>UMFA01040674.1_pt1 | contig 123731 bp, 89 predicted proteins | sample 1964891 | NCBI WGS metagenome assembly UMFA01 (sample SAMEA4836034, study PRJEB28245) | human gut metagenome | biome: gut microbiome; material: fecal sample | place: Denmark | collected 2008
ATCTCGTATGGACCGAGCGAGGACGAAAGTTCATCCATGACCTCGCCCAGCGATACTTGGAACTGTGTGAAGTTTATAGTTAATAGTTTATAGCCCCTGATGTGTTCTTGCATCAGGGGCTTTTGTCTGTTCCTAAAGGTTAACTCCGAAATTGAACTGGAGGGCTCCATTGCGCGATTTGTCGAAACTGTCGTGGCAGATGTTGGCAAGACCGATGTCGTAGGTGAGATCGGCATAGAACATGTCGTAGCCGATGCCGCAGCCGATGCGGATACCACCATCAAGGCGGCGGAAGTTTGCATCCTTGAATGAGCTCTCTGCTTCACGCTCGGCAAAGTTCTTGATCTTGCCTCCTACACCAACGGCAAAATAGCCGCCTACCTGAGGCTGGATGGAGAAGTGGTCGTCTACCTCGTACTTGTACTTCAGTACGGCTGGAATCTCAAGATAGTTGAGGTCGTAGGTCATCTTCTTGCCTTCAGGAAGATCCTTCTTGCCACCTTTCTCTATATACGAAAGTCCGGTCTCGAGATAGAGTGGGGCGCTGTCGGTCAATGGAATGCCGGCTACTACGCCCACATTCAGGCCGGTCTGCCAGTCGCCACCATCCAGACGGGAATCGTCGGAATTGACAAAGGTGAAGGCAGGACCGATGCGGAATCCGTAATACGGGCTGTTGTAGTTGTAACGGTAGTCGAGACGGTCTGTCCTGCTGTTGTAATATCTGCTGTCACGATAATTCTGTGCTGCTGCCGGCATCAGAGCCAGGAGCAATGCCATCATGATGAATGCTAATCTTTTCATAATTCTTATTCTTTTATACATTAATATATGCTGTTTGAAGAAACTTGTTTTATGGTGCAAAGGTACGAATAAAAAACGAAACGGCAGCGAGCGTTTCCCTAAATGATAGAGGGGAACCCCTATTTCTGACCTAATACAACTTTCTCAACAAAAAAAATATAAATTTTTGCTATATTTTTTGTTTTGTCTCCAATTTGTGCTATCTTTGCCTTCAAATTATAAACGTTTATATAGAAATTATGAAATTTTTGAAGAAGTATCTACTGGATATTCTGGTAGTTATTGCATTTGCAATCATCTCCTTCGTCTACTTTATGCCTGCCGATATGGACGGACGAATCCTCTTCCGACATGATGCAGCGGCAGGAAAGGGACTGGGACATGAAAAGGAACTCTTCCAGCAGCAGACGGGAGAGACTACACGATGGACGAACTCGGTGTTTGGCGGTATGCCTACCTATCAGATGTCGCCTTCGTATGACAGTAATCAGGTGCTCAGCCAGATTGTGAAGGCATATCATCTGTGGTTGCCAGACTATGTTTGGTATGTTTTTGTATACCTCCTGGGTTTCTATATCATGCTGCGTGCCTTCAACTTCAGACAGTCGCTGGCGGCGCTGGGAAGTATCATCTGGGCATTCTCGTCCTACTTTTTTATCATTATCGCTGCCGGACATATCTGGAAGGTATGGGCGCTGGCTTATCTGCCGCCGATGATTGCGGGCGTGGTGCTTGCCTATCGGGGCAAGTATCTCAAGGGACTGCTCCTTACTGCCATCTTCTCGGCTTTCGAGGTGCAGGCTAACCACGTGCAGATGACTTATTACTACCTCTTTATCATCCTCTTCATGGTGATTGCCTTCCTGGCAGATGCCATCAAGAAAGGTGAACTTGCACGCTTCGGAAAGGCTACGGCGGTATGCGTGGTGGGTGCCCTCATCGGTATCTCGCTCAACCTCTCGAACCTTTATCATACCTGGCAGTATGGTCAGGAAACCATGCGTGGAAAGAGGGAACTCGTAAAGAAAAATGCGGCTAACCAGACCAGCAGCGGTCTGGATAGAGACTATATCACACAGTGGAGCTATGGTATCGACGAAACGTGGACGCTGATGATTCCGAATGCCAAGGGCGGTGCCTCCGTGCCGCTGGCGCAGAACCAGCAGGCGATGGAAAAGGCTGATCCTAACTTCGTTCAGATTTACCAGCAGCTGGGACAGTACTGGGGCAACCAGCCGGGAACGAGCGGACCTGTATATGTAGGTGCCTTCGTCTGCATGCTCTTTATCCTCGGTCTGTTTATCGTGAAGGGTCCGATGAAGTGGGCGCTGCTTGCTGCCACCATCCTGAGCATCCTGCTCGCCTGGGGTAGAAACTTCATGCCGTTTACCAATTTCTTCCTCGATTATGTGCCGATGTATGCCAAGTTCCGTACGGTGGCATCTATCCTGGTCATCGCAGAATTCACCATCCCGCTCTTGGCAATGATGGCGCTGAAGAAGATTGTGGATGAGCCGGAGATTCTGACAGAGAAGATAAAATATGTATATGCCAGCTTCGGTCTGACAGCAGGCTTCTGTCTGCTCTTTGCCATCATGCCGGGCGTATTCTTCCCAGATTTCGTATCGGTACAGGAGACACAGGCGCTACAGCAGTTGCCTCAGGAGTATATCTCTCCAATCATGAGCAATCTGACGGATATCCGCAAGGGCATCTTTACATCCGACTGCTGGCGTTCGTTCTGGATTATCCTCATCGGTTCGGCACTGCTGATGCTCTTCAAGATGAAGAAGCTGGGCAAGGAATATATGATTGCCGGCATCGCCGTGCTCTGTCTGGTGGATATGTGGATGGTGAACAAGCGCTATCTCTACGATGATATGTTCGTAGACAAGGCGCAGCGCGATACACCGCAGCAGATGACCGAGACCGACAAGATTATCTGCCGTGACAAGGCACTCGACTACCGTGTGCTGAATCTGGCATCGAATACATTCAATGAGAACGAGACCTCTTACTACCACAAGAGCATCGGCGGTTATCATCCAGCCAAGCTCCGTCGCTACCAGGAGATGATTGAGGCACATATCGCTCCTGAGATGCAGAAGACGATGCAGGCGGTAGCTGCTGCGGGCGGCGATATGACCAAGGTGAACGGCGACAGTATCTATCCGGTATTGAACATGCTGAATACCAAATACTTCATCATGCCGCTGCAGGGCGGACAGACCGTTCCGGTTCTGAATCCGTATGCCTACGGCAATGCATGGTTCGTAGACGAGGTGAAGTATGTGAACAATGCCAACGAGGAAATTGATGGCGTGGGCAAGGTGAACCTCCGACACGTGGCTGTGGCTGATGCCAAATTCAAGGAACAGCTGGCGCAGAGCGTGAAGCAGGATGATACTTCGGTGGTGAAGATGACGCAGTATAAGCCGAACAACCTGACTTACGAGGTGAAGTCGAGCAAGGGCGGCGTGATCGTATTCTCTGAGATTTACTATCCGGGCTGGACGGCTACGGTTGATGGACAGCCGGCTGAGCTGGGCAGAGTGAACTATATTCTGCGTGCGCTGAACGTGAAAGCTGGTAACCACAAAGTAGTTCTCGATTTCCATCCTCAGTCGCTCAAGAATACCGAGACGGTGGCTTACATCGGTTATGGCGTTCTGGCTCTCCTTATTATAATAGGTGTAGTGGTTGAGGTGAGAAAGCGCAAGAAGGAATAGCGGGGATTGCAAATCCCCTTAGACTGATAGACTGATTGCAAATTCTGATGATGCGATTTAGAACAGAAATAGATATTCCGAAGGCCGACTTCGAGATAGGGGCGGCAGAGCGGATGCTCTTTGTGGGCAGTTGCTTTGCCGACAATCTGGGGCGGCGGTTTGTGGAGAACCGCTTCCGGGCTACGGTGAATCCCTTCGGGGTGATGTATAATCCGGCAAGCATTCTCCATACGGTAGAGAAATGTTCCGAGGTGCGTCCCCGTGTGGCTGTCTTTACGCTGGGTACCAACCATGTGTATATCCTGAAGGAGACGGGCGAGATAGTGGACAACTGCCAGAAGCGCCCGCAGCGCCTCTTCGAAGAGCGGGAACTGAGCGTGGACGAATGTGCCGGCTATCTGCAGAAGGCTATCAATCTGCTGAAATCGCAGACCGCAGCATCCGGTAGCAGTGAAGGCACTCTGAAGGTAATCATCACGGTAAGTCCTATCCGCTATGCGAAATACGGCTATCACGGGAGCCAGCTTTCGAAGGCTACGCTCCTGCTGGCAGCCGATAAGCTGGTGAAGGAGAATCCCGGAGTGGTGAGCTATTTTCCGGCTTACGAGATCATGAACGATGAACTTCGTGACTACCGCTTCTACAAGGAAGACATGCTGCACCCGAGCGAACAGGCTGTGGAATATATCTGGGAGCGGTTCCGGGCAACTTACTTCGGCAAGGCAGCAGAGCTGTTTCTGGAAGACTGGAGACCTATCCGCGAAGCACTCGGCCACAAGCCCTTCCATCCCGAGAGCGAGGAACACCAGAAGTTCATCGCCAGGACGGAAGAGAAGAAAAGACAATTTGAGGAGAAATATCATCTCTTATAAAATAAAGAATATTTAAATAACAAGACAATGACATATACTATTGAAAAGGTAACCACACTGATAGGTGCGCGTCGCTATGGAGACAATGATACCAACATCGGTTTTATCCTGACCGATAGTCGTTCACTTTGTTTCCCAGAGGAAACTCTGTTCTTTGCGCTCAAGTCGGAACGTAATGATGGTCATAACTACATCCCTGAGCTGTATCGCAGAGGTGTGAAAAACTTTGTTGTAACGAATGTGCCTAAGGGCTATGCTTCTGATTATCCGGGAGCCAACTTCCTGAAGGTAGTAAATACGCTCGAGGCTCTCCAGCGTCTGGCTGAGCGCCACCGTGACGAGTTTAACATCCCTATCGTAGGCATCACGGGTTCAAACGGCAAGACCATGGTCAAGGAGTGGCTCTACCAGCTGCTCTCGCCAAGCATGTTTGTTACCCGCAGTCCGCGCAGTTACAACTCTCAGATAGGTGTGCCATTGTCGGTATGGCTGATGAATGAGCAGACCCAGGTGGGCGTTTTCGAGGCAGGTATCAGTATGCCTGGCGAAATGCTTGCCCTGCGTGACATCATCCAGCCAACCATCGCCGTACTGACCAATCTGGGTGCTGCCCATCAGGAGAACTTCTCTTCCATGGAGGAGAAATGCCGGGAGAAACTCATCCTCTTCCATGATGCAGAGACCGTAATCTATGATGGCGATGACGAGGTTATCAGCAAGGTGATAGCCGAATATCCCGACTATAAGGGCGAGAAACTCTTCTGGTCGCTCAAGAATGCGGAGGCTCCTTTCTATGTAAAGAACATCGAGAAGCAGCAGAGCGTGAGCGTGATTACCTATATATATAAAGGTGTGGAAGACAGTTTCTCTATCCCGTTCATCGACGATGCATCTGTACAGAATGCCATCATCTCTGCCGTCGTGGCATCGAAACTCGGTCTTTCGGCTGAAGATATCGACAAGCGCATGGCACAGCTCGAACCTGTGGCAATGAGACTGGAGGTGAAGGTAGGACAGCACGGATGTACGCTGATCAACGACAGCTACAACAGTGATATCAATTCGCTTGATATCGCTCTCGACTTCATGAACCGCCGTCCTGACCATCGCGGTCGTCGCCATACACTGATATTGAGCGACATTTACCAGAGCGGTCAGGCACCGGAGGTATTATATAAAGAGGTGAGCGATTTAGCCCGTAAACGTGGCGTGGTAAAGTTCATCGGTATCGGTCCTGAGCTCTGCAAGCAGCACGACGTGATTCAGATTTCAGAGAAGTTCTTCTTCCCGAATGTAGAGGAATTCATCGCCAGCGAGGTGTTTGCTTCCTTGCGCGATGAGGTGATTCTGCTGAAGGGCGCCCGTCAGTTTGGCTTCGACCAGCTCACCGAACTGCTGGTACAGAAAGTACACGAGACTACGCTGGAGGTGAATCTGAATGCCGTGGTAGCCAATCTGAACTACTACCGTGCGTTTATGAAGCCGGAAACCAAGCTGGTATGCATGATTAAGGCAGACGGCTACGGTGCAGGTGCCGTGGAGATAGCCAAGACCCTGCAGGACCATCGTGTAGACTATCTGGCTGTGGCTGTAGCCGATGAGGGCGTTACGCTGCGCAAGAACGGCATCACCAGCAACATCATGATCATGAATCCGGAGATGACCGCCTTCAAGACTATGTTCGATTACGACCTGGAGCCTGAGGTTTACTCTTTCCGTCTGCTCGATGCGCTCATCAAGGCAGCTGAGAAAGAGGGAGTAACCGGTTTCCCTGTCCATATCAAGCTGGATACCGGCATGCACCGCATGGGCTTCGACCCTGAGAACGATATGGAGGAACTCATCGGCAAGCTGAAGCACCAGAATGCTATCATCCCACGTTCTGTGTTCTCTCACTTCGTGGGCAGCGATGACGACAGCTTCGATGATTTCTCAGCTCATCAGTTTGAACTCTTCGACAAGGGCAGCAAGCAGTTGCAGGCAGCCTTCGACCATAAGATTTTGCGCCATATCTGCAATTCGGCAGGTATCGAGCACTTCCCGGAGCGCCAGCTGGATATGTGCCGTCTGGGACTCGGACTCTACGGCATCAATTCGCGCAACAACAAGACCATCAACTGCGTGAGCACTCTGAAGACAACTATTCTGCAGATGCACAACGTGAAGGCAGGTGACAGTGTGGGCTACAGCCGCAAGACAATTCTCGACAGAGACAGCGTCATCGCAGCCATCCCTATCGGATATGCTGACGGACTGAACCGCCGTCTGGGCAACCGTCATGCCTACTGTCTGGTGAACGGTCAGAAGGCAGATTATGTGGGCAACATCTGTATGGATGTGGCTATGATAGACGTGACCGACATCCCTTGCAAGGAAGGAGATTCGGTAGAAATCTTTGGCGAGCATCTGCCTGTCCAGACACTGAGCGACATCCTCGAGACCATCCCTTACGAGGTGCTGACCACCATCAGCAACCGTGTGAAGAGAGTTTACTTCCAGGACTAGGAAGTGAAGAGGGAAGAACGAAGAGGGAAGAATGAAGACCGATTCGGTAAAAAATCATTTAAAAACGTATAAAAATAGAGAAATCCTATCAGAAATGTTCTGATGGGATTTTTTTTTGCGTAATTTTTTCCATCAAAACGTATTGTAATTGAAGAAAAAAGTGTATCTTTGCACACAACAAATCATAAAAAGACAAAAGAGGGTGCTCTTTGTCGTGTATTTTCTAACAATTAAACAATACTACAAATTAAAATGGAACAAGTATTTAGCTATATTATCAGTCTCGGTGCGAGCGTGATGATGCCTATCATCTTCACGGTCATCGGTCTGTGTATTGGCATGAAATTCGGAAAGGCTCTGAAGTCGGGACTCTTCGTAGGCGTGGGTTTCGTAGGCTTGGGCGTGGTAACTGCATTGCTGACTACCAACTTCAACGACCCATTGAAGGCTATTTCAGACATCTACCACTTACAGTTAAACGTTTTTGACATGGGATGGCCAGCAGCTGCAGCTGTAGCTTACAATACAGCAGTGGGCGCATTGATTATCCCAATCTGTCTGGGTGTCAACTTCCTGATGTTGATTACCAAGACAACACGTACAGTGAATATCGACCTCTGGAACTACTGGCACTTCGCCTTTATCGGTGCAGTGGCTTACTTCGTGATGGGTCAGAGTTTGCTCTGGGGCTATTTCGCAGCCATCGTCTGCTACATCAATACCTTGGTCTGTGCAGACCTGACAGCCGACAGATTCCAGAAATATTACGATTTGGATGGTATCTCTATTCCGCAACCATTCTGCCAGAGTTTCATGCCATTCGCAATCGTTTTCAATAAACTCTTCGATATGATTCCGGGCTTCTCTAAGCTCGATATCGATGCAGAGGGACTGAAGAAGAAGTTTGGTGTGCTCGGCGAGCCACTGGTACTCGGTGTTATCGTAGGAGCCCTGATAGGTTGGGCAGCCCAGCTCGATATCAAGAAGATTCTCTTCCTGGGTGTAACGATGGGAGCCGTGATGGAGCTGATTCCTCGTATTACAGCCCTGTTTATCGACGGTTTGAAGCCTATCTCAGAGAAGACACAGGAGTTGGTGAAGACCAAGTTTAACGGCAAGAAGGTTCATATCGGTATGAGTCCTGCCCTGGTAATCGGCCATCCTACTACTCTGGTAGCATCTGTGATTCTGATTCCGGTTATCCTGGCTATCGCAGTCTTCCTGCCAGGCAACCAATTCTTGCCTTTAGCTTCGTTGGCAGGTATGTTCTACCTCTTCCCAATGATTCTGCCGTTTACAAGAGGTAATGTGGTGAAGACGCTTATCATCGGCCTGGTAACCCTCGTCATCGGTCTCTATTTCGTTACCGATATGGCACCAGACTTTACGCTGGCAGCCAACCAGGTTTATGCAGCAACAGGCGATAATGCCGCTCATATCCCTGACGGATTCTCAGGCGGTGCACTCGATTTCGCATCCTCTCTCTTCGGATGGGTTATCTATCGCGGTGTGAAGCTTTCATACGTAGGTATGGGTGTTCTCGCAGTCATCACGGTAGCCATGATGGTTATCAACCGTCAGCGCATCGTGAAGGAAGAAAAAAAGTAAAAAGGTAAAAAATAAAACAAGATAATTATGAAGAAATTAACATTAATATTAGCAGCAATGGTATTAACAGCAAGTCAGGCTTTTGGTCAGTGTGGAAAATGTGGTTATGAAGTGAAGGCAGAAAATGCCTACACTAACTACAACGTTCGTTATGCAAGCAATCCGATGGATGCAAAGCACTATACAACAGACCGCCTTCGCAGTGAATTCGCTATCGAGAAGGTGTTTGCTCCAGGCGAGGTAAACTGGACATACACCATGTTCGACCGCTTCCTCATTGGTGGTGCTGAGCCAACAACCGCTCCTCTGAAGCTGACTTCTATCGCTCCTCTCTATACAGACAAGCCAAACGATGAGAAGAATCTGCTCGACAACCGCGAGTTGGGTATCATCAACATCGGTGGCGAGGGTACTGTTACCGTTGACGGCAAGAAGTATACGCTCGGTTTCCAGGAGGCTCTCTACGTAGGTCGTGGTGCCAAGAACATCGAGGTAAGCAGCAAGGATGCAGCTAAGCCAGCTAAGTTCTATATGAACAGCGCTTGTGCTCATCAGACATATCCTACCAAGAAGATTACCCTGAAGGATGCCAACAACATCAAGGCTGGTAGCCTGAAGGAGAGCAACGACCGTGTAATCCACCAGTTGATTATCGACGGTGTAGCCGGTGTTCGTACCTGCCAGTTGCAGATGGGTGTTACTGAGTTGAAGGAGGGTTCTGTATGGAACACCATGCCAGCTCATACTCACCTCCGCCGTATGGAGACTTACCTCTATTATAATGTACCAGAGGGTCAGAAGATTCTCCACGTAATGGGTGAGCCACAGGAGACACGTCCTATCTGGTTGAACAACGAGCAGGCTGTGATTTCTCCAGAGTGGTCTATCCACTGTGCAGCAGGTACCAGCAACTATACCTTTATCTGGGGTATGGCAGGTGAGAATCTGATCTACAACGATATGCAGGTAGTGAAGATTCCTACATTGGAATAATAAGATACATGATATGGCAACCTGGTTTATGATTAATATGAGCCAGGCTTTGCCGTCTAAATAGTAATTTAAAATAAAAATAAGTATAACGCTTAAAAACTTTTTTATAAAATGAGCCCTATTACAACAAGTAAAATGTCCAACTTCCGTTGGGTAATCTGTGCGCTGCTCTTCATCGCAACCACAGTCAATTACATGGACCGTCAGGTTCTCTCTTTAACATGGAAAGACTTCATTGCTCCAGAATTCCACTGGACAGATGATCACTATGGTACCATCACCGGTCTTTTCTCCATCTTCTATGCCATCGCTAACCTCTTCGCAGGTAAGTTTGTTGACTGGATGGGCACCAAGAAAGGTTATCTCATCGCCATCTTCGTATGGTCAACAGGTGCTGTGATGCACGCCGGTTGCGGTTGGGTAGCTATGCAGATGGAAGGTTATGATTCTATCGAGGCGCTCCGCATGGTACAGGCTGGTAGTGATGCAGCTGTAGCGATTGCTACAATCAGTGTATGGCTGTTCCTCTCTTGCCGCTTGATTCTTGCTGTGGGTGAGGCAGGTAACTTCCCTGCAGCCATCAAGGTAACAGCAGAGTATTTCCCTAAGAAAGACCGTGCTTTCTCTACCGCTATCTTCAACAGTGGTGCTTCAGTAGGCGCTTTGGCAGCTCCAGCTACCATTCCATTGTTGGCTCGCAGCCTGGGCTGGGAGTGGGCATTCATCATCATCGGTGTGCTCGGTTATGTATGGATGGGCCTCTGGGTATGGCTCTATGACAAACCATCTAAGAGCAAGCATGTAAACAAGGTTGAACTTACTTATATTGAACAGGATGAGGACCTCGAAAAGATTGAGGCTGGGAAAGAGACAGAAACTGCCGCTGAGGAGAAAACTATCGGCTTTCTGAAGTGCTTCAGCTACCGTCAGACCTGGTCATTCATCGTAGGTAAGTTGATGACTGATGGTGTTTGGTGGTTCTTCCTCTTCTGGGCACCTGCTTACTTCTCTGACCAGTATGGTTATTCTTCAGATTCAGGTATGGGTATCGCCCTCATCTTCACTCTCTATGCTATTGTAACCGTATTGAGTATTGGTGGTGGTTACTTGCCAACCTACTTTGTTGACAAGAAGGGTATGAATCCATATATCGGTAGAATGCGTGCGATGTTGATTTTCGCTTGCTTCCCATTGCTCGGTCTGATAGCCCAGCCTATGGGTGAGTACAGTGCATGGTGGCCAGCTATCATCATCGGTTTGCTCGGTGCAGGTCATCAGGCATGGTCAGCTAACCTCTATTCTACCATCGGTGATATGTTCCCTAAGTCAACTGTAGCTACTATCACCGGTATTGGTGCGATGGCAGGTGGTATCGGTTCCTTCCTGATCAACAAGGGTTCCGGTATGCTCTTCACCTATGCAGATGGTCAGGGTTCAGCCTTCAGCTTCATGGGCTTCGATGGCAAGCCAGGTGCCTACATGATTGTATTCTGCATCTGTAGTGTTGCTTACCTCGTAGGCTGGTGCATCATGAAGGCATTGGTTCCTAAGTACAAGCCAATCGTTGTAGAATAATGAAAAGGTAAAAAAGTAAAAAGGTAAAAAGGTAAAAAAGCCTAGCGGAATGTTAACCAGCGAGGTGCCCTTTTTACCTTTTTACTTTTAAATAAATCCTTGCTGCTTGAGGGCTTCGAGGAAACCTTGGCTCATCGCCTCGCAATCCTTCTTTGTGTATCGGATGTCGGTGAAAACCTGGGCTAGGGTCTCTACGTTGTTGATGCGAACGAACTCCTTGTTCTCTTCCAGAGCTTCCTTCTCTGCATAGAAGTCATCTATCTTTTCTGGGGTGTAATCTTCGAAGTGCTCGTGGTGGATGATGCTGCGCAGAGGAAGACGGTCGCTCAGGGCTGGATGTTCTGCCGGCCAGCCGATGGTCAATGTGGCTACTGGCATTACGAGCTTAGGGAGCTTCAGGGTGTCGATAATCATCTTTGGCATATAAACCGTAGTTCCCAGGAAACAGGTGCCCAAACCGGCTTCTTCTGCCAGGTTCGTAAAGGTCTGGGTGAAAAGAAGGGCATCGGTAGCTGCATTCATAAAAGAGAGAATGTTATCATAGCCCGGGGTTCCCTTGCGGTTCTCTGCCCAGAGGGTTGTGCGGCGATAATCGGCACAGATGGTGAGGACGACAGGGGCTTCTGTTACCATCGGCTGGTTGAAGTGGGCTGGCGCCAGCGCCTTCTTTCCTTCTTCACTTCTTGTTACCACAACGCAGTAAAGCTGCAGGTTTCCCATTGTCGGGGTGCGCTCTGCCTCTTCCAAAAGGCGGTTCAGGAGTTCTTCAGATACTTCCTTCTCTGCATATTTTCTGATGCTTGTTCTGTTCTTAATCGATTCCATATCTTTTTTATTTTATCATTATACCTTATTATATATATAGGAGTTCTGTTCCATTTCAGAACCCTATTTTGCTGCAAAGTTAGTGAAAGTTTCCCAAAAAGTTGTCTTTCTTTCGCTTTTTTAGTGAAATATATGGCAAAACGTTTCAGATTTTAGAAATAAAAGTTTAATTTTGCACCTAAATATGAAACGTTTGATATGGAATATATTGAAAATATGACTTTTGAAGAGGCTTCCAAGGCTCTTATAGATGAATTGAATGCTAATCTGGCAACACTTCATCAGAATTATCATGTAGAACAGTCTGATTGGAATAAACTCTATGATCAGATAGCCAATGTTGTTTCAGAGGAAACTCATCTTCCTGTTTTCTCTCCTGAAGTGATGGAGGTGCGACCTCGAGAACTGGAATGCGATGTGGTGCGATTCCAGAATAATAAGGAGAAATGGGTGGCTCTTGTAGGACTGCTCGACGGTCATCCATACGAAATCTTCACGGGTTTACAGGATGAGGACGAGGGTATCATGCTGCCTAAATCTGTAAGCAAAGGCAAAATCGTGAAGACCATTCTGGATGGAGGCTTGAAGCGATACGACTTCCAGTTTGTGAACAAGCGAGGATATAAGATTACGGTTGAGGGATTGAGCGAGAAGTTTAATCCTGAATACTGGAACTATGCCAAGCTGATTTCCGGTGTGCTGCGCTACCGTATGCCTATCGAACATGTCATCAAACTCGTTTATCAGCTCCAGCTTACTTCAGATAACATCAATACCTGGAAGAAAGGTGTTGTGACAGCCCTGAAGAGATATCTGAAGGATGGTAGCCTGATGAAACTTTACGATGATAGCGATTCCGAATCCTAATCCCCAAGATAGAAACTGATATAACTATGCTTTTCTGTAGTAAGATATACTTGAAGAATGTCCGTTTCCATGCGTATCACGGCGTTCTGTCACAGGAAACCCAGGTGGGCAACGATTATGTGGTGAATCTGGATGTGAGCTATGATTTCTCCAGAGCCATGGAAACCGATGAACTGGCTGGAACCCTCAACTATGCAGAACTCTATGAACTCGTGAAACAGGAGATGGAGATACCTAGCAAACTGCTGGAACATGTAGCCGGAAGGATAGGAAAGCGACTCTTTGCAGAATATCCGACTATTCAGAAAATACAACTCGCTATTACCAAAGTTAATCCTCCTTTTGGAGCAGATTGTGACGGCGCAGGGGTAGAAGTTGTATTAACAAATGATAAAACTTTATAGTAGATTTAGGTTTTCTGATACAAAAGTAGTAATTTTGCAAAATCATCAGAAAGATATGTTGAAGAAAATAACACTCATATTGACCCTATTGTGTATGTTGGTGCTGACAGCGACAGGCTCCAACCGCCGTTTCACGCTCGTTATCGACCCAGGTCATGGTGGTCATGATGTGGGCGCACGTGGTGCTATTTCCAAAGAAAAGAATATCAATCTCTCTGTGGCATTGCAGTTTGGCAAATATGTTGAGCGCAATATGCCGGATGTGAGAGTCATCTATACCCGCAAGACGGATGTCTTTATTCCTCTGAAACAGCGTGCCAACATTGCTAACCGCGCCAATGCCGACCTGTTTATCTCGGTACATACCAATGCGCTGCCAGCCGGTAAGATAGCCCGCGGTTTTGAAACCTATACGCTCGGTATGCACCGTGCCAAGGATAATCTCGATGTGGCTATGCGAGAGAACTCCGTTATCTCGATGGAGAAGGGCTATCAGCATACCTATCAGGGTTTCGACCCGCGATCTTCTGAGAGTTACATCATCTTCGAATTTATACAGGGTAAGAATATGGAGAGAAGCGTAGAACTGGCGCGCAATATCCAGCGAAAGGTATGTTCCGGTGCCAACCGTCCGGATAAGGGTGTGCATCAGGCAGGATTCCTGGTTCTCAGAGAAACCTCGATGCCTAGCTGTCTGATAGAGCTCGGTTTCATCACTACTGCCGATGAAGAAAGACTGCTCAACGATGCCAGCAGGGTGGATGATATCGCCCGAGGCATCTACGAAGGTTTTGCGCAATATCGCAATAAATACGATAAATCCATCTCGGTTCCTTATCGAGCTGCGGATACAGAATCGGTGCCGGTTGCCAAGATAGTTTCTGATACGAAACAGGAGAAGGACGAGCGCCGTGCTGAGGAGGCGGATACTGCGCCGAGAAGAACGGTGAAGCAGTTGGAAACCAGAGCAACAAAGGCTAAAACGGTTCAGCAGAACAGAAGACAGAACCCGCAGGATAAGCCGGCTCAGCAGAGCAGACAGACGCAGCAGAACAGAACTGTAGCTCAGAACAAGCCGGCACAGCAGAAAGCCAATGTAGCCGATGCGCCTGTCTTCAAGCTCCAGATATTTGTCAGCAACCGCACGCTCCGCAAGGGCGATGCCCATTTTAAGGGCGAAACCGGTTATGACAGTTATCAGGAAGGCAATATGGTGAAATATACGATGGGAGCTTCTACCAACTATAATGAGATTTTCCGCTTGCGCAAGACGCTTGCCGAGAAGTTCCCGGAAGCTTTCATCATAGCTTTCAAGAATGGAAAGAAATATGATGTGAATCAGGCTATACGTGAGTTCAAACAGAACAGAAACCGCTGATTGACCTGAGTAAGGATAAGATATAAGCACGAATATATAAAGAGATAAATATGAAGCTAACAAAAGAAATCAAGATAGCTCTTGTAGCTATTGTCGGTATTTTGATTATGTATTTCGGAATCAATTTTCTGAAAGGCATGAATCTGTTCTCTACCAACAACGCCTACTATATGACGTTTGATGACATCCAGGGACTGGGTGCCTCTACGCCTATTTATGCGGATGGTTATAAGGTAGGTATCGTGGATGGTTTGGAATATGATTACAAGGAGAATGGTCCTATCAAAGTAAAGGTGGATATTATCAAGGATTTGAGAATCCCGCAGGGCAGTAAAGCCGAAATAGTAAAAGACTTGATGGGTAACCTACAGGTGAATCTGCTTCTGGCAAACAATCCGCGCGAAAGAGTAGAACCGGGAGGTATCATTCCGGGTGCTGTAAACGGAGGCATGATGGATAAGGCTGCCAACCTGGTTCCGGTAGTGGAAAAGATGTTGCCTAAGTTGGATTCTATCCTTACCAGCGTGAATGCGCTGCTGGCTGACCCGGCTCTGGCTGCTTCGCTGCATAATGTGGAAACCATCACAAGCAACCTCACCGTTTCTACACGTGAACTGAATACCCTGATGGCAGGGCTCAACAAACAGGTTCCGGGTATGATTGGAAAGGCAAATGGCGTGCTGGATAATACCAACCGCCTCACAGCTAATCTGGCCAGTCTTGATGTGCAGGGCACTTTGAACAAGGTGAACCAGACTTTGGAGAGTGCTCATCAGTTTACTGAGAAGCTGAACAGCAACCAGGGCAGCCTCGGATTGCTGATGAACGATACCAAACTGTACGACAATCTGACGTCAACCATGAGTCATGCCGACTCCTTGGTTATCGACTTGAAGGCACATCCGAAACGCTATGTCCATTTCTCTGTTTTCGGCAGAAAAGACAAGTAAAAAGAGTTTGAGCTAAATAAATTTAGTCTAAATAAGATTCGGTATGTTTCACGCCCCGAAATGACTCGTAAACTGTTTGTTTGTTAGCCGTTTCGGGGACGTTACATTATTGTTTCACTGAATTTCAGTCTGCTATATTTGTATTTTATACAAGTGTTTGGTATTCAGTAATTTAAAGACTATCTATTAAAATATTTTAAATAAGGGGATTTGCATTTCTCCTATTTTTTTTGTAACTTTGCACGTGATTTCGCATCTTTTGGTGCGTCCCGTCATTTGTGAATTAAAGTATTAATAATATAAGTAATCAATGTTAGCAAGTCCAAAAGCCCTCTGGGACAACAGTCTTTTGCTCATAAAGAACAGTGTAACAGAGCAGCAATATAACACATGGTTCAAGCCAATCGTCTTTGAATCGTACAAGCCGTCGACAAAGACTTTGTTGGTGCAGGTTCCGAGTCCGTTCGTATACGAGTACTTGGAACAGAACTTTGTTGACTTGTTAAGTAAGGTGCTGCATCGTAATTTTGGTGAAGGAATCCGTCTCACTTATCGTGTTGTAACCGATAAGGAGCATAAGCTTTCTCAAGATATTGAGGCTGATCCAGACGATGCTGATATGGCAAAGCAAACTCGTGAGTGTGCCCAGCAGACGGCTGCCCAGCCTGCCGCTCCCCAGCAGCAGGAAGACATTGATACGCAGTTAGACCCGAAGCTTACTTTCAACAATTATATGGAGGGTGACAGCAATAAGCTGCCTCGTTCCGTAGGATTGTCTATTGCCGAGCATCCCAATACCACCCAGTTTAACCCAATGTTCATTTACGGACCTTCGGGTAGCGGTAAGACGCATCTGGTGAATGCCATCGGTCTGAAAGCGAAGCAGATGTATCCTCAGAAGCGTGTGCTCTATGTGAGTGCCCGTCTTTTCCAGACCCAGTATACCGATGCCGTGCTCCATAATGCGAGCAATGATTTCATCAACTTCTATCAGTCTATCGATATGCTGATTGTGGATGATATCCAGGAGTGGGCTGGTAAGGCGAAGACACTGAATACCTTCTTCCATATCTTCAACCACCTCTTCCGCAACGGAAAGCGTATTATCCTGGCGTGCGACCGCCCTCCGGTAGAGTTGAAGGATATGCCAGACCGTCTGCTCACCCGTTTCTCTTGCGGTCTGGTCTGCGAGTTGGAGAAGCCGAATATCCAGTTGTGTGTGGATATCCTGAGCAATAAGATTCGTCGTGACGGTTTGAAGATTCCGGTAGATGTCATCTCTTTCATCGCCCAGACCTGTAACGGAAGTGTGCGCGATTTGCAGGGAGCCATCAATGGTCTTCTGGCTTACAGCATTGTTTATAACAGCAGCATTGATATCCGTCTTGCCGAACGCGTCATCAAGCGTGCGGTGAAGGTGGATGATAAGCCGCTCACCATCGATGATATTGTTGAAACGGTTTGCCATCATTATAATGTAACGGTTACTGCCGTGAACAGCAAAAGCCGTAAGCGTGATTATGTCGTGGCAAGACAGGTAACGATGTATCTGGCACAGAAATATACCAAAATGCCTGCTTCGAGAATCGGCAAACTCGTTGGTAATCGTGATCATAGCACAGTTATCCACAGTTGTTCAAAAGTGGAAGAAAGACTGAAGATTGATGCTGGATTCAGCGATGAACTGGTTAGTATCGAAAACGGATTAAAGGTGAAAAGAGCATAAAGGATGTGCTTTTCGCTGATAGGATAAGTTTAAGCGCGGAACCTTGGTATAGTGGTTCTTGTTTATATAAATGAAATAAAGGAAGCCTGGCAAGTTTGTTTTTGCCTTGGCTTCCTTTTTCCGTCTATAATATCTGAACTATTAACTATCAACTCTTTTTTATCATCATCTTCTTCCATTTAAAGTATCCGGCTACGGCGATGATGACGTAGAGACCGTAAAGTCCTGCCTTGAATGGGATACCTTTGACGATATAGAGATAGAAGCAAACGGCATCTACGATAATCCAGAAGAACCACTGCTCGATATATTTGCGTGCCAGCGCCCAGAGCCCCACAAAGCTCAGGGCATTGGTGAAACTGTCTTGCAGAGGAACTGTAGAGTTGGTGAAAGTTATCAGTATATAATAGGTGATACCCCAGGCTGCCAGGAAGAACAGGAGAGTAGGCAGATAGAGCGATTTCTTCATATAGGTAATCGGAAGTTCTTCTTTCTCCTTCTGGTTGTGCTTCTTGCCATATTTCCATACGGCATAACCATATATACCGGCTATCGTATAGTAGACCGCCATACCCGCATCGCCGTAAAGACCATGACTCCAATAGAGCCATACGTCCAGGGCAGGCATGATGATGCCTACCAGCCAAAGCCAGATACTGGCACGGTACTCCAACAGGATATAAACCAGTCCGAGTACCGTGGTAAAGATGTCTAAACCATGTGATGCAATATAATCCATCATGATGATTTCTGATTAGAACTTCAATGTAAGATGCGTCATCCAGGTGGTATCTGCCATCGGGATGTAGGCTATCTGCTTGAATCGGTTGTCCAATGTATATCCGTAACCGATAGCATTGCCCCAGGTGAATGCGCTGGCTGCATAGTGGCGGTTGAAGATATTGTTGATGTCTACACCGAAGCTTATCTCCTTGATGCCGAGTGCCTTGGTTACCTTAGCACTGTAGTTCAGGCTCAGGTCGCTCTGTGAATAGCATGGCAGTGAGAAGTCGCGGTCTTCTGTATTGGTAATATACTGGCGACTTACAAAGTTGGTGTGCCAGGTAGCTGAGAAACCGGCATAGTGGATATCGATGAATCCGTTCAGGATAGCTGATGGAGAATAAGACAGGGTTGAGTTGTCGTAATGTACTACGCCTGGCTTCTTGTCGTCTTCCCAGTTGCTTACATACTCATCAAAGTCCTTGATCTTGTTCTTGCTCAAAGCGGCATTTCCTTCTACAGACAACCATGACAATGGTGCCCAGCCGGCTGTCAGCTCTACGCCCATACGGTAAGAATCCTTGATGTTGGTGGTCAGTGCCTCGCCGATGTCACTCAGCTGTCCGGTCTGAGCCAGCTGGTTGTCATAATCCATATAGTAGAAGTTGGCGCCTGCATGCCAGTTATCGCCCTGATACTGATAGCCGAACTCTACATCGAGCAGCTTCTCCTCTTTAGGGAATGGATAGTTGAAGTTGTCGGTAAAGTTGTTGCGCTCTGGCTCGCGGTTGCTGTAGGCTACAGATGCGTATGCCTTGTGGCCATCCTTGTTGAAGCTGATACCTGCCTTAGGATTGAAGAAGTTGTACTTCTCGTTGATGTTCAGCTCCTGGTTCTTGTAGCTGCCATCTGCCTGGGCGATAAATTTATCGTTGATACCGTCGGTCTTGTATTCTACACGGCGATACTGCAGGTCAGCGAAGGCATTCCAGTAGTCTGCAAAGCGATAGCTTGCCTTGACGAAGGCGCTGTAGTCATACTTGTGGGCATCAGAATCATAGTACTTATACTGGCCGTTGCTGCCGAAGAATTTCTTCTCGGCATCCTGGTTGGCGATATAAGTAAGGTATCCCCAGTGGTTGCCGCGGAACTGCTGCAGGTTCAATCCGCCGATAACATCCCAGTGCTCATCCTTGTAGTTGGTATTGTATACCATGCCGTAGGTATGCTGGGTGAGTCCCTTCTTGCGGATGAAGTCTGACTTCTTAACCTTGTTGCCCTCTGCATCTATGTAGATGAGTCCGAACTTGGCAAACTTGGCGTTGTTCTTAAACTCCTTGTAGTAGCCGTAGCCATAGGTATAATGCAGTGAGAGGCTGTGGCTCCAGTGGCTGCTTGGTGTCCAGGTAGCCGAAAGGATGTTGTGGTTCTGATAGAAGTTATCAGTAGTCTTGTCCCATTTGCTTCCGTCGCGCAGGGTATAAGGAGTGATGGTATAATCGCCCTTGTCGTTGCGAACCATATCGCCTGTCAGCACGTTAAACTTATCCAGACCTGCCTTATACATATCTTTATAAGTGCGGATGCCATCCTGAAGGAGGCTGAAGTTAGAGTTGTAATCTCCGCCCAGCACACCGTTCCAAGCCTGACCGGTCTTCTCGAAGTTGCCGATGTTCTTGTAGCTTACCTTGAAGTTATCGCTCAGCCAGGTCAGTCCGCCATAGTAAGAACCTGAGCGGCCTGCTGTGCCGTCTACATAACCGTCGGTAGCTGTCTCGTGATAAGCACCGTCAAAAATCAGATGCTTGCCGAGCAGACCTGTAGAGAAGCTGGCGCCTGTATGATAGGTATTGTAAGAACCGAAAGAGCCGGTAACTTCTGCAGTAGGGGTGAGCGAAGGAGCAGCTGTAGCCATAGAGATGCTTCCACCGAAGGCACCGTCGCCATTGGTAGAAGAGCCTACGCCGCGCTGTACCTGGATGCTGCCTAGGAGCGAAGAATAACTGTTCATGTTAGCCCAGAAAACGGTCTGGTCTTCCGGTGAGTTGAGAGCCACTCCGTCGAGTGTTACATTGATGCGGCTTCCGGCAGCGCCACGAATGCGCATATAGGTAGTACCGGTGCCGATACCGTTCTCACTCCAGGCGAGGATGCCCGGTGTACGAGAAAGGAGAAATGGCAATTCCTGACCTGAGCAAGAGAATTGTTTGAGTTCTGATTTCCTGATGTTAGCCACGGCGTATGGAGCTTCCTTTGCGGCACGTACGCCTTTTACAATCACTTCATTCAAATTCTGCACCTTCAAGGTGTCGATTTTTGTCTGTGCCAGTGCAGCCTGGCTTGCCAAAGAGCAAAACGCTACACTGAGTGCGATCCCGTTGAATCTTTTCATTTATTTAAATTAAAAACATCATATAAGGGGGGAATGTGCCTTATTTTCCTACGCCAGCATTACCTGGTTCAGGTCGATGGGTATATTCTCAGCATCCGCTTTTTTCTCTTTTCCGGCGGTAGCACCCCTTAGTTAGCTCTCTGCTAACCGAGTGCAAAGGTACAAATAAATTTTAATCCCGCAAAATTTACGTAGATTTTTACTATATTTGTGTCCTTTTATCATTCTTTTTTCTTATATTTGCAGTCGGATTGCTGTTATTCGCAGTCTTGACAGTTTGAAACCTAAACTTCATGTGATATGGTTATGAGACGATATATTTCACATTTGTTCACGTGGGTCATCTCTTTCCTGACCCTGTTGGCATTCTCATCGTGCTTGAATGAGCATCCTAAGGATCAGCTCGATGGGGGTGGCAGCAATGGTTCTGCGTCTGAAATATTTGATACGACCATAGCTCCTTTGTATGATTTTATGGGTGGAACGATAGATGGGGAAGGCATCTGCGATATTCAGCTTTTGGACAGTCTGCTTTCTCTTTCTCCTGATGATGAGCAGCTTTATTCTTCCTGGCAATATCTTTATCGGGCTATCGGCATGTGCAACAAATCGCTGGATATGATTGATTTACAGTCAGTACGGCTTACCGATAACCAGAAGGTGCTGTTCAAGGCTGAGGTGCGTGCCATCAGAGCCATGATGTATTATGAGGCGATGGATTTGTATGGCAGGATTCCGGTACTCCTGTCTGCGGCAGAATCACTCATCTATGAACCGGCATCGGGCTCTTCTGTTACCGATGAAAAGCTGTCGGCTCAGAGCGAACGGAGCGAAATCTTCCATTTCATCTTCAGCGAATTGCAGCAGGTGTTGCCTTATCTTCCTCAGACGTCCAGTTTGGAGGAAGGCTCTCATTATGGGCGCATCACGCAGCCTGTGGTCAACTTCCTGCTGGCTAAGCTGGCGCTGAATGCTGAAATCTATATGTATAACGATTGGGCGCAGGGTTACAGGAAGCGTCCGAAGGGTAGGGACCTGGAATTTATGGTGCGTACTGCCGATGGCGCCTCGCTCATTACGGGCGGCAAGGCGAGTGAGAACCGCAGCAGAATATTGAATGCTTGGGAAACCTGTATCTTCTATTGCAACAGATTGGCTGATGAAGGTTGCAGTTTAGAGGAGGATGAAATCTTCAACAGTTCTGCGCGTTATCTGATGCCGAAGGATGCACTGGTGATGGATGAGGCTGATTCTGTTCTGCATTCCCGACCAGCCAAACCTCTTTTCCGTTTCCGTTATGCTGATGTTTTGCTGATGAAGGCTGAGGCGATGGAGCGCAACGATGGGGATGGCAGGGCAGAGTATAATATGGTTCGTGCGCATGCCGGTTTGCCTGCGCGCAAGTCTTCGCTTGCCAATATTCTGGAAGACCGTCAGGTTGTGCTGGCGGGCGAGACTTGTCACCGTCAGGACCTTATCCGTTTCGGCAAGTTCCTCAAGTCCTCGCATCTTTGCCGTTCTGTTCAGTCCGCTCTCTCGTCCTCTTCCATCGTCTTCCCGATACCTCAGCGAAGCCTTGCCTTCAATGGCAAGTTGGTTCAGAACGAAGGATATGAGGCTATGGAATAGCCCAAAACTCTTCACTCTTCACCCGATAGCTCGAATCCCCTTTATATAAAGGCATTCCAAGCGATTGGGTAAAGAGTAAAATCAATTTTTCTTCTTTTCTGATATCAGCCGTAAACGGTGTTATATTTCGGTTATTTAAAAACCTGGCAAACCGGTTTTCGTTCGCTGTTTGGCTCAGACAGCCCACTGTTCTTCCTACCGCTAGTCTGCTTTTCTAGTTTCTCCAGTCTGCTGTTCTTGTTTCACTCGTCAGCTGTCCCCGATAAATAAAACCATTTTTTCTTTTTAAAAATCACTTTTTCCTTTTTCTACCCTCATTTCAAAATAAAAAATGTACTTTTGCATGCATATTAAGACGATTAAACTGTAATCTTGGCAGATGCCAAATACAAAAATAAGAACGAAATGGATACATTATATTTATTGCAGTTCACCTGTTTCCTATTTATGCTCGTCAATATCCTCAACCTGGATATTACCCGTCTGCACATGAAGTGGATGAACCGGCGATATGAAGTGTCACGATGGCTGGTTATAAAAAGTATGTACTAGGTGTCTCCTTCCCCCACGAAGGAGACACCTTTTTTGTAGGAATGCGACACCATTGTGGGGGAATGCGACACCTTGTTTCAAAGAAAAACATTATATTTGCACCATGAAAAGTATAACAGATTCATTTGCCTAAGAAGAACAGGCTATCCTGATAGTAGCTTTGTTTCTCCTCATTTATGTTGGCATCATGATTAATGTCATGGTGAGGGAATACAGGACCTATCTTGATGATCACCCGATGTATCATTTCAGCCTGGGTGATTTCATCAGGAGAGGGCGTTTCTATATCTGCCTCATTCTCGGCGTAGTGTTTATCACGTTCGTGTGTCTGGTGGTCAGTCTGATGCCAATCAGTATTCAATAATTTCTTGGTAAAATATAATAACAAAACATGGTGTGAAATTTTATCAAGCCAGTGGTTAGCGTCATGGAAATGGAACTCCCATGGGCCGACTATCCCCTGTTACTCTATCGTCCCCCAGGCATCACATTTGATGTCTGGGAGCAAAATAAAAAGCCCCGGAGCTATTACGCTTCGGGGGCTGTTTCTGCTTTCTAGGTATCATGTTGATAGGTAAGTTCATGAACATCCACAACATTTTTTCCGAAACTTTTCTCCTGTTTTCTTTGTACTTTCAAAATAAAGTCGTAACTTTGCAATCAAGATAGGTTAAAAAAGGAGGTTGCGATGCCAAAGATATTTGAATACTTCGGATTTATCTTTCTGTTCTATTCGAATGAGCATGAACCGATACACGTTCATGTAATGAAGGATGAACATGAAGCTATTTTCGAGATAATATTAGAAAATGGTGAACTTGTTGAAATTCACAGAAGAACTTCTAGCAAGATACCACCTTTAAGTGAGAAGGATGCTGCTACAGCAGAGGCCTTTGTGAAGAAGTACTATAAGAATATAGTTGATAAATGGGTAAACTTCTTTATTTATAAGAAAAGAATACGTTCAACTAAAATAACGAAGAAATTATGAACTTAAGTATTGTTTCTGCAAGATATGTGGCACCATTAAAAGTTGAATTACACTTTAATGATGACACTGTTAAGACGATAGATGTTGGGGCTTTTATTAGAAATCACCCACATCCGCAATATAACTCTTACTTGAATGAAAACAAATTCAAAAAGTTCAAGATAGAGTTTGGAAATATCGTTTGGGGAAAAAATTGGGATTTGATATTCCCTATAGATAAGTTATATGCTGGCGTTTGCTGCTGAACAAAATGCCCCCGGAGCTATTACGCTTCGGGGGCTTTTTCCTCTTTTTTTCTTCCCATATTGCGTATAGTATATTTCTATATGGGTGAAGAGGGGTGAAGAGTGGGTGAAGAGATAAAGAAAACTCTTCACCTCCCGAAACCCCGATAAACAGAGGGGGTACGGGCGAGAAGGTGAAGAGTGAAGAGATAAATCGGGATTGTTTATATTACAACTCATTTGTTGAATTGCCTGCATAAATTTTCTGGCTGAATCATCAGAAAACAGTTTTTTTCTTCTATAATTGTACCTTTTACCATTATAAATCTACCACTTATTTTTAGAACTATGAAAAATGTAAAGTCCTGATAATCAAATGCAATTATAAAAACAGGTGGTCATTTTTACCACTTAATTATTTAATCAACCAACAAATATCAGACATTTTATATACTTTTGCAAACGGAAACCAATCATGGATGGGTTCCCGACTATCAGACAACAATTTTAAACATAAATGAGAATAACTAAAGTTTAAATTATGAGAAAATCAAAAAGTAATGCGGTGTTGAGAGGACTAGCAGCCTCAGCACTCGTCCTAATGGTCTCGGCGACAGCTTGGGGACAGAAGGTGAAGATTACGGGTACTGTAATCGACAATACCAATGAACCCGTTATCGGAGCTTCGGTTCTGGAGAATGGCACCAAAAATGGTGTTGCTACAGACCTGGATGGTCACTTCACCATCGAAGTACAGCCAGGTGCCAGACTCAAAATTTCTTATATAGGTTATAAGAATAAGGAAGTGAAAGCTTCTAACGGCGTACAGATTATGCTCGAAGAGGAGTCTAATATGCTCAACGAAGTGGTGGCTATCGGTTATGGCTCTGTCAAGCGTAAGGATGTAACTACTGCCGTATCCAGTGTGTCAGCCAAAGACCTTGATACTCGTCCTATCGTATCTGCCGCAGCAGGTATGCAGGGAAAGGCAGCCGGTTTGCAGATTTCGCAAGCCAACGGTCAGCCAGGTGCTTCACCAACCATACGTGTGCGTGGTACCACCTCTTTAAATGGTAGTAATGATCCGCTCTATGTAGTAGATGGTGTGCCAATGACCAATATCGACTTCCTGGCAGCTGATGATATTGATAATATCCAGGTGTTGAAGGATGCCTCTTCAGCTGCAATCTATGGATCACGTGCAGCCAATGGTGTCATAATTATAGGTACAAAGCAGGGTAAGGCTGGCGTAGCCAAGGTATCTCTGAATGCACATTATGCATTTAATACTGTACGTGACAACCAGGAATCTCTCAATGCGGCTCAGTATAAGGAACTTATGGATGAGATAGGTCTGGTGAAACTGCCAGAAGGCTTGAAAGACCAGACCGACTGGAAAGACGAGGTGTTCCGTACGGGTAATGTACAGGATTATCAGCTCTCTATCACCAATGGTACCGATAAACTGAGATACTTTATCTCGGGTGGCTATACAGGCGAAAATGGCGTCATCAAGAAGTCAAGCTATCAGCGTTACAACTTCCGAGCATCTGTAGAGAACGATATACGTAAGTGGTTGCGACTCAATGCCAGTGTAACTTATTCTGATTATACCAACAAGGGTACAGGTATCATTTCGGGTGCCGGTTCTAACCGAGGCGGCGTAGTAACCGCTATCGTCAATACGCCAACCTATGCACCGGTATGGAACCCGGAGAATCCTAGCCAGTTCTACAACAACTTCTATGGCGTGAACATTACCTCGCCAGCAGAGAATATCGCCCGTACTCAGAATAATAAGTCTGCCTACAACCGATTGCTTGCAACCGGAAAGGCTACTGTCACCTTTATGCCTGAACTGACTTATAACACATCTCTCTCGTTCGACCGTACACAAGGAACAACCACCAACTTCCTTGACCCGATATCTACCACCATCGGCCGTCAGGAATTCGGTACAGGATATGATGGTAGAAACATCAGCAGCGTTATCGTATGGGACAATGTATTAAACTATAAGAAGGCATTCGGAAAGCACAGTCTGGATGCGATGGCTGGTAGTTCCTGGACACAGAGCAAGTGGAGCCAGAACTATATCAATGGTAGCAACTATGCCAACGATCTGTTCCCAACCTTGAATGCAGCCAACAAGATTTCCTGGACAGGAACCGGTTCGTCAGCTTCTGATTGGGCTATTCTCTCTACTTTCGCCCGTTTGCAGTACAACTGGAATGATACCTATATGGTAACCGCCAATATGCGTGCCGATGGTTCTTCCAAGTTGGCACCGCATCACCGTTGGGGTTACTTCCCATCATTCTCTGGTGCCTGGCGCGTAAGCAATGAGAAATTCATGAAAGATATCAAGTGGATTGACGACTTGAAGATTCGTGGAGGCTGGGGACAGACCGGTAACCAGAGCGGTCTGGGCGATTACAGCTATCTGGCAAGATATAACATCAATCGTGTGCAGTGGTTTGGCGAGGGAAATGATGCCAATGCTACTCCTACTTTCTCACAGGGCAACCTGAGCAATCCTGAGTTGACTTGGGAAACAACAACCCAGACCAATATCGGTCTCGACTTGACCGTACTGGGCAACCGCCTCACCTTCTATGCTGATTACTATTATAAGAAGACCAAGGATATGTTGATGAATATCACCTTGCCGGCAGGTAGTGCTGCTGCAAGTAACCTGACCTATAATGGCGGTTCGATGATCAACAAAGGCTGGGAGTTTGCCATCTCTTCACAGAATCTGACAGGCGCCTTGAAGTGGAATACAGATTTCAACATCTCATTCAACAAGAATAAGTTGGAGAGCCTGTCTCTGACTCAGGTATATTATGAAGCCACGACCACCGATTTCGTCAACGAACAGGTGGTTCGCAATACGCCAGGTAAGCCATTGGGCAGTTTCTGGGGATATGTAGCAGAAGGTGTGGATCCCGAGACCGGTGATATGAAGTATAAGGACGTGACCGGTGATGGTCTGGTATCAGCCAGTGACCGTACTTATATCGGTGATCCGAACCCAGACTTCACCTTCGGTTTGACCAATACCTTCTCTTATAAAGGCTTGAATCTCAGTATTCTTATCCAGGGAAGCTATGGCAACGATATCTACAACGTTTCGCGTATGGAAACCGAAGGAATGTATGATGGTAAGAACCAAAGCACCAAGGTGCTTGCTCGCTGGAGAGTTCCTGGTCAGATTACCGATGTGCCAAAGGCTAAGTGGGATATCCGCAACTCAACCTACTTCGTAGAAGATGGCAGTTATCTCCGAGTAAAGGATATTTCTCTCTCTTACGATGTGCCTCGCAAGCTGATTTCACGCTTCGGTCTGACCCGTCTGCAGCCATACGTATCAGCAACCAACCTGCTTACCCTGACCGACTATTCAGGTATGGATCCGGAGGTTAACCAGTATGGCAACAGTGGTAGTGTGCAGGGCATCGACTGGGGTACATATCCACTCAATAAGAGTGTAGTATTAGGTGTAAAAGTTGAATTCTAAACATCGACAACAATGAAAACATATCATGCAATCAAGACATTGGCGCTCGGTGGCATCGCAATGTTCTCTTTGGCAAGTTGCTCTCTCGACTACGAGCCATTATCAGAGCCATCAGAAATAACACAGGGCGGTCAGACAGAGACCTCAACAGCCGTATTGAAGGACAAAGCTGCTGCTGATGCACAGCTCAAATCGCTTTATGAGTTGTTCCGCAACCGTCAGGAACATACCCATCTCGACTATCTTCTGATAGGCGATTCACATAGCGACAATGCTTATGCCGGAACTACCGGTGCAGAGGTGGTACCTTATGAGACCAACTCTATCGATGCCAGCAACTCGGTATTGAGCCGTGACTGGAACCGCTATCTGGAGGATATCGCACAGGCAAATGTGCTGATTAATGGTGTTGAGCAATTGAAGGAGAATGGTCAGATATCAGAAGCAGAATATCATTCCTATAAGGCACAGGGCGAAATCTTCCGTGCCCTGATGATGTTCCGAATGGCTCGTCTGTGGGGTTCTTTCCCTGTCATCACGACCATCGCCAAGACCATTACATCCGAGAATATCAATGAGGTATATCCTACCTATTATCCACCTCGCAAGACGCCGAAGGAATGTTATGAGCAGATTATTGCCGACTTGACGGATGCTGAGCAGTATGCACCGGATAATGACAATTCCGACCGCACCAAGATGACCAAGACCGTGGCTCAGGCTATGCTTGCCAAGGTTTATGCCGAAAAGGAAGTGCAGGATTATGACAAGGTAATCGCTTATGCCGACAAGGTGATGAATACAACCGGTGTAGAGCTGGAAGACAGTTATGAAACTCTTTGGGGCTATGATGAGACTGCGAAAGACTGCATGAAACGCAATACCAAAGAAGGTATTCTGGAGGTGCATTGGACAACCGGTAGCGGAAACTGGGAAACCTGGATGTACGGCCGTCAGTTAGACAACTGGGATTATAACTTTACCTGGGCAAAGTGGATTACTCCTTCACGAGACATCATCAATGACTTTGACAAGGAAGGTGATGAGGTTCGTAAGAATCAGGCTATCGTATATTATGCCTGTACCTGGAGCAACTATTATCCGGCTTCCAACTATCCGTTCATGTATAAGTTACGCTCTTCATACAATAATATTTACTGGGTTCGCTTAGCTGATATTATCCTGATGAAGGCTGAGGCAGAAGCCTATAAGGGCAATCTTGCCGAGAGTGCGAAACTCGTGAACCAGATTCGCAAGCGTGCCAAACTGAAGGAACTGACATCCGACAAGACTGGCAGCAAGGAATCTATGATAGAGGCTGTTCTCCATGAGCGCCGTCTGGAACTTGCCTTTGAGGGAGAACGCTGGTTCGACCTCTGCCGCAACAACAAGGTGGAGCAATATCTCAACGGAATAGACAACCGTGACAGCGGACGCATCAGACAGGTAAGACAGTTTGACGGCAACTCATACCTGTTGCCAATTCCACAGACCGCTCTTGACCAGAATACCAATCTAGAGCAGAATCCAGGTTACTAAGCTAACCTGGATAGCTTTCAACTCAAACCGTTATTAACAAATAATAGAAGAAACGAATATGAAATACTATAGCAATAAACTGATGATGCTGGTCTGCGCAACAGCTTTCTCTGTGACAGCTTGCAGCAGCAGTAACTCATTCTCAGATCCTGTAGACTTTGATACTCCTAGTGAGGCACCAAATCCAGTACCGGCACAAGGAACAGCCAAAACTTTCATTACCACAGCCGATGGAGTCTATTCATTGGCACAGGGTGAGGTAAAGTTGTATAATGGAGTATCTATGGCACCAACCACCATCGAACTCGATTTAAATAAGAAGTATCAGACGATTGATGGATTCGGTTATGCCATCACTTATTCATCCTGCTATAATCTGATGCAGATGACTCCAGAGGCGCGTCAGGCTCTCTTGAAGCGCATTTACTCTACCACAGAGGGTTATGGCGTAAGTTATGCCCGTATCTCTTTGGGATGCAATGACTTTTCAAGTACTGAGTATACCTATTGCGACACGAAGGGCAGCGAATCTGACCCTATCAGCAACTTCGCGCTCTATAGCGATGAGAACGATTATGTGATTCCTGTGTTGAGGGAGATTCTTGCCATCAATCCTAATCTGAAGATTATTGCAGCTCCCTGGACTTGTCCAAAATGGATGAAGGTGACAGACCTTAATACCAAGAATCCTAAGGATTCATGGACAGATGGTCATCTCAATCCTGATTATCGCGAGGCTTATGCCAAGTACTTCGTGAAGTTTATCAATGTGATGAAGGAGAAAGGCATCAATATCTATGCTGTTAGTCCTCAGAATGAGCCATTGAACAAAGCTAACTGTGCATCTCTCTATATGCCTTGGCAGGAAGAGGCTCCTTTCGTAAAGGAATTGGCAGCGCAGTTTAAGAAGAATAACCTGCAGACCAAGATTTATGTCTTCGATCACAATTACAACTATGACAAGATTGCCGATCAAGAAGATTATCCTGTGAAACTCTACAATGCTATCGGTGATAACTTTGAGGGCTCAGAGCTGGTTGTAGGTGCTGCTTATCATGATTATGGCGGCAACAACAGCGAGTTGACTGATATCCACAACCAGCGTCCTGACAAGGAATTGATATTCTCGGAAACCAGTATCGGAACCTGGAATAACGGACGTGACTTGAGTAAACGACTGATGGCGGATATGAAGAATGTGGCGCTCGCTACGGTAAACCAGTATTGCAAGGCAGTGCTTGTATGGAATCTGATGCTTGACAATAAGATGGGACCTAACCTGGATGGTGGATGCCAGACCTGCTATGGTGCTATTGATATCAATCAGAATGGTTACAACAAGTTGAGCTACAATTCTCATTATTACATCATCAACCACATGTCTAGTGTCGTTGCTCCTGGTGCGGTTCGCATTGGTAATACGTCCCGCACCGTTAATGACAGCAAGATTACACATGCTGAGTTTGTTAATCCTGATGGTAGTTATGCTGCTGTCATTATCAACGAGGGAGATGAGGCTAAGTCAATCAACCTCAGTGATGGAACTCATAATTTTACCTGCAATGTTCCTGCTAATGGTGTGATTTCTTGCAAGTGGAATAAGTAATCCATAAACTATAGTAAATGATTCATTAAAGATACGATCATTATGAAACATATCAGATATTATATCATGGCGTTGCTCGCCCTGCCACTGATGGCATCTTGCGGCGATGATGATTACAGTGCGCCTACTCCTGCCGGTAATCCTGTGATGAGCTATACGGCTCCTGCTGCAGCTGTATGGATGGGCGATGAAGTGGAGGTGAAAGTAAACTGCAAGGATGAGGGAGGCGTGGCTCTCTCTACCTTGAAAGCAAACCTCCTGTTTAGTGGGCAGAGTGTAGATGAAACTACCATCCGTACCAAGGAGGCTGGTGAATATACAGTCAAACTGAAAGTGCCTTATGCACAGAATGTTCCTGATGGAAAGGTGGATATTCAACTTACTCTGCAGAATGTGTCAACCAAATCGAATACAGAGACCTTGTCGTTTGATATCAAGCGCCCTCATTTCAACAATCTGCAGTTTGTGAGTGCTGATGGTGTTAAATATGACATGACAGAGAAAAGCGACTTTGTTTATCAGGCTGTTCTTCCTAGCAGTAAGAAGACCTTCAAGGGATATTTTGCAACGAAGGATGGGAAGTTTGTCTTCGGTTCCAGCACAGGTAAGGATATCAGTTTGGGAGAAACAGGCAACTTCAACTTCACTTCTGAGAATATGAACGATGTAGTTGTCACTTTCGATGCCAAGAACTATACGGCTGGTCCTACCGATGTATTGCCGGTTACTATCCTCGATTTTGCCGATTCTGATGCAGGCAAGACTTGGGTGGGTGATATCAAGCAAGGTGCTACCTGTAACCTTACTATCAACGGCAATAATCTGCCAGATGACTGGTATTATGACAGCGACTGGTTCCAGAAAGAAGAGGATGGAAGCTATACTTTCAAGGCTATTACCGGCAGATATACCGTTCAGGCAGACTTCACCCATAAGTCATTCCGCATCTGGACTATGAATGGAAGTGAGCCTATGTCACTGAATGGCGATGGTACTGGTGCCCTCTGGATTATCGGTAATGAAGGTGTCAACAAGCCAACTTGGGATGCTGTAAATCATGGCTGGTGGACAGGTGTTGATTCTGACGTCTGTCTCACTCCAATCAAGGATAAGGTATATCAGGTTACACTCACCGTTGGTAAGCAACTCAGAGCTACTGACGTAAACTTCAAGTTCTTCGGTCAGGCAAACTGGGGTATTGAGTTCAAGGGTAAGGATAACAGCCATCTCATCTCAACTGATAGCGAGGTGTTCGGCATCGGTGACGGTAACGGTCACGACAACGGCAATGTTTACCTGAAAGATGGAGTAGAACTGAAGAATGGCGAGACATACGTTCTTACAGTTGACTTGACTGCCGGTGTAGACAAGGCAGTTCTCAAAGTAGAAAAGAAATAAGTTGTAGGTTTATATTCATAAGCATTTTAGGTTTTAGTTTAAATAATTTAGGGTATAAAGCTTTGTTTAAGGTTTAAGGCTGCTCCAAACTTTTTGGGGCAGCCTTTTTTGGGGAGGTGCAAGGATGTAAGAACAACAAAAGTAAAAAAGAATATCAAAAAAATGCTAGAAAATTTGGAAATATACCCAAAAAACTATACCTTTGTCTCTTGAATGTCCTATACAGCAGTAAGGGCTGGTTCTAATGATACCTATACAACAAAATATTATCAGCTAATGATAGAAAGATTATTATCTCTATTGTATATCTGGTGTTTCGCTACACTTACATCATGCTTTGCTCAAAAGGAAAGCATCAGTGAACTGTATGCCCAACTTGATCGGGCTATAGAGCAATCCCAGCACTATACCAAACTGAAAGAAAGTAGCATCGCTCAGTTGAAGGAATTGATTCATCAGGAGAATAATCCGAAGTTGCTCATCAATACTTATCGCAAGATTTGTTCTGAATATAAGTCCTACCAGAGCGATTCTGCTGTGGCTTATATTCAGAAAGCCATTGTATTGGCTCAGAAGGAAGGACTGCCGGCTGAAGTTGCTGGATTGAAAAGCCAGTTAGCTTTACAGTATTCTACTGCCGGAGCTTTTGCTGAGGCTTTGGAGGTGCTCAATCATATAGATAAAAAGACATTGGATGAATCGAACCGGAAAGATTATTTCATCGCCTATTACCATGTCTATGGTGAGTTGGGCTTTTCTAATATGCATGTAGATACTGATTTAAGTCAGAATTTCTTTAGTCGTCAGAATGCATATCGGGATACTTTGTTTGCTATCCTTCCACATCATAGCGAAGATTATCTCATGCGTAAAGAGGTGATGCTTACCAGTCAGAATAAATGGGATGAAGCACTGAAGGTGAATGATGAACGGTTGAATTTATGTAAGGAGGGGAGTCATGAATACGGCATCGTAGCCTACTATCGCTATCTGATTTACCGTTCTCTGAAAAACGAAGAAATGAAGAAATATTGGTTGCTAAAATCTGCCATTTGTGATGTGAAGTGTGCTATCAATGATCAGGCTTCGCTCTGGATGCTCGCCGATATTCTGAGTCAGGAGGGAGATGTTGAGCGTTCTTATAAATATATCAACTTCTCCTGGAATGCCAATAAGAGTTTTAGTACGCGTATTCGCAGTTGGCAGATTTCGCCAGTGCTTGGTACCATCGATCATAATTATCAGGCACAGCTCAAGAAGGCAAACCAGCGTCTTGTCTTTGCCATCATCTGTGTCAGCCTTCTGGTTCTTTCTTTAGGTGTTCTGGCTTTCTATGTCAATAAGCAGAAGAAATATGTTACTATAGCGAGAAATGAACTGAAGAAAACGAATGAACAATTGGAGGAACTGAATAAGAAACTTTCTGCTACCAACGAAATGTTGAAGACTTCGAATGATAAACTGAATGAGTCAAATGGTGTGAAGGAAGAATATATAGGCCAGTTCCTGGGAGCATGTTCTCATTATATAGACAAACTGGATAAGTTGCGTCTCCATGTCAATAAGATGGTAAAGAACTGTGAATATCAGGAACTTTATTCAATGACGAGAAGCAGTGAACTGAAGGAACACGAGTTGGGAGAACTCTATGCAAATTTCGATAAGGTCTTCCTGCATCTGTTCCCTGATTTCGTGGAAGACCTCAATAGCCTTCTGAAGCCGGAGGCACAAATCCATCTTACTGATGCAACAAAGTTACCGGCAATGGTGAGGGTATTCGCCTTGATAAGACTGGGTATTGATGACAGTACGAAGATAGCAGATTTCCTACATTATGCAGTTAATACGATATATAATTATCGGGCAAAACTGCGTAATGGAGCTATTGGTGAAAGAAATGAATTTGAGAAGAATGTGAAAGAATTAGGAACGATAAAAGGAAAAGGTTAATATATAAAATCAAAGAGGGTGTGTCACAAATACAGACACACCTTCTTTGTTTTTTATTACAACTGATAGAATTTGGTGAAAGCCTTCACGCAATATTCATGGTCGATAACGCTACCGGTTTCGCGGCAGCTGTGCATAGCGAGGATGGCATTGCCCATATCCACACCCTTCAATGGGATGGAAGAGGCGAGGATGTTGCCCAAGGTGCTGCCACCGGCTACATCGCTGTGGTTTACGAAACGCTGGCATGGTACACTGGCTGCATCGCAGATGTTGGCGAAGATGGCTGCTGATACAGCATCGCTCGCATACTTCTGGGCTGCATTGAACTTGATGACCGGACCACCGCCCAACTTAGGATGATTCGTAGGGTCGAACTTCTCGCTATAGTTAGGATGCCAGGCATGCGCATTATCGGCTGAAATCATGAAGGCACGCTCTACTGCCTGATAATAAGCCTCTTCTGTATGGCTCTGTGCCAGAGCGATGCGCTGGAGCATATATGAAAGGAATGGACTTCCGGCTCCCTGTTTGGTCTGAGACCCCGTCTCTTCATTATCGAAGATGGCGAGAACCTGGGTGGTATCATTGGCATCAGATGCAATCATCGCCTCTATGCCAGCCCAGCACATAGACAGGTCATCAAGTCTGCCTGAAGAGATAAACTCATCGTGTACACCGAAGGTGCAGGCTGGAGTGGCATCAGCCAGGTAGAGATCGAAATCAAGAACATCCTCTTTCAGGATATTCAGTTCGTCGGTTATCACATTCATCAGGAGGTTACCCTTCTCCAGTTCATCATTGATGATGCCGAGGATAGGGAGTACATCCTTCTGCTTGCTCAACTTCACACCATCATTCACCTGACGGTTGAAGTGGATAGCGAGATTGCTGATCTGCAGCAATGGGCGCTTCACATGAAGAAGGAGCGTCTGGGGATTCATCGCATTCTCGCCCTTCACGATAACTCTACCTGCCAGGGTGAGCGGACGGTCGAACCAGGTTGACATGATTGGACCACCATAAACCTCGGTATTCAGTTTTACGATACCGCCCTCGCAAAGCATCTCTGCATTTGGCTTGATGCGGAAGGTAGGCGAATCGCAGTGGGCGCAGATCATGTGGAAACCGGCATCTGCCAAAGGTTTCTTTCCGATTTGGAAGGCGTAGATGGAAGAGTCGTTCTTGGTAACGAAGAACTTTTCACCCGCTTCAATCTTGCCCAAAGGCTCCTGTGGGTTTATACGTCGGAACCCGTTCTTCTCCAATTCCTCGGAGATATTCTTTACTGCCAGGAAATTCACTGGCGATGCGTCTAGAAAGGATAATAATCTTTTGATCATAGTCTATATCTTTATATTAATATCTTGCAAAGATAATAGATTTTTTTCATTTTATCTCATTATTCTATTTGTTTTTCATTTTTTTGTATTATCTTTGTCCCCAAATAAGATCAATGAAAGAATTATGAAACGATATAAATCCTGTACTCTAATTATATTGCTGCTGTTGGCATCGGCTCTTCAATTATATGCGCATATTTCCAGAAATATGTTCATGCTTTCCAATCTCAATGCTGACAATGGTCTTTCCAGCCCTCGAGTTTATTCTATTGTCGAGGCAGAGGATGGTGCCATGTGGATAAGTACTAAGCGTGGAGTTGACCGATATAATGGGCAACAAGTAACCAATTATACTTTATACACAGAGATGCCGTATAGTGATGCTAGTGGTAGATGTATTAAACTGACTAAGGATGCGCAACATCTGATTTACGCCTACGACAACAAGGGAAAGGTGTATATATATGATAAGAGGAAAGATACATTTGTTTTGAAATGTAATCTTCAGAAAATTTTAGGTGGAAGTATCGTGTTGAACGAACTGTTGGTAGACGAAAAGGGTAATTTCTGGTTAGCTATGGATAGAGGCATTTATTGCTTATCAGCAGCTACTGATGGAAAGGAGATAGTTCGGGAGACAGCTAAGGGTAGGTTTGTATTGAAAAATACCTATATTAATCATATCCAATTTATAGGTCAGAAACTCTTGATAGGAACATTTAAAGATGTTTATTGCTATTCGATGTCTGCCCGGAAGTTAGAAAAGAAGATTAGTGGCAGTTCTGTAGTTTCCTCTTATCATGATATTGTGGGACATCGTATCTGGCTGGGTACTTTTCACGAAGGAGTTAAAGTGATGGATGATCGTACTTGGAAGCTGATAAAATCTGCTGATTTCCAATCTTTGCAAAACATTCCTAAAATTCCCGTACGTTCAATCATTTTATATGATAAGCAGACTCTTCTGATGGCTGTAGATGGAGCAGGAATATATGCTTATGACAGTTCGAATAAACAAACCAAGCTCTTGCTTGATACAGATGGACGTCCTGGTAACGTACTGAATGGTAATGGATTATATACCTTGTGCTGCGATCGTTTTGGCGATTTATGGACAGGCTCTTACTCGGGAGGAGTAGATTTGGCGATACCAATGAAACATACATTGGAATATATCACACATGAATATCTCAACAATCAATCACTGATAGATAATTGTGTGAACGATGTTTTACAAAGCCGTGATGGGAAAATATGGTATGCCACAGATAAAGGAGTAAGTGTTTATGATGCGCAGACTCGTCTTTGGCATCATGGATTATATAATAAGGTGGCGCTTACGATTTGTCAGACTGTAGACGGCAGAATTCTGGTTGGTACCTATGGTAATGGCGTATATCAGGTTCATGCTGATGGCACTAGTATGCTTGCTTATTCTGTGGAAACAGGAATGTTGAAGAGTGATTACGTATTCAGTCTTTTTACTGATAGCGATGGTAATATTTGGGTGGGATGTTTGGATGGAGATATGGCTTGTTTCCCTTCAGATAAATATAATTTGAATGGAACGGGAAAGTCGGTATTCTATCTGCCTGTCAACGAAGTGCAATGCATCACGGAATCACTGGATAAGCGTTTTATTGCTGTAGGAACTTCGCATGGAGGCTATTTGATTGATAAGCGCGAACCTTTGCATCCTCGTCGTTTCTTTTCTCCTGAACAGTATCCCGAAAAAGACATTAATTTGTTTGTCAACAGTATGGCTTTTCAGGATTCCCGTCATATCTGGATTGGAACGGATGGAGGAGGACTCTATGATTATGATTTACTGACAAAGAAGTTTAAGCGTTATACTAATCAGGACGCTTTGCCTTCTAATACTGTTTATGGACTTATAAAAGGTATTAATGGCAATTTGTGGATCAGTACGGATAAAGGTTTGGCGTTCATGAAACAGGGGAAGATAGTAAACCTCAACATCTTTAAGGGAATGGAACGTGAGTATAACCGAATGTCTGTTGCGTGTACTTCAGATGGCAGGGTGCTTTTTGGCAGCAACGATGGAGTTGTCGCTTTGACTCCTATGTTTGCCAAAGGTTTGAATTATGCCGCTCCACTTCGTATTCATAGTGTTGAGGTTGAAGGTGTCGAACGTTCCGATTACTGGAATGAATGTCTCTTTGAAATGTTGAAGGAAGGCAAATTGAGTCTTAGCCATAATGAGAATACGCTGGTTGTTTCTTTCGAGAGTATCAATTATCAATACCAGTATGATATTCAATATCAATATTATTTGGAAGAATACGACCGTAATTGGAGTAAACCATCTTCTAATCAGTTGGTACGATTTGTAAATTTGCCTTCGGGCAGCTATCTGCTTCATGTAAAGGCTATCTGCAGAAGTAATGGTAGAGAATTGGGAGAAACAACTTTGGAGATTCATATAGCCCAGCCTTGGTGGAATACCTGGTGGGCATGGATTATCTATCTCTGTATTTTTGCTGCCATCTTATATTTTGTCTGGCAGTATTACAAAGAGCGCTTACAGCGAAAGTATTATGATGAGAAAATCAATTTCTTCGTTAATACTGCCCATAACATACGTACTCCTTTGAGTCTCGTGTTGGCTCCTCTTGATAATCTGGCTAATGATTCCAACTTGAGTGAGAAAAGTCGTGGATTCTTGGATATGGCGCATCGTAACGGCAACAAACTATTGAAGATGGTTACAGAATTGCTTGACTTCCAAAAGATAGAGCAGTCTGCCGAACAGGTTCGCCTGCAAGATATAGAATTGCCGATGCTTTTACGTGTGCAGTTGGAAAAGTTTGTATTGGTAGCTCAGGAGAAGCATATTCAACTGTGTATTGAAACGTGTCCGCAGCAACAGATTCATTCTGATGTCAAAATGATGGATCTGATATTGGAAAATCTTCTCTCGAATGCTATCAAATATACACCTCAAGGTGGAAAGGTTACGTTGTCGGCTTCTGTTGAAGGTAAGATGGCTGTGATTCATGTATGTGATACAGGTATAGGTATTCCAAAGGCCGAAATTAAGAGTATCTTCAAGACCTTCTTCAGGGCTTCTAATGCGATAAATTCTCAGGAAATGGGAAGTGGATTAGGACTGATGCTTACACGAAAGCTTGTAGAGAAATTAGGAGGAAAGCTTAGTTTCGTAAGTGAGGAAGGAAAGGGTACTACTTTCTGTGTGAAGATGCCATTAGGTCATGTAACAGATTCTTCTGTCCGGCTTGTTGGAGAAAAGAAAAATGTTGTAACTGAATCTTCTTTAGCTGAAGATAAGCATGATGAAACTTGCCAGACTGTGTCTTCTGCGGTTCTGCAGGATGCTGATGTTTCAACGGATACACTTCTTTTTGTCGATGACAATGAAGATCTTCGCAAATATATCAGAATGACTTTTGGTGATTCTTATCAAGTAGTTGATGTGGAGAGTGCAGAGGCTGCCCTGAAATATTTGAAAGAGGGCGGGATATGTGATATCGTTGTTTCAGATGTCATGATGCCGGGAATGCACGGAGATGAGTTCTGTCGCAGCATCAAGGAAAATAAGGAAACATCATGGCTGCCTGTTATCCTGCTGACTGCTAAGGCTGGTCGTGACTTTATGATAGAGGGACTCGGACTTGGTGCTGATGACTATATAGCCAAGCCATTCGATACTGCTATTCTTGCGAGTAAGGTTGCCAGTATTTTGAAGAATCGTCGCCGGTTGAATCAGTATTATATGGACAGAAGCCTTGCTCTTGTTAGAGGAGAGGTTGCTTCTGAGTCTGCTTCTTCCGAGCAGATTGTGGGTTCTGATTCATCCTATGAACACTTGGAACCTACTGGAACTTCTGAAGAGAAAAAGGATGATACTGTCTTGAATAAGCAAGGCCAGACATTCGAAAATGTGGCAGAAGCTGTTCTGAATCCGCAAGACCAGGCTTTTGTAGATAAAGCTACCCGTTTGGTGTTGGCTCATCTGAGCGACACAGACTTTAATATCGACCGACTCTGTAGAGAGATGGCGATGAGCAGAACGCTTTTCTATGGTAGGCTGAAGACTCTTACGGGCCAAAGTCCGCAGGATTTTATGCGTTTGATACGTCTGGAGCAGGCTGCAATCTTCCTGAAACAGGGGGATAGTGTGCTGGATGTATCTGTGAAAGCCGGTTTTGTAAATGTGAAGTACTTTAGTACTGTATTTAAAAAACACTTTGGGGTTTCTCCAAGTAAGTATCTGTAAATTAGAGTTTTAAATTCAAAGAAAAGGTTTCTGTTTAGACGATATGTCTGAATTGAAACCTTTTTTTGTTTGTTATCTAACCCTCTGGAAGTTCCTTTTCTTTATCTTTGCAACCAGATTCTGTTAAGTAAGTCAAACAGTTATTTAAAAAACGAAACAATAACAATATAAACATAAAAATGAAAAGGAACTTTTTGAAAATTAGCCTCTTTTTAATAGGCGTCTTCACATGTCTCTCATGCGAAGCAAGTACGTTGCACTCATCCAGCAGTTCTGAAGGTGTAGGCGAATCCATACCTACTGCCCAGCAATGGAATAAAGATGTTGTGGGGTGGAATCTTGGCAACGCATTCGAGTGCTCAGCTCCTGGACAGGATGGTGAGTCGATGCAGATTGGCAACCCTGATGGTTCTATCCATGCAGAGACAGCCTGGGGCAGTCCCGTTGTTACCAAGAAGGTGATACAAGCCGTGAAGAAGGCAGGTTTCAATGCCATCCGTATTCCAATCCGTTGGCAGTGCCACATTACCAACGCTCAGGCGATGAGCATCGACAAGGCTTGGATTGCTCGCATCAAGGAGGTGGTGGGCTGGTGCCTTGACAACGGTTTGAAGGTTATCATCAATGTGCATCATGAAAAATGGCTCGAAGGTCGTCCTACCTATCAATATAAGGAAGAAAACTGCCAGAAGCTTGCGCTTCTCTGGATGAATATCGCCTCTGAGTTTGCCAATTATGACAGTCGCTTGGCTTTCGCCGGTACCAATGAGGTTCACATCAGGGACAACTGGGGCAAACCTACTGCCGAGAACCTCGAAGTGCAGAATGCTTACAATCAGATATTCGTGGATATGGTTCGTGCCACAGGCGGCAACAATGCCAAGCGCCACCTCATCTTACAGACTTACGTTTGTAACCCATGGTTTGGCATAGAGAATGGAGATTTCATCATTCCGAAGGATGCCGAAGGCAATGGCAACAACTATATGAGTGTGGAATTTCACTACTATCAGCCATGGAGCTACGCCGGCGATTGCACCTACGATTACTGGGGTGATGCCTACAAGGATGCTGGCAAGATACCTGCAGAAAACGAGAAGACGATGACGGATTTCTTCGACAAGGCGGTGAATACCTGGAGCAACAAAGGACTGGGTATCGTAATAGGAGAGTGGGGAGTAACCGATCACTATAAGTCTAACTCAGAGAAAGTGCATGAAAACATGACCTACTACTGTAAGTTCTTGACTACGGAGGCTCGCAAACGAGGCTTCTCTACTTTCGTTTGGGACAACAACCACTTCGGCAACGGCTCTGAGAAGTATGGCATCTTCGACCGTTTCAAGAGTATGAAGGTGAATGCTCCTTGGATTCTCGAAGGAATCTTTGGGAAAGAATAATGTTAAACTAAAAACAAAAATATCAATTATGAGAAAGAAAACTATGTTTCTCGGCCTGCTCGGTGCAGGTTTGATGTGGATGCCTGCTTCTGCCATTCTCGCTGCCCAGATGAACAATGCAGCGATGAGCGTTCAGCAGGACCAAGGCATCAAGGGTACAGTGGTGGATGCCACTGGCGAAACCTTGATTGGCGCTAGCGTGAAGGTGGCTGGTACAACCAACGGTGCCGTTACCGATATAGATGGTAACTTTACGTTGAACTGCAAGCCTGGAGCAACGCTCGAAGTGAGCTACATCGGTTACAAGACAATGACCGTGAAAGCTGCTAATGGCATGAAAATCACGATGCAAGAGGATGGTAAGGCCTTGAATGAGGTCGTTGTTACCGCCCTTGGTATCAAGCGCGACCGCAAGGCTCTCGGCTATGGCTTGGAGGAAGTGAAAGGTGAGGAACTTACCAAGGCGAAGGAAACCAACGTCATCAACTCTCTTTCTGGTAAGGTGGCTGGTCTCGTTGTGCAGAACACCGCTGGCGGTGCTTCAGGTTCTACCCGCGTGCTTCTTCGTGGTAATACAGAAATGGCAGGTAATAACCAGCCTCTTTACGTGGTGGATGGTGTGCCTTTGGATAATACCAACTTTGGCAGTGCTGGTGAAAGTGGTGGTTATGACCTCGGTGATGGTATCTCTGCCATCAATCCTGACGACATCGAGACGATGACCGTATTGAAAGGTCCTGCTGCCTCTGCCCTCTATGGTAGCCGTGCTTCTCATGGTGTTATCTTGATTACGACCAAGAAGGCGGAGAAGGATAGAATTTCCGTGGAGTACAATGGTTCTTATACTATCGATACCCAGTTGGCTAAATGGGACGACATCCAGGAGATATATGGTGCTGGCTACAATGGCGAGCTTCCTACATCCAGCACTTCTGGTACGAACTCAAGTTGGGGACCTAAGGCCGATGGCTTCATGTTCAAATATTTCGATGGCGAAGAACGTCCATTCATGATGCATCCTAACAATGCTTCTGATTTCTTCCGCACAGGTTTCACCACCCAGAACTCTGCCATCCTCTCAGTTAATTCCGGTAAGACGGGTATGCGTTTCTCTGTTACCGATATGCGCAATAAGGATATCTTGCCAAATACCAATATGAGTCGTGACAACTTCAACCTCCGTGTGAATACCTCTGCAGGTCCTGTTGACTTCGACTTCACCGCCAACTATACTCGTGAGAAGGTAAAGAACCGTCCTGCCCTTGGTGACTCCCAGAGTAACGTGGGTAAGAACCTCATGACCCTGGCAGGTACCTACGACCAGGCTTGGTTGAAGCACTATGAGGATGCCGATGGCAACTACTCCAACTGGAATGGTAACGATCAGTATAACAAGAACCCATACTGGGATCTCTATAAGAACAGCAATACATCCGACAAGGACGTGTTCCGTTTTACGGGTAAGGCAATCTGGAACATCAACAAGCACCTCAAGTTGCAGGGTACTATCGGTACCGACATCAACAGCATGAACTTCCAGGAATTCATCGCCAAGACAACTCCAGGAACTCCTGCCGGAAAGCTTACCGACCAAATCTTCAACAACCGCACACTCAACGCCGAGATACTTGCCCTCTACAACAACTCATGGGGCGACTTCGATGTCAACGCTACCGCTGGTGGTAACATCTTCAAGGTGAACAACAAGACCACTACCAACGTCGGTCTCAACCAGCAGATGAATGGCATCCAGAACATCATGAACTATCAGGAACAGAACACTCGTGAGAGTATGTACAAGAAGCAGATCAGCTCTCTCTATGCCAGCGCGAGCCTCGGCTACAAGCATACTTACTATTTGGAGGGAACCATCCGTGGCGATAAGTCATCTACGCTCCCTACAAATAACAATACATACGTATATCCATCTGTATCGGGTAGTTTGGTTTTCTCTGAGTTTATCAAGAACAAGAAGTTCATCAATTATGGTAAGATTCGCGCATCTTGGGCAAAGGTAGGTAGCGATACCGATCCATACCTGTTGGCACTCAACTATACCACGGGCAAGTACAGCTACTCGGGTTATACCATCGGTATGATAGCCAACTCAACACAGCCGAACAAGGATTTGAAGCCTACTATGACAGGTTCTTACGAGGTAGGTTTGGAGATGAAGTTCCTCAACGGACGCTTGGGCTTGGATGCCACCTATTACAACCAGAACTCCAAGGACCAGATTTTGAGTTTGGCTTCAACCACCACCTCTGGCTATGCTTACCGCCTCATCAATGCCGGTGAGATTCAGAACCAGGGTGTCGAGATTGCCCTCAATGCCCGTGCCTTGCAAATCAAGGACTTCGCTTGGGACTTGGGTGTCAACTTCTCGAAGAATACCAACAAGGTGAAGTCGCTCATCGATGGCATGGACTACTTCGAGTTGGCGAAGGCAACCTGGTGCGGTGTTTCTGTAGGTGCTAAGGTAGGTGAGAACTATGGAGCTATCCGTGGACACGACTTCCTCTACAACGACAAGGGACAGGTGGTTGTCGATGCAGCTACTGGTCTTCCAAAGGTTGACCAGGAAATCAAGACCATCGGCAACTCTACTTGGGACTGGACAGGTGGTTTCTACTCAACCTTCAGCTACAAGAACTTCCGCCTCTCTGCATCCTTCGATGTGAAGGTAGGTGCCGACATCTACTCTATGTCCATGCGTTCTGCATACGAGACAGGTAAGGCAAAGGGAACATTGGCAGGCCGTGAGGAGTGGTACTCTTCTGAGGAGGCTCGCAAGGCTTCGGGTATGGAACTTGCCGAATGGCGTGCAGCAGGTAACTGCAAGGGATTTGTCGTAGATGGTGTCATCGACAATGGCGACGGTACTTATCGCAAGAACGACATCGCCGTGAACCCTGAAGATTACTGGAAGCATGTGGCAAAAGGCGTGCAGAGTGCCTTCGTTTACGACAACTCTTACGTGAAGTGTCGTGAGATTACTTTCGGCTATACCTTCCCAGAGAGCATCCTGGGCAAGTATGTCAAGGGCTTGACCGTATCCTTCGTGGCTCGTAACCCATTCATTGTTTGGAAGAACATTCCTAACATCGACCCAGACTCCAGCTACAACACCTCAGGTCTCGGTCTGGAATATGGTTCCCTGCCATCTCGCAAGAGTTATGGTTTGAACGTGAACGTGAAGTTCTAGTCCCGAAAAAAATGAATCAATTTCTTTAGAAGAGTTCTAATATATAATAAGGTAAGAAAATGAACAATATAATCAAGAAATATATAGGTAAGAGCAGCCTGATGATGGCTTTCGCCCTGATGGCAACCGGCACTGCGATGACTTCTTGCTCTGATGATACCTTGAGTAACATCAATACCGACAAGACCAAGGTGAACGAGCTCGACCCTAACGCACAGTTGACAACAGCTTTGTTGCAGACTTACGGTGACTTCAGTCTGATGGATACCTACCGTAACTATATAACGGGTTTTCCACAGTATTTCGCTGGTGGTTATAATGTATCCAATTACGCTGGTTCTAATTTCAGAGAAGATGATATGACCCGTCGTGTCTGGGACCGCTATTATGAAATCAGTATCAAGAACCTTGTGGATGCCATCCACAAATCTACTGACAAGGCAAACTTGAATGCGGCACTTCGTATCCATCGTGTCTATCTCACGGCAGTTTTGGCAGATACCTACGGTGACGTGCCTTGTTCGGAGGCAGGTCTGGGTTATATCTCAGGTATCTCCACCCCTAAGTATGATACCGTAGAGGAACTCTACAGCTGGTTCTTCGAGGAACTTGACGCTTGCGAGAAGCAGCTTGGCACAGGTACCGACCGCATTTCTGGTGATGTCACCAGCATGGGTGGTGATGTAGCTAAGTGGAAGAAGTATGCCAATGCACTCCGTATGCGCTATGCCATGCGCATTTCCGATGTTAATCCACAGAAGGCAAAGGAGGAGTTTGAGAAGGCTGTGGCTGCCGGTGCTATCGCCAGTGCTGCAGATGATGCTTATATCAAGTATGCTGATGCACCTTATACATATTATGATGGTGCCAATGATTATGATTTCCGTACCAATGCCTTGGGAGAGATTCTCTATGGTCAGGATGCCACATCGCCTACCATGATATGCTCTACCTTGTTCTATCAGTTGCAGAATACCAACGACCCTCGTCTCTATCGCATCTGCCGTCACTACTACAATATCAAGCGTAGTCAGGTGAAGCCAGATAAGGAGCAGAACATCGACTTGACCGATGATTTCCTGGCTTACTTCAAGAGCAAGAACCTCGGTGAGGAGCCTTGCAACCCTGGTGCTGCCTGGTACACAGACTGGATGAATCCAGCTACGTTGGATGACCTTCCTACTTTGAAGAAGTATGCAGAGATAGACGAGAACACTTATGCCAACTCTGATTATATAGCCCGAGCTAGTCGTCCTTGCCTGAACATCGACTTCGAGATGCCTTCTTGTCCTGGCGACTTGATGAGCTATGCTGAGGTGGAGTTCCTCAAGGCTGAGGCTGCAACCAAGGATTGGAATGTTGGTGGTGGTGATGCTGAGAGTCACTACGAGGCTGGTGTTCGTGCCAGCATGGAGTTGCTCAACAACTACTATCTTACATCCAACAAGATTTCCAAGGAAGAGATTGATGCGTTCATTGCCAGCAATCCGTTGGGTGACAATCCTAAGGAGACCATCAACACCCAGGCTTGGATTCTCCACATGATGAACCCTTCTGAGGGTTGGGCTAACTTGCGCCGCTCTGACTATCCTGCCATCTTGAATCGTGATCTCTTGACCAAGAATGGTTTCACTTATACGGATCCCGATTGGTCAATGCCTGTCCGCTTGCAGTATCCTGTATTGGAAGCTCAGTACAACAATGCCAACTACAAGGCTGCCATCGACCGCATGGGTGGTACAGACGATTGGCACAAACGCCTCTGGTGGGACAAGGCTGATGTAAACCTTCAGCCAGACTTCAATCCTCCATTCGGAAAGGGATATAGCAAGTAGTGTTTAATGTTAAGTGTTAAATGTTAAGTCTTATAGGACAATAGAATAGAATAATTAATTATGAATAAGACAATGAAACAATATAAGGGAAAAGTCTTGAAGGCTATGATGATGCTCTTAGCCGTGGGTTTCGCACTGGCTGGTACATCTACCTTGTCTTCTTGCTCTTCTGATGATGAACCATACTTCACAGCCAGCGAAGATGACAATCCACGTATCTTGAACACCGACTTGGCTGATTCCAAGATAGACCGCAAGACTAATTATAAGTTGGAAATCAAGGTGACTCCTGTTCACTATACCACTGTGACATGGTTGCTCGACGGCACTAAGATTGCCGAAGGTACTACTATCGACCAACCTTTGCCTATAGGTAATCATGAACTGAAGATTGTGGCAACCACCACCAAGGGCAAGACCACATCCCGCACCTTGAACGTTACCGTGACTCCTGCTGCTGATGATCCAGTCTTGGGTACCAATGCCAACGAGCTTTGGGTAGCTCCGGGAGAAACTACAACCATCCGCAACTGCAAGAACCTGGTGGATCACGTTCAGAAAGTACTCATCGATGGTAAGGAGGCTGCCTTCGAAGTTCTCGATAAGGGTACAGCATTGAAAGTTACTGCTCCTTCCGACCTCGCCAATGGCGATTACGACATTACATTGGTAGATGGCAGTGGTGTACAGTTCCCTTGCGGTAAAATCAAGGTAACTACAGAGCCGCGTCCATCTATGGAGACTACTCTCTGGGAAGGTGAGTTTGCCGTGACATGGGGTACACCATTCGAGGCCTTGAAGGAAACCTTCCTCTCAAAGGTGAAGGTTGGCACCATCCTCCGTGTCTATGTGGATGGAAAAGGTCAGGGTACCGCTACCACAGCTTGGTGGAACAACATCCTTACTGGTAAGGGGGGCGACATAGAACGTGGCGACTTCATGGTGGATGGTCCTGCTACATGGGAGTTTGTACTGACCGACCTCTCTATCCAACTCTTGACAGAGCAGGATGGTTTCCTCCTTGTGGGTGATGGTTACACCGTAAAGAAAGTAACTATTGAATAATATATTAGAAAGATTTCCGTTTTTATCATAAAGCGTCAAACCTTTACTGTTTATGAAGAAAATTTTATTATCTATTTCATTGTTGGCATTGGCTTATACAGCCAGTGCCAATGTTCCGGTTATCAAGAGCGACCCTAAGATTGAGGCTCAGGTAGAACAAACTCTGAAGAAACTCACCTTGGAGGAAAAGATAGGTCAGATGATGGAATTGGTGACCGACCTCTTTGGTGCCAACGACAAGAATGGTGTGTTCTATATCGACGAGCACAAGACCGATTCTATCCTTTCCCGCTATAAGATTGGCTCTATCCTCAACGCTCCAAATACCTGCGCACCAACCGCTAAGCAGTGGGAGAAGTACATCGCGCAAATCCAGAAGATCTCGATGAAGCGCATCGGCATCCCTTGTGTCTTCGGTCTCGACCAGAACCACGGTTCTACTTATACACAGGGTGGAACTCTCTTCCCGCAGAACATCAATGTGGCTGCCACCTTTAATCGTGAGATAGCTCGCCGTTCGGCTGAGGCTACCGCTTATGAGACTCGTGCGGTGAGCGTGCCTTGGACTTACAGTCCTACCGTTGATCTCGGTCGTGATGCCCGTTGGCCTCGCATCTGGGAGAACTTTGGCGAGGATTGCTACCTCAGTTCTGAGATGGGCAAGGCGATGGTCTATGGTTTCCAGGGCGAGGACCCAAACAACATCGACCAGTATCACATTGCTACTTCAATGAAGCACTTCATGGGCTATGGTGTGCCTTGGACCGGTAAAGACCGTACGCCAGCCTATATCTCTCCTGCCGACTTGCGAGAGAAGCACTTTGCTCCTTTCCTGGCGGGTCTGCAGGCTGGAGCCTTAACCGTGATGGTGAATTCCGCTTCCGTCAATGGTGTGCCGATGCATGCCAACAAGGAATTCCTGACAGGATGGCTGAAGGAAGAGACTGGATGGGATGGTGTGCTCATCACCGACTGGGCAGACATCAACAATCTCTATACTCGTGAGATGGTGGCAAAGGACAAGAAGGATGCGCTCCGCATCGCTATCAATGCCGGTATCGACATGATTATGGAACCTTATTCTTGCGATGCTTGTGGCTATCTTGTAGAACTGGTTAAGGAAGGTAAGATTCCGATGAGTCGCATCGACGATGCCTGTCGCCGTGTGCTTCGCATGAAGTACCGTCTCGACCTCTTCAAGAACCCAACCCAGAAACTGAAGAATTATCCTAAGTTTGGTGGTGAGGAGTTTGCCAAGCTCGCCTTGGAGGGAGCTACCGAAAGTATGGTGCTCCTGAAGAATGAGGGTAATATCCTTCCTTTGCAGCATGGCAAGAAGATTCTCCTTACAGGTCCTAATGCTAATCAGATGCGTTGTCTGAACGGTGGATGGAGCTATACCTGGCAGGGTCATCGTGCTGATGAGTTTGCCGGCAAGTACAATACCATCTATGAGGCATTCTGTAATGAGTATGGCAAGGAGAATGTTATCTTGAACCAGGGTGTTACCTATAATGAGAAGGGAAAATACTGGGAGGAGAACGAACCTCAGATTCAGGAGGCAGTGGCTGCAGCGAAGGATGCTGACGTCATCGTGGCTTGCATTGGCGAGAACTCCTATACAGAGACTCCGGGCAACCTGACCGACCTTTGGCTCTCAGAGAACCAGCGTAATCTGGTCAAGGCTTTGGCTCAGACAGGCAAGCCTGTCATCTTGGTGCTGAATGAAGGTCGTCCTCGTCTCATCGCTGACATCGAACCATTGGCACAGGGCATCATCAACATCCTTATCCCTGGCAACATGGGCGGCGATGCTTTGGCAAACCTGGTATCGGGCAAGTCAAACTTCAGTGGCAAGATGCCTTACACCTATCCTAAGGAAATCAATTCGCTCGCCAACTATGACTTCAAGAAGAGTGAGGAGGTGGGTACGATGGAAGGTGCTTACGACTACAATGCGAAGATTACCCAGCAGTGGGGCTTCGGATATGGTTTGAGTTATACCTCTTACAAATATAGCAACCTGAAGGTTTCTCAGTCTGATTTCCGCCACGGCGACATCATCAAGGTGAGCGTGGATGTGAAGAATACGGGAAAGGTGGCAGGCAAGGAGAGTGTCCTCCTGTTCAGTAGCGATCTCATCGCTAGTATTGTGCCTGATGGCCGTCGTCTCCGTGCCTTCGACAAGGTGGAACTTCAGCCTGGTGAGACCAAGACCATGACATTTGAATTAAAGGCAGACGATTTGGCCTTCGTAGGTTGGAATGGCAAATGGAGATTGGAGGAAGGCGATTTCAAGTTGATGATTGCCGACCAGAGTGCTGATATCCATTGCACTGATACTTATCAGTGGCCTACTGCCAACCGATAATGTATATTTAAAAGATGATTTAAAGAAAAGAGCGTGCCAATAGCGGTGCGCTCTTTTTGTTTGCATATTAAAATGCAGAAGAGTTAAATATCTACAAGAATCCCCCATGATGTTTGGTGTTATGTCTTGAAATGATTACTTTTGCAAATCATAATTTTTGCAGATTTACAGAATCATTCAAAACAAGGATAAATGGAAATAGTAATTGGAATCATCATAGGGCTTGCCATCGGATTCTTCGTGGGGAAACTGATGGAAGCAAAAAGTGCGGGAGAGGAGAAAACCCAGCTCGTAGCGAAAACTCAAGTGCTGGCGGCTAACATCGAACAGATAAAACTGCATCATGCTTCTGAGGTTCAATCAATGAAATCTCAAATGGAGAACGAGCGGCTGTATGCGGCGAAACTCAGAGCGGAAAGCGACCAGCAGTGGGCACAGAAACTCGAGAGTCTGAAGCAGGAAATGCAGCGAATGACGATAGAACAGCAGAAGGTGGCGGCTGAGCAGTTGGCTGCCAAGCAGTCGGCTCTGCAGGAAACCAACCGTCTGCAGATGGATGAACTCCTGAAACCTATCAAGGAACAGTTTGCTGATTTCAAGAAATCGGTAGAGGAGAGCAAAACCCAGAACGAGGTGAACAAGAAGGAACTGCAGAACACCTTCGAGGCAACGATGAAACTCTTCCAGCAGGAACAGCAGCAGGCTGTACTGAACCTGAAGGAGCAGACCGAGAAGATTGGCTCCGATGCTGCCAACCTGACCAAGGCATTGAAGGGCGACAGCAAGCTGCAGGGCGACTGGGGCGAGATGGTGCTGGAAACCATCCTGGAGAACAGCGGACTTCGTAAAGATGAGGAATTCTTCATTCAGGAGAATACGAAAGATGAAGAGGGAAAGAACTATCGTCCGGATGTCATCGTCCGATTCCCGGAAGGCAGAAGTGTGGTCATCGATTCCAAGGTTTCGCTTACCGCCTATTCCGATGCTCTGGCAGCTGAAGATGAGGCTGAACAGGAACGCCTGATGAAGGCACATGCGCTGAGCGTACGAAAGCACATCGATGAACTGGCAGCCAAAGACTATTCCAAACTGGTGGATGATGCCATCGGTTTCGTACTGATGTTCATCCCTAACGAGACCAGCTATATCGCAGCGATGAAGCAGCAGCCGGATCTCAGCCGTTATGCTTATCAGAAGAAGATTATTATCATCTCACCAAGCAATCTGCTCATGGCACTCCAGCTTGCCTATAATCTCTGGCAGTATGACCGGCAGAACAAGAATGTGGAGAAAATCGTGAAGACGGCTGCTGATCTGTATGATAAGGTGGCTGGCTTCGAAGATACCTTTATGAGTGTGGGTGATCTGATAACCCGTCTTTCGGGTACTTTTGATAAGGCAAAGAAGCAACTCTATGACGGCACCGGCAATGTGATGAGAAGGGTAGAGAGCCTGAAGGGACTTGGAGTGACACCGAAAAAGCAGATCAAGGAACTGGATAATCTGTAAAGTGTATATAAATAGTCTACTACCGGTAAAAAGGGAAACAGGGCGAAAAGTATTTTTTGTTACCGAAACATTTCTAATTGTTCAATATTTTAAAATAATCTCTAAAAAGGAGCGGTATTTCAGATTAAATTCGTAATTTTGCCCTGACTCAACAGAAAAGGAATCATTGTATTGCTTATAAAAAGGTTAAAATTTACATAAAACAACATCAATAATTATTAATCATGAAACTGAACGAAATTCTTTCAGACAGCTTTAATGCTGCAGAATGGGAAGCTAAGGGTTATGAGCTTCCTAAGTATGACATCGCAGCCGTAGCCAAGAAGACTCACGACGAGCCTACTTGGGTTCACTTTGGTGCAGGTAACATCTTCCGTGCGTTCCCTGCAGCCATCCTTAACGATGCGCTCAACACCGGTAAGTACGACCGTGGTGTCATCGTAGCTGAAAGCTTCGACTACGAAATTATCGACAAGGCTTATCGCCCTTACCATAATCTCTCGCTCCTGGTGAGCCTCCAGTCTAACGGCACCATCGAGAAGAAGGTCATCGCTTCTATCACAGAAAGCCTCAAGGCGGATAAGCAGTTTGGTGAGGACTGGGCACGATTGGTCCAGATTTTCCAGGCACCAAGTCTGCAGATGGTAACTTTCACCATCACCGAGAAGGGATATTCTTTCAATGATGCCGATCTGGCACGTGGTCTCGATGCAGTATTTGCTATGGGTAAGCTTACCGCTCTTCTCTATGAGCGTTATAAGGCAGGCAAGTTGCCACTTACTCTTCAGTCTACCGACAACTGTTCTCACAACGGCGACCATGTTAAGGCTGGCGTAAAGGCTTATGCTGAGCGTTGGGCGCAGGATGGCATCGTAGAGGCTGGTTTCGTAGATTATATCAATGACAGCAGCAAGATTACCTATCCTTGGTCTATGATTGATAAGATTACTCCTCGTCCACACGAGAAGGTACAGGCGATGCTCGCTGAGGATGGTTTCGAGGATAACAATACGATTATCACCGAGAAGCATACCTTCACCGCTCCTTTCGTAAATGCCGAGGAAGTGCAGTATCTCGTTTGCGAGGATACTTATACCAATGGTCGTCCGCCATTGGAGTTGGGCGGTGCGCTCTATACATCCCGCAAGACTGTTGATGAGGTTGAGACCATGAAGGTAACCACCTGTCTGAACCCTCTCCATACAGCGATGTCAATCTATGGTTGCATGCTCGACTATACCTTGATTTCTGCAGAGATGGCGGATGAGGACCTGCGTGCCTTTATCCAGAAGATCGGTTATATCGAGGCGATGCCGGTGGTTACCGACCCAGGCGTATTGAACCCATACGAGTTTATCGGCACCGTAATCAACAAGCGTCTGCCTAATCCTTTCATGCCGGATGCTCCTCAGCGTATCGCTACTGATACCAGTCAGAAGCTCTCTATCCGTTTCGGTGAGACTATCAAGAAGTATATCGACCGTGGTCTCGACAAGAGCAATCTCGTGTTGATTCCTTTGGTATTAGCAGGTTATGCCCGTTATCTCAAGGCATTGGATGATAACCTGAAGCCATTCGAGCCATCTTCCGACCCATTGTTGGCAGAACTGCAGGCCATCGTAGCTCCTCTTGAAGTAGGCAAGGCAGATCAGGACTACTCTTGCCTGAAGAATCTCTATTCCCGCAAGGATGTATTCGGACTCGATCTCTATGAGGCTGGCTTCGGTGAGCAGATTGAGGGCATGGTGAAGGAACTCTTTGCCGGCAAGGGTGCCGTAAGACAGACATTGCATAAATATGTTTCTGCAAGATAATTCATTTTTAAACTTATACATTATAATATATATATGGAAAGAACATGGCGCTGGTTTGGCAAGAATGATAAGATTACACTTGCACAGTTGAAGCAGATTGGTGTTGAGGGCATTGTTACCGCATTGCACGATGTTCCTCTGGGCGAGGTTTGGACACGCGAGAAGATTCATGAACTCAAGGAGTACATCGAGTCTTATGGTATGAAATGGAGCGTGGTAGAGTCTTTGCCTGTGGTTGAAACCCTGAAATATGGTGGTCCTGACCGTGATCATCAGGTTGAGGTTTACAAGGAAAGTCTCCGCAACCTGGGCGAGGAAGGCATCAAGTGCATCTGCTACAACTTCATGCCTGTTTTGGACTGGGCTCGTACCGATTTGGCACACGAGAATCCTAACGGAGCCAACAACCTCTATATGAGCTGGGGCGAGTTTGCCTACTTTGACATCTATATCCTGCAGCGTGAAGGCGCTCGTGAGGATTGGGCTGAGTTCTCTAAGGAGCACAAGTGGGGCAGAGACCTCGTGGCTGAGGCTGATGAAATCAAGAAGACTTCTACACCAGAGCAGGATCATGCCTTGGTAGAGAACATCATCATCAAGACCCAGGGTTTCGTATCGGGTAACTTCAGCGAGGGCGATTCAGCTCCTGTCCAGAAGTTCCGCGACCTGTTGAAGCTTTATGATGGTATCGACAAGAAGAAGTTGCAGGAGAACATGAAGTACTGGCTGGAGGCTATCATGCCTATCTGCGATGAGTACGATATCAATATGTGTGTTCACCCAGACGATCCTCCTTATCCTGTATTCGGTTTGCCAAGAATCATCGGTCGTGCCGAGGATATCCAGTGGATGTTGGATGCAGTGCCAAACAAGCACAATGGTTTGACTTTCTGTGCAGGTTCATTCTCTGCCGGCGAGCACAACGACTGTGTGGCGATGGCGAAGCAGTTTGCCGACCGCACTCACTTTGTTCATCTGCGCTCTTGCTACATCTTCCCTAACGGCAACTTTACAGAGGCTTCTCACTTGGGTGGTCGCGGCCATCTCATTGAACTTTGCCGCATCTTCGAGAAGGCTGAGCAGGAAGGCAAGTGCAATTCCGGCCGTCGTCTGCCAATGCGAGTAGACCACGGTATGACCTTCACTGATGAGCCTGGTGGCGTATTCGATGAGAGCAATCATGGTCACAATGCCGGTTACACTCTCCTCGGCCGTATGTTTGCCATGGGTCAGATTCAGGGTGTCATCGCAACAGTAGATGATGAACTGGGCATTGAGTATAAGCAGCCGGGATTCTATGATTAGTTGATAGTTTATAGGCTATTAAGTGATTTGAAATTCAGGTTAGATAAAATTCGAAAAAGGCTAGCGTGCGTTTTTGTATGCTAGCCTTTTTGTGCTGATTTTTTTGGTTATTGGCTAAAGCACCACCTCCTCAACATACTTCACCAGCGAATCCTTGCCGTTATGCAGATAGAAGTCTACACGAACCACGTGGTTGATGTCGGCATTGCCCTTCACCTTTATGTGTCGGGTCTTGCTGTACATCATCGTGTCGCGGCGTGAAGGATAGGATACGAGCTCGATGAGGTCTTTGGTAGAGTTGCTGCCCACATAATAGATGCCTACACTGTCTTTTCCGTTCTTGATGGCAGCAATCTTCGCCATCTTCTTGGCATGAGCCGCAGAGGTATCTATCGGGTAAAACTCGCTGGCAGCTACCGTGTCGCCGTCATGCTGGTCGGGTGCAAACTTGCAGCTGGTACTGGTTGTTGTGATAGTGGCAGTGGCGGCGAGGGCTGCCGCAAAATATAATATCTTTTTCATTGTCTGTTATTTCCTTTCTTTTTGAATTTTTGTTTGCTTTATGCCTTTTCGGCTGCAAAAGTACAAAAAATAGTTTGAACGAGGGTATGGATGGGGAAACATTTTTTGCCAAAATGTTGAAAAGGGGGTGGAATGGGCGCGGAGGATAGAATTCGGTGCAAAGATACAACTTTTCTCTGATACTGCCAAATTTGTGGGTGTGATAAGGAAATGTTTGAACTATGCTTTCAGATTGAAAGTAGTTAAACTTCCTTACTCATAGTTTTGCGGGTGACAACTCATAGTTTTACGGGTAGCAACTCATAGCTTTACTCTCTTAAAGTATAGAGTTAAGCAGTAAATCAGGTGTTTATGAGGATTATGATGTTTTTACTGCAATGACTCAGTTCCTCAATAACTCAGTTCCTCAGTTTTTCTCTGACCCTTCACTTTTGTCTTTATTTAGAAGTTTATTATATATATATAAATATATATATAATAATATATAATATATAACAATTTAAAACAACTTTGAACTATAAGGGCTATATACCCCCCTAGGAAAAAACTGAGGAACTGAGTTATTGAGGAACTGAGTCAATGCTAGAGACTTTGAATCTTACTCTTGATACTGTTGAATATGTGCTTATATTAAAAGCTAAGTATCAGATTATCAAATAAATAAAACACTTGCTCCCTTGAAATAAAGGGGCAAGTGTTTATTGTGATACCCATACCCCCTAAAACAGGGGGCATGGGTATGAAAAGAATTTCGTTACATTGAACTTTCAAATCGTAACTTGATGAGATCTGGCTGATTTACATCTCAACCACTACTTCATGCTTGCCTTCAGAGCAAGGAATGATGGTGCCTGAGATAGGAGTGCCATCCACTGTAATCTGCTTCACGCCCTTCTGGTTTCCGCTAGGATTCTTTACTGTGATATGGTATTCGCCACCACGGAACTTGCGGGTTACCTCATACTCCTTAGCGGTGCTTGGGAGACAAGGATCGATGAGCAAACCTTCATAATCTGGCTTGATGCCGAGGATGAATTCTGATACTGTATACCACATCCATGCCGCTGTACCGGTGAGCCAGGAGTTCTTTCCTTCGCCCGGTTTGGCTGCATCCTTACCGGCTACCATCTGGCAGTTTACGTAAGGCTCTACCTTGTGAAGTGTCTGATATTTTTCCTCTACATAACTAGGCAGAATCTTGGTATAATGGCTCCAGGCATCGTTGCCTCGACCGGCTACAGTCTCTCCGATGATGACCCAAGGATTGTTGTGGCAGAAGATGCCGGCGTTCTCCTTGTAGCCTTCAGGATAAGAAGAAATCTCACCCATTTCTACATGATAGGTGGTGTAAGCTGGGTTGTTCAGCACCAGTCCGTGCTCGCATTCCAGTCGTTTCTTGCTGCTGTCCAGTGCTTTATCGCAGAGTCCTTCTTCCAGACCGATACCAGCCATCGTACACCAGCCCTGGCTCTCGATGAAGATTTTGCCTTCCTCGTTCTCATCACTACCAATCTTGTTGCCGAAGAAATCGTAAGCGCGGAGGAACCATTCTCCGTCCCATCCATGCTGCTTCACAGCCTCGTTCATCTCATCTACAGCCTGCTGCATGCGCTCGGCTTCTGTCAAATAATCTTCCTCTGCAAGACCGGCTATTTCGCCCTCCTTGCTTTCCAAAGCTTCCTTGGCAAGCTGCTTGCACAGAGCCACATAATCCTTGCCGGTAACCACGAACAGACCGGCTATCATCAGACTCTCTGCCTTGCTTCCTTCGCCCTTGTTTTCGGTGGTCTGGAAACTCTCGTTAGGGTCCCAGGAGAAGCAGTTCAGGTTCAGACAGTCGTTCCAGTCGGCTCTTCCGATGAGTGGCAACTTGTGCGGACCCAGGTTGTTGATAACATGGTTCATCGAAATCTTGAGGTGCTCGAAGAGGCTTACTTCTGTGCCTGGCTGGTTGTCGAAAGGCACCTGCTCAGCGAGGATAGAGAAGTCGCCCGTCTCCTTGATATAGGCTACGGTACCGAAGATGAGCCAGCAAGGGTCGTCGTTGAAACCGCCACCGATATCGTTGTTGCCACGTTTGGTGAGCGGCTGATACTGGTGGTAGCAGCCACCGTCAGGGAACTGGGTGCTGGCGATATCGATGATGCGCTGGCGGGCACGGGTAGGTATCTGATGAACGAAACCTACGAGGTCCTGGTTGGAATCGCGGAAGCCCATGCCTCGACCGATGCCGCTCTCGAAGAAACTTGCCGAACGCGACATACAGAAGGTGATCATGCACTGATACTGGTTCCAGATGTTCACCATACGGTCTAACTTGTCGTTGCCGCTTTTCACGGTGAAGATGTTCAGCAGGTTATCCCAGTACTGGTTGAGTTCTGCGAAGGCAGCATCCACCTTTTCTGTGGTATCAAACTTGGCGATAAGCTGATGGGCTTTCTCCTTGTTGATTACCTTCTTGGCGCTGAACTTCTTGTCCTGCTCGTTCTCCACATAGCCCAGCAGGAAGATGAGGTCGCGGCTCTCGCCTGGCTGCAGGGTAACCTCGATATAATGAGATGCGATAGGGCTCCAGCCATGGGCAAAACTGTTGCGTGGCTTGCCTTCCATCACAGCCTCAGGCTCGGCAAACTCGTTGTAGAGTCCGATGAAGCTCTCGCGGTCGGTATCGTAGCCCTGAATCTCGGTATTCACAGTGTAGAAAGCGTAGTGGTTGCGGCGCTCACGATATTCGGTCTTGTGATAGATGGTAGAACCTTCTACCTCTACTTCGCCCGTAGAGAAGTTGCGCTGGAAGTTCTCCATGTCGGTAGCAGCATTCCAGAGGCACCACTCTGCAAAGGAGAACACTTTGAGGGTCTTCACCTCCTCAGTCTGGTTCTTCAGCGTCATCTTCTGCACCTCAGCCCATGTATGGAGGGGTACGAAGAAGAGCACACTCGCCTCTACGCCGTTCTTGCTGCCCGTGATGCGGGTATAGTTCATGCCGTGGCGGCACTCGTAGCTGTCGAGCGGTGTCTTGCAAGGTTTCCATCCCGGGTTCCATACGGTATCGCCATCTTTGATATAGAAATAGCGACCGCCGTTATCCATCGGCACACCATTGTAGCGATAACGGGTGATGCGACGGAACTTGGCATCCTTGTAGAAGGAATAACCACCTGCTGTGTTTGAGATGAGCGAGAAGAAATCCTCGTTACCCAAATAATTGATCCAAGGCCATGGGGTCTTTGGGTCAGTAATCACGTATTCGCGATTGGCGTCATCAAAATGACCATACTTTTTTTCTGCCATTGTTTTTTTAATGTTATTTCTTGGTAAAATATACTATTTTGGTGCAAAGATAGTAAAAAGTTTAAGTTTCGGGGTTAGAAAACAGTTTTTTTTTGTATTTTTGCAATGAAAAGTTTGATGATTATCATCATTCTATAAACATTTAATACAATTGGCTTATGAAAAGAAACATTTTATCACTTCTGATAGCCCTCTTTGCTACGATGCAGGTAGCGGCTCAGACATACGACAACTTGTGGAAGCAAGCTGAAATCAAAGCTCAGAAGGCCCAGCCTAAGAGCGAAATCGCGGTGATGAAGAAAATCATCGCCAAGGCTTCGGCTGCCAAAGATTACGGGCAGCTGCTGGCGGCTGAGATAAGACAGATGACACTCTGGAAAGAGATTTCGGCTGACTCGCTGACGCCTAACGTGAAGCGGATGGAAGCAGAGGTGCTGAAGGTGAACGACCCCGCATTGAAGGCGGTGAGATATGCCGTGCTGGGCAAGGTGTACCGTGATATGAACGAAAAGAAAAGCCAGGAGTTCTTCAAGAAGGCCTTGGGACAGCCTGAACTTCTTGCCCGACATACATCTGCAGAGTATGTTCCATTGACGCTGAAGGGCGTGGATGGCAGTTCCTTTAACAACGATCTGCTGCATCTCATCGGATTTGAGGCAGACAGCAAGGAGGCGTATCTGCAGCTGTACACCTATTATAATAAGGTGGGCAATCGGGGTGCGGCTTGTCTCTGTGCCTATAAGCTCATCGAGAAATACCGCCAGGACGACGTGAGAGTGGTGAAGAAGTCGAAGTATCTGCAGACCATCGACTCGCTCATCCAGATTTATCAGGATATTCCGGAGGCAGGCGAACTTGCCGTGGAGCATTTCCGCTTCATGGAAGGTGCTACCGATGCCAAACCGCAGGATAAGCTCAACTATATCAACTATGCGCTGAGCCGCTGGGGTGAATGGTCGAGAATGAACGAACTGAGAAATGCGCAGAAGCGACTTACCGAACCGATGTTCCGGGTGAAGGATATGCCGCAGGTATTGCGACCTGGGGAGAAGGTTTGGGTGCAGCTGGATGTGCGTAATCTCCAGAACCTGAAAATCAGCATCTCCCGCCTCAATATTACGGCAGATAACGATTATAATGCGCAGGATGAGGCTACCTATAAGATGCTCCTGAAGAAGACTACGAAGCTGCATCAGAAGGATTTTAGCCGCGACTACTACGGTCGGCCGGATTATGAAACGGTGAAGGATTCCATCGAAATCGGTGGCAATCTGCCACTGGGTGCCTATCTGATGGAGGTGACTTCGGATAATACCGGCATCGCTCCGCAGCGAGAACTCTTCTATGTCAGCAATCTGGCGGTGATGATCCAGCAGTTGCCTGATGACAAACATCGCTATGTAGTGGTGAATGCTACCGATGGACAGCCTGTACCGGGTGCGAAAATCATGCTCTATGACAGGGATTATGATGTGAAGACGGGCAAGTGGAAGAGACTGGTTCATGCTCGCTTGACTACCGATGAGAACGGCGAGGCTTACTTCAAGAATGTGGATGGAAACGTCTTGATTTCCACCAGCAATGACAAGTTTACGCCTGCCAAGGATATCTATCTTTCTCGCACCCGCTATTACGAACAGAAGGATGACAAGATTAAACATCAGCTGTTTACCGACCGCAGCATCTATCGCCCGGGTCAGACCGTGCATGCCTCAGCCATTTCCTACATCGTGAAGAAGGGCTTGGATGCCAGTGTGCCTGGCAAGAGCATGGAACTGAATTTTATCCTGCGAGATGCTAACGGGAAGCAGGTGGCTGAGCAGAAGGCTACTACCGATGAATACGGTACGGCTTCCGTAGATTTCGAATTGCCGAAGGAGGGACAGACGGGACTGTATTCCATCTCCGTGAATGGAACGGCAACAAAATATGTAAGAGTGGAGGAATACAAGCGTCCAACCTTCGAGATTACCTTCCCGAAGGTGAATGAGAAATATAACTGGGGCGATACTGTAGTGGTGAAGGCTACAGCCAAGACCTACTCTGGTGTGCCTGTGCAGGGTGCCAAGGTGGAGTATCAGGTGACTCGCAGAAACCAACTCTGGTGGTGGGGCGCAGGCTCTGCCGGACAGCTGGTAAAGACAGACAGTTGCGTGACTCGTGAGGACGGAACCTTCGATGTGGAAATTCCGCTGGAGGCTTCCTTGTCAGGAAAAGACGAGGCTGATATGAGCGAGTTCATGCGCATCGCCCGTTTCTTCAACTTCGAGGTCTCAGCCATCGTTACCGACATCAGCGGCGAGAGCCACGAGGGCGTGATGAGTCTGCCTCTGGGCACCAAGCCAACCATCCTCACGGTAAATCTTCCTGAGCGTATCGAAACAGACAGTCTGAAGACGGTGACCTTCGCTTACCGCAATGCCAGTGGTATGCCGATTTCTAGTAGGTTGAAATATCGCATTGATAAGGGCGAATGGAAGGATGCCGAGGCGAATGCACCGGTTTCTATCAAGGAATATGCTTCTTCCTCTGCCTCTTCTTCCCTCGTTTGGAAATCTGGCGTTCATCAGTTGGAGGCAATCTGCGGACAGGATACCCTGCAGCAGAAGTTCACGCTCTTCAGCATGAAGGATACCCATCCGGTGGAGCCAACTACCGAATGGTATTATCAGACGGCGAAGACTTTCCCTCGTGATGGCAAGCCGGTCTATATTCAGGTGGGCTCTTCGGAGAACGGAGCGCACATCGTATATTCCATCATCGCCGGCAACAAACTGCTGGAGAAGGGCGCCTGGGAGTTGGGCGACAGCATCGTGACTCTGCCTTTCACCTACAAGGAGGAATATGCGTCGGGCATCGTACTGAACTATAGTTTCGTGAAGCAAGGTAAGTGCTATATCCGAATGATGAGCATCGCCCGTCCTTTGCCTGAGAAGAAACTGAATATCGCCTGGAAGACCTTCCGCAACCGTCTGACCCCTGGACAGAAGGAGGAGTGGACGCTGAAGATTACCACCCCTGACGGCAAGCCAGCCAAGGCGCAGCTGATGAGCGTACTCTATGACAAGTCGCTCGACCAGATAGCCCCGCATTCCTGGAAAATGTCGCTCGGATTCAGCCAATGGTTGCCAAGCTGCTACTGGACGAGTAATCTGTGGTATTATACGATGGATTTATTGGGTGTTTATCCTACTAAATATTTTGACCAGAAACAACTGGATGTAGATAAGTTTGATGGCAAATTCTTTAGCTATTATGCCTATATGCAAGCGGTGGAGCTGAGCAAGTTGGAACGTTCTTCTGGCGGAACCGTTGAGTCTGTTCGTATACAAAAAGACGAGGTGGTTCGAGAAGAAGCGAAAGGCATCTGGATTCGCAGCTCTAAAATGACCCGTGTCGGAGCGGCTGCTCCATCTGCCAACAAGGTTTTTGATGTAGTAGAGGAGATGCCGCAGTTTGTAGGTGGTTCTGGCTCAGATGCAGGACAATTCCTCGACAAGGTGCAGGTGCGTGAGAATATGAACGAGACCGCCTTCTTCTATCCTGCCTTGGAGAGCGACAACAATGGCAACGTTGCCATCAGGTTTACCCTACCAGAGAGCGTGACTACCTGGAAGTTCATGGGATTGGCTCATGACAAGGAGATGCGCAATGGTTTGCTGGTGGATGAGGCTGTGGCTCAGAAGACCGTGATGGTGCAGCCTAACATGCCTCGCTTCCTGCGTGAGGGCGATAAGAGCACCATCGTGGTGAAACTCTTCAATACTTCCGACAAGAAGGTGAGCGGCAACACCCGTATGCAGATTCTCGACCCGGAGACCAACAAGGTGGTTTGGCAGAAGACGCAGAACTACAGCATCGATGCTGAGGGCTCTGCTACCATCTCCTTTGATGTCCAGGGACTGAAAGAAGGCGTATATATTAATAAGGTGGTGGCTGCCGGTAATGGCTACAGCGATGGTGAACAGCACTATCTGCCGGTTTTGAGCAACCGTGAACTCGTGGTGAACACCCTGCCTATCACCCTGCATCAGAAGGGTGAGCAGAACTTCGACCTGAGCAAACTCTTTCTGAACAAGGAGGGCAAGCAGGCGAAGGGCGCTGAAGAGGCAAAGGTAACCATCGAGTACACCAATAACCCAAGTTGGCTGATGGTGAAGGCGCTGCCAGCCATCAGTAATCCGGATGAGGAGGACGCCATCTCGCTGATGTCTGCCATCTATGCCAATACTATCACAAACCATGTACAGAAGCATCTCTCGCTGGAAAATCTCACTCAGGAGAGCATCCGCCTGCAGAATCAGGTGGAGAAGCTGAAGAAGTTGCAGAACCCTAACGGTTCCTTCTCCTGGTGGAAGGGAATGAAGGGCAGCCGGTATATGACTACATCAGTAGCCGAAATGATGGTTCGATTGAATGCCATCGCAGGTGTGCAGAAATCAACCGCCCGGATGCTGACTTCCGCCATCGATTATCTCTCCTGGCAAACAGCACAGGAAGTAAGAGAAATGAAGAAACAGGAGGAGAAAAAGCAGAAGGTGAATCCTAGCGAACAGGCGCTGCATTATCTCTACATCCTTTCGGTGGATGGCAGAAAGATGAAGCAGAATCTGGAGCAGGATAAGGCTTATCTCCTGGACAAGATGTCGAAGATGACCGGTGATTTCTCCATCTATGGCAAGGCGCGTGCTGCCGTGGTACTCGCCAGAAACAGCCAGCAGAATGCTGCTTACCGCGAGAAGGCAGGCGAATATCTGCAGAGCGTGAACGAATATGCCGTTTACCGCGAGGAGATGGGCCGCTACTACGATACCCGCAAGGCACTCTACAGCTGGAGAAACTATAAGATTCCTACCCAGGTATCCGTGATAGAGGCGATGCAGATGCTGAAGCCGAACGACAAGCAGACCATCGAGGAACTGCAGCGCTGGCTCCTGATGTCGAAACGCACCCAGGTTTGGGATACGCCAGTGAACACCGTGGATGCCGTCTACGCCTTTATGAAGGGCAATGAGAGCAACTGGAACAGGAAGGCTGAGAATGCCGTTCTGAAACTGGACGGCAAGCTGCTGCCGATGCCGCAGGATTCCACTACTTTGGGCTATGTGAAGACCGAAAGACCGGGCAAGGCATCTAAGCTGAGCATCGACAAAAAGAGCGATTATACCAGCTGGGGAGCTGTCTATGCAGAGTTTAAGCAGCCTATCAGCGAAATCGGTTCCATGGAGTCGGGCATCAAGGTGCGCCGTGTCATCGTTCCAGCCGAATCTGAGAGCAAGGGCAATGCGCAGGTAGGCGAGAAGGTGAAGGTAACGCTCATCATCACCGCCGACCGCGACTACGACTTTGTGCAGATTACGGATAAGCGTGCGGCATGCCTGGAGCCGGTTAACCAGTTGAGCGGTTATCAGTGGGGCATAGGCTGCTATGTTTCTCCAAGAGACCATGCAACAAATTTCTATTTCGATCGTTTATCTAAAGGTAAGCACATCGTAGAAATGGAGTATTACGTGGATAGAAAGGGCGACTATCAGAGCGGAACTTGCATCGCTGAGTGTACCTACAGTCCGGAATTTAGTGGCCGCACAGAGACCTATGAATTGAAAGTTAATAATTGATAGTTAAAAGTTTATAGATTGATAATTTAAAATAGAATAGTATGAAACGGATGAATATATGGATGCTCTCAGCGCTGTTGGCGCTGCCTGCATCAGCACAGAAGATTACAACCCAGCACGAGGTGGTAGACTGCGGACAGGTGGTGTTCCACAAGCCTGTAACTGCCGAATTCGTGCTGAAGAATGACGGGCACAAGCCGTTGGTTATCAACAATGTATTGAAAAGCTGCGGATGTACGGAGGTAGATTATCCGAAGACGAGCATAGCTGCCGGCGAAAGTTTCGTCATCAAGGCGGTATACGATGCCAAGCAGATGGGTACTTTCACCAAGCAGGTTTGCCTCTATACCAATGCGGATGAAGAGCCGTTCATCCTCTCTATGAGGGGAAGGGTAGTGGGCAGCGTAGTAGATTTCGCTGGTTCTTACGATGAGATGCTGGGTGTCATCAAGAGTGATGCCCAGGAGGTGGAGTTTGATGACGTGAACCGTGGCGACCGTCCGGTTCAGCGCATTCATATCTTCAATCCTACCGACGGAGTGCTGGAGCCGGTAGTGATGCATCTGCCATCCTATCTTCATGCTTTCGTATCGCCTTCCAAGGTGGCTCCGCGTCATTCTGCCGAAATCAGTTTCGTGCTGGATTCCAAGAAACTGCGCGACCTGGGCTTGAACCAGACATCGGTTTATCTCGGTGAGCGTCCTGGCGATAAGATTGCGCCTGAGAAGGAAATCGTGGTATCAGCCGTTCTTCTTCCTGGTTTCGAAAACATGACTCCAGCCAAGAAGGCACTGGCTCCGAAGATAGAGATGTCTGCCACCGATCTCAATCTGGGTAGTTTCAATGGAAAGAAGAAGCTGAAGGGTGAGATTCTGATTACCAATAAGGGTAAGTCGGAACTGGATATCCGCAGTATGCAGATGTTTACGATGGGCTTGCAGGTGAAACTGAAGAAGAGTAAGATTCAGCCAGGAGAGACCGTTAAGATGAAGGTGACGGCTGTGGCTGCCGACTTGAAGAAATCGCGTGTCAGACACCCTCGTATCCTCATAATTACGAATGACCCTGACCATGCTAAGGTGGTGGTGAAGATTTATGTACAATGATTTAAAAATGAATATCGTGCAGATAGAAATAGATAACGGCAGTGGGTTCTGCTTTGGCGTAACCACTGCCATCAAGAAAGCTGAAGAGGAGTTGGCTAAGGGCGGTAAACTTTACTGCCTGGGCGATATTGTGCATAACGGTATGGAGGTGGAGCGCCTGCATGAAGCGGGACTCATCACGATAGACCATGAGCAGATGGAGGAACTGCAGGGCGTAAAGGTCTTGCTCCGTGCTCATGGTGAACCGCCTGAAACTTATGCCCTTGCTGAGCGAAATAACATTGAAATCATCGATGCTACCTGTCCTGTGGTGCTCCAGTTGCAGCGCCGCATCAAGAAGCAGTATGTCAACAATCCGGAGGCACAGATCGTGATTTTCGGCAAGAACGGGCATGCTGAGGTGCTCGGACTGGTGGGGCAGACGGAGAGTCATGCCATCGTGGTAGAGAAGTTTGAGGATGTGAAGCAGCTGAAGGAAACCGGTCAGCTGGATTTCTCTAAAGATATCTATCTTTACTCCCAGACTACCAAGAGTCTCGATGAGTTCCACCGCATCATCGAATATTGCCAGGAGCATATTGTTGAGGGCGCTGTCTTCAAGAGTTTCGATACCATCTGCCGTCAGGTGGCTAACCGCATGCCTAACATCGCTGCCTTTGCCAGCAAGCATGATGTCATCCTCTTTGTGAGTGGCAGAAAGAGTTCGAACGGCAAGGTGCTTTTCAAGGAATGCAAGAGCGTGAATGCCAACAGCTACCAGATAGAAAGTGCTGACGAAATAGATATGAACTGGTTCAAGGATGTGGAAACGGTAGGTATCTGTGGTGCTACCAGTACGCCGAAGTGGCTGATGGAAGAGTGCAAGGATAAGATTATCAAGGAAAACTCTGCTCTTTTGTAATAAGAGTTAAAATATTGATTATCAGCTACTTGATATACTTGGTACGGTGTTTCACCGTATATGGGTAGAGGATAGTTTTATCGTTGGTTGAAAAACTTAATATATTGGTTATTAATCAGTTAATCCATTTGGTGTCGTGTTTCACGACGTCAAGTGGGTTTATCTTTTATAAACTGTCTGAAAATAAAACAGGTGATAAATCTTCTCCCGAAGACCTATCACCTTCAAAAAACAGTAATTAACTCAAAATTTATAATCTATATCATTACTACCTTGTTAATATGGTTGCAAAGATACTAAATTGAAGTTTTTTTTTCCAAATCTTTTCATCGAATAAAATAAATTTATCGGCAAAAGTAGCATATTTAACGTATTTTTGCATTAATAACCCGGCAGTCTCTTCTCTGTAGCTTATTCTGCTATTGCTTTTTGATATTGTTCCATCAGCCATGCCTTCTGTTCAGAAATGGTCATGTTGCTGTTGTCGAGCGTGATGGCATCATCTGCTTTTCTGAGTGGGGAAGTCTCGCGGTGGCTATCGATATAGTCGCGCTCCTCTACATTCTTCAGAATCGCATCGAAGTCGGCTGGCATTCCTTTCTCCTTCAGTTCATCGAAACGGCGCTGTGCTCTCACCTGTGAACTGGCTGTTACGAAAATCTTCAGTTCGGCATTAGGGAACACGGTGGTACCTATATCGCGACCATCCATCACGATACCCTTGTCTTCGCCCATCTTCTGCTGCAGTTCTACCATCGCCTCTCTGACGAAAGGAACGGCGGCAATCGGACTAACGTGGTTGGAAACCTCTAACGAACGGATTTCCTTTTCTACCAGTTCGCCGTTCAGATAGCAGTCTGGGCGACCGGTTGTTGCATTAAACTTGAATGAGATGCTGATGTTCTTCATCTCCTTCTGCAGTTCTTCAGTCTTTACGGCTCCATCTGCTTCGAAGAGCTGATGACGCAGCGCATAGAGGGTTACCGAGCGGTACATGGCGCCCGTATCTACATAAACATAACCTATTTCCTTGGCAAGATCCTTTGCCATCGTACTCTTACCGCAAGAAGAGTATCCGTCTATTGCTATTGTTATTTTCTTCATAATTTCGAACTAACTTTAATGTATAATTTATAATCTGTAACTTACGTTCAGCATGAGACTGTTGCTACTGACGTGATATTTGCCGTAGGCAACGTTCAGATGGAAGCGCTCCAGGTTGATACCGCCACCCACAGAGAAACCGGCTCCATGACTGCTTTCCTCATCTTCTGAGGTGCTGATTTTCATCTCGTTGGCTCTCCGGAAGTTGTAGCCGGCACCTATCCACAGGCTCTCCGAAAGCAGAATGTCGGCACCTACTACGGCATGATCACGAAGACTGCTGTCCCAATGGTTCAGGTTGACCAGTGTGGCTGATACCCTGAACGGTGCGTTGGCGAAGCGTTTCGTCACACCCAACTGCAGGTCGATCGGCATCTTCTCATATTCATTGTCGTAAGCTTTCAGCTGTCCACCCAGATTCTTTGCCGCACATGAAACCGACCATTCCGTTTCCGGGTCGTAATAGTTGATGCCCAGATCCACTCCCACAGCGATAGAATTGTAATCGCCAATATACGAAGTGATGAATTTGGCGGCAATACCACCCGCAAACTTTTCACCGAGCATATAAGAGAAGTAACCCGCAACGGCAATGTCCTTTGCCGAGAACTCACCCATCTGGATGTTGTTCTCATCCGTCTCTTTCATCTTGCCGTAGTCAACAAGCTGAGCCGAAACAGCCCACGAAGCCTTGTCGTTGACAATACGGTTGAAACTAGCCGAGGCAGTGTTCACCCCCGACATATAGTTCATATAATTGAGATTGACCGTCTTGTCGTTTACTGATGACAGGAGAGCCGGATTATGGAATATGAGTGCCTCATCATCTTCTATCAAGGTGATGTTGTCGCCACCCAGAGCAGCTGCATGGGCACTCACCGGCAAGCGAAGGAAATTATACCCCGTTTGGCTCTCTTGAGCATCAATAATTGTCGCAAAAAGCGTCAATATTGCGGAAATTACATATTTTTTCATTTAAATTTTCTAATTCTTTGGCAAAGATACTGCTTTTTTCAATAATAAGAAGTAATTTTGCAATGTTTTCGTAGGAAATAACGATTTTAAACGGTTTTTATTGTGGAAATTAAGAAATCAAATAGCGCACAACTGGAAGATAAGCGGGTTACATTTTTTCTGCTGGGGTTGCTGCTGGCTTTTACTTTCATCTTCGTAGGACTCCAATATCAGAGAGGTCAGCAGGGAGATGATGACTTGTCGGAATCGATGGAAGATCTCTCACAGGATCTGGAAATGTCAGCTCGTCCCGACCAGAAAGATATGGTGAGTGCAGAGGCTGTTTCGGCTCCTGCTTCTAAGTCAATTACCCAGGAAGTGAAGGCTGCCGAGCAACAGACTCAGAAGGCACCGCAGAAAATCAGTTCTACAACCAGCGAACTGGTTATCGGCGACGGCTCGGGTGTAGTGGATGGATCTGAGGTGAAGGAAGCGGTTCCTGAAACTCCCATTGAGAATCCGGGAGCTGAGGCTCCTATTAAACTGACCGTCGTGCAGAAGATACCGCAGTTTCCTGGTGGCTGGTCTGCCTTCATGCAGTGGCTTACCAAGAACCTGAAGTACCCTGTAGCTGCTCAGAAGAGTAAGATTCAGGGAACCGTAGTGGTATCCTTTATCGTAAACAAGGATGGAAGTGTTGCCAATATCAAGGTAAGCACTTCGGTAGATCCATTGCTCGACAACGAGGCTTTGAGGGTGATGAAGATGATGCCGAAGTGGAAACCGGGCATCGATAAAGGCAAGGTCTGTCGCACGATGATTGCCATCCCGGTAGTGTTCCAGCTATAAATTATAAATTGTTCATTGTAAATTATACATTATAAATTATACATTATTATGAAGACAGCAGATGAAATTTTAAGCATGGTAAATGAGTTTCTGGCTAATTTGCCTTACGAAAGAAAGCCAAAGTCTCTTTATGAGCCTATCAGATACGTTCTTTCTATGGGTGGCAAGCGTATTCGTCCTACGCTCATGCTTCTGGGCTACAATCTTTTCAAGGACAATCCTGAGAAGATTCTGATGAATGCCGTTGCCCTGGAAACTTATCATAACTATACTTTGCTGCATGATGACCTGATGGACAATGCTGATTTGCGTCGCGGTCATGAAACGGTTCATAAGAAATGGGATGCCAATACGGCAATCCTTTCGGGCGACAGCATGCTCGTTCTGGCTTATGAGCGTATGGCTCAATGTGATGAAAAGCATCTTGCCAAGGTGTTGAAACTCTTTACTTCCACTGCCCTGGAAATTGGTGAAGGTCAGCAGTTTGATATGGAGTTTGAAAACCGTAATGATGTGAAGGAGGAGGAATATATCGAGATGATCCGCCTCAAGACCAGCGTACTCCTGGCTTGTGCCTTGAAGATGGGTGCAATCCTTGCCGATGCTTCTGATGAGGATGCAGAGAACCTGTATAAGTTTGGCGAGCAGATCGGATTGGCGTTCCAGTTGCAGGATGATTACCTCGATGTTTACGGCGATACCAAGGTGTTCGGTAAGGAGATTGGTGGCGATATCACATCTAACAAGAAGACGTATATGCTCATCAATGCTTTCAACCATGCCAACGACGCTCAGCGTGCAGAACTGCAGAAGTGGGTGGATGCCGAGGAGTTCGACCGCAAGGAGAAGGTGGCTGCCGTTACCCGTCTATACAACGAGATAGGTATCGACAAAATGGCGCAGGATAAGATTGCTTATTATTTCGAGCAGAGCAAGAAGTATCTGGATGCCGTGAATGTGCCTGCTGAGCGTAAGGAGGAATTGGCAAAGTATGCTCAGAAAATGATGAAGCGACAGTACTAGTTGATAGTTAATAGTTTATAGTTGACAGTTGATAGGGCAATGTTCAAAGTAATAGATACACATACGCATTTCGATGCGGAAGAATTTGATGAGGATAGGGCGGAGGCTTTCGCCCGTGCCAAGGAAGCGGGGGTAAGCAAGGTGTTCTTGCCTGCCATCGATGTGAAGACCACACACGCGGTCCTGGCATTGAGCAAGGAATATCCGGGCTATGCTTATCCGATGATGGGTCTGCATCCTGAAGAGGTGAAGGCTGACTGGAAGGAACAGCTGGCTGAACTCCGAAAGATACTGGAGGAGCATCGCATGACCGGTAATGCCTGTCAGAAGGGTGGTTCTCCTCAGTTTTCAGACTTGATTGCTATCGGAGAGGTAGGACTTGATTATTACTGGAGCCGTGAGTTCGAAAACGAGCAGCTCGAGGCTTTCGAGGAACAGGTAAAATGGTCGGTAGAAACCCAGCTCCCGCTGATGATTCATTGCCGCAAGGCTCAGAACGAGATGGTGCATCTGCTCAGAAAGTATGAGAAGGAACTGCCGGGCGGCGTGTTCCATTGCTTTACCGGCAATCAGAAGGAGGCAGAGGAACTCCTCTCGTTCGATAACTTCGTGCTGGGCATCGGTGGAGTTTCTACCTTCAAGAGCAGTCATTTGCGTGAAGACCTCCCTGCCGTGGTTCCGATGAACCGCATTGTTTTGGAAACCGACTCTCCATACATGGCTCCCGTTCCATATCGCGGAAAGCGCAATGAGAGCGCCTTCGTGGTAGAAGTACTTAAAACCTTGGCAAAAGCCTACAACGTGAGCGAAGAAAAGTTTGCAGAACAGACGAATAAAAATGTAGAAAGTGTCTTTCACTTCTAGGGAAATGCCCCACACGCCCTGAAGACTCAAAGCTCTAGAAGCAGCACGCCCTGAAAGGGCAGAAGCTCCTAGCCCAGGGCAACACCCTGGGTTATAATGGCAATCAGCAAAGCGCCCTGTAAGGGCAAAAGCTTTTGTAAATATATAAAATTTAATAAAAATAAATCCTAAACCAACTATTCATTATGACTAGAAAAATGTTGATGGCAGCCCTCCTGATGGCTGCATTTGCACAGGGCACTCAGGCACAAGACCTGAGCGGCCAGCGTTCTGAAAAGCAGGACGTAAACATGATTCCGGGTAAGAAACTGGATCATCACGGACTCATCGTGAGCCCTACACCACATCTCCTGAATGTGGATGCTGCTAACCGACTCGACCTGCAGAAGGGTGTCAAGGTGATTGACAAGAAAGGTAAGTTTGCTGATGATGTGAAGTTCCTGACCGCTAACGCCAAGGGCATTCGCCTGACCATCGATTTCGGTGAGAAGCTTGCTGCCAAGGCTGGCGTGAAGCCTGTATCGGGTGCTTACAGCCTGAAGGCTGATGCCAAAGGTATCCAGATTGTGGGATACGATGAGCGTGGCGCTTTCTATGGCTTGCAGACCTTGCGCCAGATTGTAAACAGCGAGATGGCAAAGGGCCAGATGCCTTATACCACTTGCAACGACTACCCTGATCTTCCAAACCGTGGTGTGGTAGAAGGCTTCTATGGCGAGCCTTGGTCTCATCAGGTGCGTCTTTCCCTCATCGACTATTATGGAAAGAACAAGATGAACACCTATCTCTATGGCCCTAAGGACGACCCTTATCACAGCTGTCCTAACTGGCGCCTGCCTTATCCAGAGAAAGAGGCTAAGAACATCAGCGAACTCGTTCAGGCTTGCCGCCGCAACCGTGTAGATTTCGTGTGGGCTATCCATCCAGGACAGGATATCAAGTGGAACGAGGAAGACTATCAGAACCTGGTTCACAAGCTCGATCTGATGTACGACCTCGGTGTGCGCTCTTTCGCCATCTTCTTTGATGATATTTCGGGCGAGGGTGCCAACCCAGTGAAGCAGTCGGAACTCCTGAACCGCCTGGCAAAGGAATTTGTGAAGGCTAAGGGCGATGTTACACCGCTCGTGATGTGTCCTACCGATTATACCCGTCTCTGGGCGAATCCAAAACCAACCGGTTCTCTGGCTATCTTCGGTAATACCCTCGATCCATCTATCAATGTATTCTGGACGGGTGATGTGGTATGTAGTGACTTGACCCGCGAGACCCTCGACTGGGTGAACTCCCGCATCAAGCGCCCTGCTTATTACTGGTGGAACTTCCCTGTAACCGATTATGCACGCCATATCATCATGCAGGGTCCTACCTATGGTTTGCAGACCGACCTGACCAACAAGGATCTCTGCGGCTTCGTAAGCAACCCTATGGAGCACGGAGAGGCTTCTAAGCTGGCTCTCTATGGTGTGGCTGATTATGCATGGAACATCGCCAACTATAATCCGTTGGACAACTGGGAGCGTGGCCTGGTAGATCTCACTCCTGAGGCACACGAGGCATATCGCACCTTCGCCATGCACTCTTGCGATACCGAGACCGGTTATCGCCGCATCGAGTCATGGGAGACCAAGAGCTTCCGCATCGACAACTTCACCGATGCTCAGTTCAATGCTCTGCAGAATGAGTTTGTAAGAGTAAAGAATGCACCAGCCCAGATGGAGGCAAACTGCAAGAATGCCCTGCTGATGAAGGAACTCCGCCCATGGTTGACAGAGTTTGGCAAGTTGGGTGAGCGTGGCTTGAAGACCATGAGTCTTATCAAGGAATATAAGGCTGGTAACGACCAGGCATTCTGGGAGGGCTACGTAAACAACCGCATGAGCAAGGAAGACGTGGCTGCCTACGAGAAGCATAAGTCTGGAACCATGGTATTGCAGCCATTCTACGAGCAGTCTATGGACGATATGGCATCTGGCTTCTTCAAGAAGTTGACCGGTAAGGTTCCTGCCTTCTATAAGGGTATCGGTACCTATGCCACTTTGAAAACCACCCAGAGCAAGGCAATGTTCGACAACGATTCTACCACCTATTATACATCGGGTAACGGTCAGAATACAGGCGACTGGATTGGTGCTGACCTGGGCTGCGTTCGTCAGGTATCAGAGGTAAGAATCCTCCAGGGCCGTAACTCTGTGGATGATGTAGATTACTTCGACAACACCGTATTGGAATATTCTGTAGACAGAAAGGAATGGAAGGCGCTGACAGGCGAGTTGAAGAAGCAGTATATCATCAACTGGAAGACCGATTCTCCTGTTGAGGCCCGTTATATCCGTATCAAGAAGTTGAAGTCAGACAAGCGCAACTGGGCAGCTGTCCGCACCTTCGAGGTGAATCCAACCACTCCAGAGCGTTTGAACTTCCCAGTAGAGGCTGACAATCTGGAGGCAGCGATGTATGGTTTCGATGAGAATCCATGCACCTCATTCACCAACAAGGGCACCCTTACCATGGGTATTGAGAAGGATGTAAAGAGTTACACCCTGCTGTTGAAGTTGGCTCCAGGCAAATCATTGGTATGTCGCCAGCTGAACGCCAAGGGCAAGGTTCTTGCCACTACCACCATCGACAGTTCATTCTGCAAGGTGGAATTGGTGAAGAAGGCTGCCAAGCTTCAGATAGAAGGCTCTGCAGAAATCTTCGAGATTATTCCTGAGAAGTAAAGGACTGAACTTTCGCAAGCGGGGAAGTCCGCTAGGTGTCTCGCCAGATTGTAAATCTGTCGGGACGCCTAGCGAGCTTGTACTCTTGGAGACGCCATACGCCCTGAAAGGGCAGAAGCTCCTAGCCAAGGGCAACACCCTGGGTTAAATATGCAACCAACAAGGCGCCCTGAAAGGGCAAAAGCTTTAAAATAGATGCTTTTGTCCTTTCAGGGCGCTTGTTTTATGTCATCTCTAGTTAAAGAAATGTAAAAAGCAAACGAATATGTGGATTTTCGAATAAAAAGTGATAATTTTGTACTTCGAAACAGGAAAGGTGCTCGAGTGGCTGAAGAGGCACGCCTGGAAAGCGTGTATTCCCCTAAAGGGAATCGGGGGTTCGAATCCCCCTCTTTCCGCTTTTATATATATAATAAAGTATATGAAGAAAAATACAGCTATTGCACGTTTTGCAATATTGGTTTTCACATGGATGTGTTCTCTGCCTATGATGGCTCAAGAAGAGAACATGGGATTTCATCAAGCTCTTAAGACAAAGTTTATAGAGGGTAATGCGGGATTTATGTCTCTCGTTGCCATCGCCCTCATCGTGGGTATGGCTTTCTGTATCGAGCGCATCATCTATCTGAGTCTCTCTGAAATCAACGCCAAGAAGTTGATGCAGGATATCGACCAGAAGGTGGCGGCGGGAGATGTGGAAGGGGCTAAGACGCTCTGCCGGAATACCCGCGGACCGGTGGCTTCTATCTGCTATCAGGGTTTGATGCATATCAGCGAGAGTCTTGATGACATCGAGCGCTCGGTAAGCGGATATGGTACCGTTCAGGCGGCTAACCTGGAGAAGGGCTGTTCCTGGATCAAACTCTTTATCGCTATGGCGCCATCGCTCGGATTCCTCGGAACCGTGATCGGTATGGTCATGTCGTTCGACCAGATTCAGCAGGCGGGCGATATCAGTCCTACTATCGTGGCTTCGGGTATGAAAGTGGCGCTCATCACTACCATCTTCGGTATCATCGTAGCCCTCATCCTTCAGGTTTTCTATAACTACATCCTTTCTAAGGTGGAGCACCTGACAAGCCAGATGGAGGAGTCGGCGGTTACTTTAATGGATATTATTGCCAAGAATAAATAAACGAAGAGAGAAATGGTTAAATTTCAATTTTCAAAGCAGAAGACGAAGTCGGCCGAAAAGATATCGCAGCAGGTGTTCTATATCATGATAGGACTGGCGGTGCTGGTTTTCGGTCTGTTCTTTTTGGTAGGCTACGATTTGCCTTTCGAAGAGAACCCCGACTTTAATGCGCCTCTCTTTACCGATGTGCTCATCCTGCTGATGTGGCTCTTCCTGATAGGAGGTACAGGTCTGGCAGTCTTTTCGATGATCAGAGATTATCGCAGCAGCAAGTCGGAGGCTGTAGTGAATGGCATTCCCGTGCGTCGCATCTTCCGCATCACATGGATCGGAACTTTGGCAGTTTTGCTGCTTACCTTCTTTTTGGGCGGTTCTGCTCCGATGCTCATCAATGGCGAGAATTATGCCGACTGGCTCTGGCTCAAGCTTTCAGATATGTTTGTCATCACATCGCTCCTGATGCTGGTGGCAGGAATCGGTGCCGTCTGTTTCGGTGCCACACGTTATATTCGGAAGAAAAACTAAAGTGAGTGCTTTGGGCTCTCTATTCTATAAATAAGGATTAAATATGCTGATTAGAAGGAAGCAACACGAAACCCCGGGACTGAATACCACATCTACAGCCGACATCTCGTTCATGCTGTTGATATTCTTCCTTGTCACCACATCAATGGATGTGGATAAGGGGCTGTTGCGCCAACTCCCTTCACCTGAACCGCAGAAGAAGGAACAGCAGCAGTCGGTGGTAGACAAGGCTAACCTCATGGCGCTGCGCCTGACGGCTGGCGATACGCTTTTGGTCAACGGTAAGCCGATGCAGGTGAGCCAACTCAAGGAAGAAACCATCCGCTTTGTACACCGCCTGGGCAAGAAACATCTCATCTCTATCGAGAGTGACCGCGATGCCGACTATAATCTCTATTTCCAGATGCAGAATCAGCTGATGGAAGCATATAGCCAGCTGCGCAACGAAACAGCCCAGAAGAAATATCACAGGGATTATGCCCTCTTGAACAATGACCAGAAAGAACAGGTGCGCAACATCTGTCCGCAGCGCATCACAGAGTCGTATGCCAACGCAATGACTCAAACCGACCAGCGTGTTGATGCCAATGCTGAAGAAAAGCAAGGGGAAGAAAATTCGGCAGAAACAGCTACTGAACAGCAGAAAGGAGGTAAACAATGATGAATTTTCATAAGAAATCGCATGAAGTGCCAGGGTTGAATACATCTTCTCTGCCAGACCTCATTTTCTCCGTACTGTTCTTCTTTATGATTGTTACCCACATGCGCCAGGTTACCTTGAAGGTAGACTGCCGTTTGCCACAAGGCAAGGAACTCACCCGCCTGACCAAGAAATCGGCGGTGAGCCATATCTATATAGGTAAGCCAACCAAAGAGATGCAGGCAAAGTATGGTACCGGTACCCAGATTCAGTTGAATGACAAGTTTGCTTCGGCTCCCGAAGTGATGGATTACATTTCGGCAGAAAAGAAGCGTATGTCGCCGGAAGACCAGAAGCTGATGACCGTATCAATCAAAGCAGACCAAGAGACAAAGATGGGTGTGATAACCGACGTAAAGCAGGCTTTGCGCCAGGCAAAAGCACTAAAAATCAGTTATTCTGCCACAGAAAAAGGAAAATAATATTAATTTATCATGTTTTTCTCTTAAAAAATTGCTTTTATTAATTTTTTGTATTATCTTTGCAATCAAATTATTAGTATTATGTCAAAACAAATTTTAGATTCATTAGATAGGCAGATTCTGAAGCTGATTTCTCAGGATGCCCGTATTCCATTTTTGGAAGTGGCACGCGCTTGCAACGTGAGCGGTGCTGCCATTCATCAGCGTGTTGCTAAACTTACAAATCTTGGTATCATCAAGGGTTCACAATTCATCATTGACCCAGAAAAGATAGGTTACGAAACTTGTGCTTATATGGGACTCTATCTGAAGGAGCCTGAGAAGTTTGACCAGGTTGTAGAGGAGTTGAAGAAGATTCCTGAGGTTGTGGAGTGCCACTATACTACAGGCGGCTTTGATATGTTTATCAAGATTTACGCGCTGAACAACCACCATCTCCTGGAAATCATCCATGATAAGTTGCAGCCACTGGGATTGTCTCGCAGCGAGACCATCATCTCTTTCAATGCATCTATCAACCGCCAGCTTTCTATGCAGGATCTCAAGAGTTTCAACGATGATGAAGAGGAAACTGATGAGGAGGCTGCAGCAGAGAAATAAGATATAAAAAGAAAAAAAGCAGTAGCTCCCTGCGGGATTACTGCCTTCTATAAAGGGTGAGGAATGTGAACGGTAAGCCGTTTTCATTCCTCATTTCTTTTTCTGTCACTTCCCATTCTGCCGGATTGATTTCCGGAAAGAAGGTATCGGCATGTTCAGGTTCCTTTTCTACGATTGTGAGATAAAGCTTGTCTGCAAAAGGCAAAGCCTGTTCATATATGCTGGCTCCTCCGATGATGAAACATTCATCTGAAGCTTCTTTGCTTCCAACCGTTTCTTTGTTTCCAACCTCTTCTTTCCTTGCTGCCTCTTCTTTCCTTGCTGCCAGCGCTTCTTCCAGAGAGGTGTATACTTCGCACCCTGTTATCTGCTCTCTTGTCTTCGAGATAACAATATTACGGCGGTTGGGCAAGGCTCCGTTCGGCAGCGACTCAAATGTCTTCCTGCCCATGATGATCGTATGTCCGGTTGTGAGCATACGAAATCGGGTCATGTCCGATGGGATGGCGTAGAGCAACCGGTTCTTGTACCCGATAGCTCTATGCACTTTTGATATACAGGCGATGATGCTAAGCATAAACTATAAACTGTTAACTGTAAATTGTTCTTCCGGAATATGGCTACTCTTGATCTTCCACTCCTGCGGATAGAGGTTGTTGGCACGGTTGCCAATGTTCTTTTCCCAGCCTATCGGAACCTGTCTGTAGGTTATCAGAACATAACCCTTAGGCGTATCGGCAGGCAGATTCACAGCCTCCTTGCGAAGGTAGCGGATGGCATCATCGTAGGATAACTCCACCTGTGGGAAGTGATCTTTGTTGAGCATCGTAGAGAGAGCGAGAGCCTGGTCGGGAATGAGACCCTTTCCCTTGTCTGTTCCCAGTTTCACACCTGCATGCAGCACCTTCAGGTTCTTTTCAGCCTGGTTGTAGATGTCTTTCCATCTGCCCGGGATGGCGTAAACCGTCTCGTTGCTTTCTGCAGGCATCCATTCCGTATCAGTCTTCAGCCAGCCGTCAGGAATCTCCGGTCCCTTTCCTTTAGCCACCTTCTTGTCTTTCTTCTTCTTATCCTTCCTGTTCTCCTTGGCTGGTGAGCCGGCTTCCCATTCGCCCTCTTTCTTCAGAATCGCCATAAACAGACCTTCGCCTCGCGAAACGCCAGGAATGAACCGGTAAACCGGGAAGTCGGTGCCCGTGAGGTTGCGGGTGATGTTCCATGTATCTTCTACACCCTCCAGTGCCATCACTTCAGCGCCAAGTTCTTCGCATATCCAGTCCACGTTCTCCTCATCTTCGTGCGCATTGAAGGTGCAGGTAGAGTAAATCAGGATACCGCCTGGCTTCAGACTGTTCCATATATCCGATACGATTTCGCGCTGCAGCTGCCAGCAGTTGTTCACATTCTGGGTACTCCATTCGCCGATAGCCCCTTCATCTTTGCGGAACATTCCTTCGCCGGAGCAGGGAACATCGGTAAGAATCACATCAAACTGCAACTTAGATTTCTTGTAATCGCGGGGATAGTTGTTGGTAACAATCATATCCGGATGACCGAACTTCTGTACGTTTTCGGCAAGAATCTGCGAGCGGGTGCGCATCGGTTCGTTGCTGAAGAGCAGACTCCCTTCCGGCAAGGCAGCCCTTACGGCTGTCGACTTTCCGCCAGGGGCAGCACAGAGATCCAGCATCATCACCGGTTCTTTTACGTACTGTCGGATAGCCATATCTACAAACATAGATGAGGCTTCCTGTACATAATATAAGCCGGCATGCAGCAGCGGATCGAAGGTGAATCCGGGACGGGTAGAGAGATAACGGCCGGTTTCCGGACACCAGGGAATCGGTTCGCCATCAGCATCCTTGCATTTAAAAGGATTGATGCGGATACTGGTTGGTGCCTCCTCTTCAAGGATAGCATGCTCCAGACGCTGATACAGCTTTTCGCCCATCAGTGCCTGCGTATATGTTCTGAAATCTTCAGGTAATGTCTTCATTCTGTTTCTTTTTCTTTAATTTGTTTGCAAAAATAAGAAATTTTTCGTTTCTTTGCAACTAAATCGCGAAGAGATGCGTCTAAGAAGCAGAAATTTTTCAAATAACAAGGTAAAACAGTAAAAAATAATGATATGAAGAAAGCAATATTGGCATTAGCGCTCGTTATGAGCATCGGAGCCACCCAAGTGTCTTTGGCGTCTTCTGCTCCAAAACATCGTTATCATCCAACTACCCAACAGGTAGATTCAAAGGCTGCTCCTGCATCTGCCGCACAGCCATCTGCTTCGAAGGATAAAGACGACGAGGCGTTGGAGGCTTATTCTGATACAACCAGTACAGATTCGGCCAACTATGATGATTATGATGAGAATGATAATAAGTCTGTTCATTCTAGATACAGTTTAGACAACTATGATGATCCGTTCGATTTCATCGGTTCGGTATTTGGTGGCGGAGCGCTGGCTGTTATGATCATCTTCTGTATCATCTTCGGTCTGCTGTTTGTCTTTGCTCCGCTGATCATCGTATTTCTGGTTATCAGATATCTGATTCGCCGCCACAACGACCGGATGAAACTGGCGGAAATGGCGATGGAGAAGGGCATCAATGTTCCGGAAAGCGACCGGCCGATAGACAAGCAGAGCGATGAGTATCTGGTAAAGCGTGGATTGAGAAATGCCTTCCTGGGAGCCGGTTTGTGCGCCATGTTTGCCTGGTGGGATGCTGATTTCCTGGCTGGCATCGGAGCCCTGGTCTTCTTCTATGGCATCGGTCAGACTGTTATCGGCTCGCTTCCTGCCATCAAGGACTGGTGGAAGAACCGTCATGGCGATCAGGGCACAGGTTATAATGGAACTCCGGTATAAAAATCAAACAACAATTATTAGTTAATATATAGTGGAAAAGTTATCCGATATTTCTCTCGTCACGAAGGTGGTGATGCTTCATGACCGCAAGTCGTTCGACTTGCTGGTCAGGAAGTATCAGTCACCCATTCGTGGGTTCTTCCTACGGCAGACGCTGGGGGATGCGCAGCTGAGTGACGACTTGGCGCAGGATACCTTTGTGAAGGCTTATACCCATCTGTCGGGTTTCAGGGGTACAGCCAGCTTTTCCACTTGGCTTTATCGTATCGCCTATAATGTGTGGTATGATTATACCCGCAGTTATAAGGAAACGCAGGATATCGATACGCCGGCGGTTGCCCGACAGAATGCGCAGGGAGTGAATACCGGACTGAAGATGGATTTACTCAATGCCCTGCGGATATTGAGCGAGAACGAACGTACATGCATCACGCTGCAGCTGATGGATGGTCTCTCTATAGATAAGATTGCAGAGGTGACGGGAATGGCGCAAGGCACCATTAAGTCGCATCTCTCTCGTGGAAAACAGAAACTTGCAAGTTACTTAAAAAAGAATGGTTATGACCGATAAGATAAATGATAAGAAGTTGGAGAGCATGAAAGGGGAACCGTTGGCCCCTCAGGATGAAGAACTCTTACAGATGTTCTTTTCCGATTGCCAGATGTCAGAGATTCCTGATGACGGATTCTCCGACAGGGTGATGCAGGCCTTGCCGGCTTTACCCGAAACTGGTACAGCGATGTCGCTGGTTAAGCGACAGCGTCTGGAACATTTATGGACGGCAGCCTGTGTGGCAGCAGGCATCATCATAGCAGTAGTCTGTCAGGGATGGGAGCAGATTCAGGGATGGCTTTTCTCTATGAAGATAGATTTCCTCCTTTCCGGTTCGCGTGTTCTTACGCATGTGGCAGATTCCATCGCCCACTCTCAGAATCTCCTGATGGTGCTGGCTGGCTTCGTTGTCCTCATCATGGTTTGGGGATATAATGAACTGGCTGATGCACGTCAGTAGGCTTCTTCCCTGATATCAATTGTATAAATGATCAACTCTTTCTATTAGCAGAATAGTTTTTAGTGCTAATAGAAAGAGTTTTTTATTACTATAAATATCATCTTTATGCTCTTGAAATCTCCGTTCATCGACGCTGAACGGACATTCAACGTCGCTGAACGGATATTCAACGTCGATGAACGGACATTCAGCGTCGATGAACGAAGATTTAATATTGCTGAATATAGAAAAACAAATAGGTGCTGCTACTTTTTCAGTAGAGCACCTATGCTTATGATATCGGTTTCTAAAACAATTTATAGGTAGTGCGGAGCACTTTGAACTCGGTTCGGCGGTTCAGCTGGTTGCAGATTTCCTGATGCTCCTTGCTCTGCTTCAGGATAAATTCTTCGTTGAGCACATCGCCTTCCTTGAGCCAAGGATACTTCACGGTGAGTTTCTTGCGCACATTCTTCGGCTTCTCCTTGCCGTAGCCCACAGGGGTGAGGCGCTCTTTCTCTATGCCGTGTTTTATCAGATAGTCTACTACCGATTGGGCGCGGCGCTGAGACAGATGCTTGTTATATTCGCTGTTTCCCTTGTAGTCGCAATGGGCGCTGAGTTCGATGGTAACGTGCGGGTTCTCTTTCAGCAGCGTTACCAGCTGGTCGAGGGCTGTTGTACTGGCTTCGGTAAGGGTTGCCTTGTCGAAATCGTAGAAGATGTTGTCGATGAGTACAGGGGCTGTGATGGAAGCCAGCGGGAACTGGAGCACGTATTCCTTACTCTCTTTAGCCGAATCAACCCGAAGTTCTTCCTTGTGGTTGAGGTAGCCTTTGCAGGATGCCATCACCAGGTAGTCGACATGCGGATTGATAGGGAGGACAAACGAACCGTCGCCCTTGACGGATAGTTTCCTGTTCGTTCCGTCGTTGCCTACGATTCTGACCTCTGCGGCAGGCAGTTCATAACCGTCTTTCTCGTAAACCCATCCCTTCATTGTGGTAACAATCTCCGGATTCTCGAAGGAGTAGATATGATCGTAGCCTCTTCCGTCTTTTCTGTTAGAGCAGAAGAAACCCTGGTTGTGGAGACCCTCGAAAGTCATTCCGAAGTCATCGGCTTCTGTATTCAGCGGATAGCCGGGGTGGGTGAGTTCATATTTCCGGGTGATGGAATTTACTTTGGCGATATAGATGTCGAGTCCGCCCATTCCCACATGACCGTTGCTGCTGAAGTAAAAGTCGCCGTTAGGGCGGAAGGTAGGGAACATCTCATCGCCTGGTGTGTTGATAGGTTCGCCCAGGTTCTCTACGCCGCCCAGTCCGGCAGGAGTGATACGCACTCGCCAGATGTCGAGTCCGCCTTTTCCGCCCGGCATGTCTGATACGAAATAGAGCCATTCGCCGTCAGGGGAGATGGCTGGATGGGCAAAACAGCTGAGTGTATCTTTGCTGATTTCCAGATTCGTAGGCTTGCTCCAGGCTGCATCCGAGCGGTTGGAGGTTACTATCTGGGCTAAGCGGGGCGAAGTGGGATCGGTGGCACACTGGGTGAGGTACATCTGCTTGCCGTCTGGGGTAAAGCAGCATGCGCCCTCTTCGTAGTCGGTGTTGAGACCGGTTCCGATGGCTTCCGGCTTGCTCCATTTGCCTTTGTCGTTCTTTTCAGAGAAGAAGATATCGGCAGATTTCGTTCCCGTCACTCCGTTCAGGTCGCTGCCCTGGGCTTCGTTGCGGGTTGAGGTGAAATAGAGCTGGCTGTAGTCATCGCTGAGGAACATCGGCGAATAGTCGTCTCTTCGGGAGTTGAAAACATCCATCCGCTTTACCTTGTACCGGCTTCCTTCCTTCTTCCAGATTGGGGCTTTCTGTGCCGATTCGAGTCCGTTCTTTACCAGCACGTTGTCGGGCATGGAATCGAGCAGGAATTCGAATTCCTTGGCAGCCTGTCTGTAACTTCCGTTCTTCAGGAGAAGCCGGGCGTAAGCCAGGCGGTCGTTGAGGTCTGCCTGCTTGTATCGGATGGCATTGCTGTAGGCTGCCAGTGCCTTCGGCGTACTGTTGATTTTATCATAGCAGCGTGCCATCTTCAGAGCCACCTTGCCCCGGGCAGCCCGCTCTTTGGTAGGTGTCTTGGTGTACACCTTTTTATATTGGGTTGCCGCATCGTAGTATTCGCCTAAAGAAAGATGCTTGTCTGCTTTCTTCAGGTTCTGTTCAATGCCGCAACTTATCAGAAAGAGGCAGCTGATTGCTGTTATGATTTGATAAAATCTTATTTGTTTCATATTGATTTACATCTGCGAGAATGGCTGACGATATTGGCAGCCTGCCTTCCAGTTGCTGCAGCCATAGGCGGTCTTGCCCTTGATGATGACGCCCTTGCCGCAGAGCGGACATGGTTTGCCAACCATTGGGTCGGCAGCTGGAGCCGGCTGAGCAGGAGCATTCTGAGAATCTGCATTCTGTGCTGCTGCCTTATCGGCTTTCTTGGCTGGAGCCTTTCGGGCAGCCGGTTTCTTGGCAGCCGGTTTCTTCTTGAGGTCTTCCTCTGTCATGATGGTCACTCTCCGGTTGCTGTTGTCTGACAACACATCGATGACTATCTTGTTGATCTGTTCTTTCAGTCCGTTGATGAAGTCGGCAGGATCGTAGGTCTTGTGCTCGATGTCGCGGAGTTTCTTCTCCCAGATACCGGTCAGTTCACAACTCTTCAGCAGTTCCTCATGGATGGTGTCAATGAGTTCGATGCCTGTCGGGGTTGCCATCAGATTCTTGCGCTGGCGACGGATGTAGTGGCGCTTGAAGAGGGTCTCGATGATGCCGGCACGGGAGGATGGTCGGCCGATTCCGTTCTCCTTCAATGCTGCACGAAGTTCTTCGTCTTCTACGAATTTGCCGGCTGTCTCCATCGCACGGAGCAGGGTTGCCTCGGTATAATACTTAGGTGGCGTGGTCCATTTCTCCGTCAGGGTAGGCTGATGTTCTCCCGATTCGCCTTTTGTGAAGGATGGGAGGGTTCTTTCTTCTACCACTTCCTTCTTGGCGCCGTTTCCTGAGTCTGCGTTTCCGTTGGCGTTATCTGCATCGTCGTCATCAGCATTCTTCGTATCCTTGGCATAGACTACTCGCCAGCCCGGTTCGAGAATCTCCTTACCGCTTACCTTGAACTCTATCTTCTCCGGTTTTGGTCCGTCTTCGTTGATGACTTCGCCCAATACGGTGGTGGTAGAGAATTTACAGTCCGGATAGAACACGCTGATGAATCGCTTGGCGATGAGATCATAGACATTCGCCTCCATATCGGTGAGTCCGGTTGGCGGAACTCCGGTTGGGATGATGGCGTGGTGATCGGTTACCTTGCTGTTATCGAATACCTTCTTGCTCTTCGGCAACTTCTTGCCGGTGGCTGCGAGTTGCTGGATGAGTGGGAGGTATTTCTGCTGACTCATGATCTTTGCCTGACTCACTCCGTTCAGAATATGCGGACATTTCGGATAGATATCGTCGGTCAAGAACTGGGTATCTACACGAGGATAAGTGGTGTACTTCTTTTCGTAGAGACTCTGGATGAGCTTCAGCGTAATATCGGCAGAGTAGGCAAACTTCTTGTTGCAATCCACCTGTAGCGAGGTGAGGTCGTAGAGATGAGGTGGCGCCTCGTTTCCCTTCTTCTTGCTTACATCGGTAACGGTGAAGGGTTTGCCGGCGATGGTGCTGAAAGCCTTCTCGCCTTCCTCCTTGCTGGTAAACTTGCCGCTGGTAGCGGTAAACTGGGTGTCGCGGTAGATGGTGGCGAGTACCCAGTAAGGTTCGGAAACGAAGTTGTCGATTTCCTTCTGGCGGTTTACGATGAGGGCAAGGGTAGGGGTCTGCACCCGACCGATGCTGAGCACCTGTCGATTCTGTCCATATTTCAATGTGTAAAGTCGGGTGGCGTTCATACCGAGAATCCAGTCGCCGATGGCACGGGAAAGTCCGGCAAGATAGAGTGACTGATATTCCCCCTGGTCTTTCAGTTCCTGGAAGCCCTGCTTGATGGCTTCATCGGTCATGGAAGAAATCCACAATCTCTTGACGGGGCATTTCGCCTGCGCTTTCTGCATCACCCATCTCTGGATAAGCTCTCCTTCCTGTCCGGCGTCACCGCAGTTGATGATGCTGTCGGCAGCCTGCATCAGTTTCTCGATGGTAGCAAACTGCTTCTTGATGCCTTCATCGTTGATGAGCTTGATACCGAATCGCTGTGGAATCATCGGCAACGCCGAAAGGCTCCAATGTTTCCACATCGGAGTATAATCATCCGGTTCCTTCAGCTCACAAAGGTGGCCGAAGGTCCATGTTACTTGGTAACCATTACCTTCCATATAACCGTCGCGTGCCGTGGTAGCCCCGATGATTCGGGCGATATCCTTAGCCACACTCGGTTTCTCTGCTATACAAACTATCATGTTTTATTCTTATTTCTGTTTGCAAAGGTACAATAAAATAATGAGAAAGCCATCATTTCAGCTCCTTTTTCTCATTGCCGGGAATAAAAAAGCCCCGTAAGGCTTGGACCTTACAGGGCGTATTTTATATAAATCTGCGTGCGATTACTCGTACTCCTGCCAGCTCTTGATCTGAAGCTGATCCTGGCTCAATGTGCAGAATGCCTCGATGAAGGCGGAAGCCAGACGGGCATTGGTGAACAGAGGAATGTTGTGGTCGATGGCGCCACGACGGATTCTGTAACCATTGGTCAACTCACGCTTGGTGTGATTCTTAGGGATGTTGACGATGAGGTCGAACTTGTGGTCGGCAATCATCTGCATCACGTTAGGAAGATCCTTTTGGTCCTCATCAGGCCATCCTACGGCTGTAGCCTTCACGTTGTTCTCGTTGAGGAACTTCGCTGTACCGGCTGTAGCATAGATGGTGTAACCGTTCTTCACCAGCGCCTGTGCAGCATCGAGCAGAGAAGCCTTCTCCTTGGCACCACCGCTTGAAAGCATGATGCCCTTGTCCTTAGAAGGAATCTTGTAGCCGGTAGCAATCAATGAGTTGAGCAATGCCTCTTCGAAAGTATCACCCATACAGCCTACCTCACCGGTAGAGCTCATATCCACACCCAAAACAGGGTCGGCGTTCTGCAAGCGGGCGAATGAGAACTGGGATGCCTTCACACCCATACGGTCGATATCGAAAGCAGACTTATCCGGTTTCTGATATGGAGCATCGAGCATGATGCGGGTAGCCGTTTCGATGAAGTTGCGCTTCAATACCTTGCTTACGAATGGGAACGAACGGGATGCACGGAGGTTACACTCGATTACCTTTACATCACGACCCTTAGCCAGGTACTGGATATTGAAAGGACCAGAGATGTTGAGCTCCTTGGCGATGGCACGTGAAATCTTCTTGATCTGACGGGCTGTAGCGAAGGAAATCTGCTGGGCAGGGAAGGTCATGGTGGCATCACCAGAGTGAACGCCTGCATACTCTACGTGCTCTGAAATACCATACTCTACAATCTCACCGTTCTGGGCAACACCATCGAACTCAATCTCGTTGGTCTCTGTCATAAACTGAGAGATAACTACCGGGTATTCCTTAGAAACCTCAGAAGCTGCCTCCAGGAAGCGACGCAACTCATCATCATCGTGGCAAACGTTCATGGCTGCACCGGAAAGAACGTAGGAAGGACGAACGAGAACAGGATAGCCTACCTCGTCGATGAACTTCTGGACATCCTCCATTGATGTGAGGGCGCTCCACTTAGGCTGGTCGATACCCAACTTATCGAGCATGGCAGAGAACTTACCGCGGTTCTCGGCACGGTCGATGTTGACAGGAGATGTACCCAGAATTGGCACAGACTGGCGATGAAGCTTCATAGCCAGGTTGTTTGGAATCTGACCACCCACAGAAACAATCACACCACGTGGTGACTCCAGGTCGATGACATCGAGTACACGCTCGAATGAAAGCTCATCGAAGTAGAGACGGTCGCACATATCGTAGTCGGTAGATACGGTCTCCGGGTTGTAGTTGATCATGATTGACTTGTAACCCAACTTGCGGGCTGTATTGATGGCGTTTACTGAACACCAGTCGAACTCTACGGAAGAACCGATGCGGTAAGCACCCGAACCGAGAACGATGACAGACTTCTCGTTCTTGTAGTAGTTGATGTCATAACCCTCTACAGCGTATGTCATGTAGAGATAGTTGGTGAGGTCAGGATGCTCGCTTGCCACAGTAGGGATGCGCTTTACGGCAGGAAGGATGTTCAGTTTCTTGCGTTGGGCACGAACTGCCAGCACCTCCTTCTCCATATTGGTGTTCTGAGTCTTCAATACGAAGCGGCCAATCTGGAAGTCAGAGAAGCCCAATACCTTAGCCTCGCGCAATACCTCGGCAGGAATCTCCTCCAGCGTATTATATTCAGAAAGCTTGTGCTTGTAATCTACGATATTCTTCATGCGCTCGATGAACCAAGGATCAATCTTGGTCAACTCCTCGATGCGCTCGATTGTGTAACCTTCCTCCAAAGCCTGGGCGATGGCGAAGATACGGAGGTCGGTAGGGTTAGAAAGTTCCTCATCCAAGTTATTAAACTTGGTATGGTCGTTGCCTACGAAACCGTGCATTCCCTGACCAATCATACGGAGACCCTTCTGGAGCATCTCCTCGAATGAACGGCCGATAGACATGATTTCGCCTACAGACTTCATGGAAGAACCAATCTTGCGGCTTACACCGGCAAATTTGGTAAGGTCCCAACGAGGAATCTTACAGATCATATAGTCGAGTGATGGAGCCACATAAGCTGAGTTAGGAGTACCCATCTCACCAATCTGGTCGAGTGTATAACCGAGGGCAATCTTGGCAGCAACGAAGGCGAGCGGATAACCGGTAGCCTTAGATGCGAGGGCAGAAGAACGGCTCAAGCGAGCATTGATCTCGATGATACGGTAGTCGTTGGTCTCAGCATTGAAAGCATACTGGATGTTGCACTCACCCACGATGTTGAGGTGACGGACGCACTTCACGGCGATGTCCTGCAACATCTTCACCTGCTCGTCGGTAAGAGAACAGGTTGGAGCCACCACGATAGATTCACCTGTGTGAATACCCAGTGGGTCGAAGTTTTCCATAGAGGCAACGGTGAAGCAACGGTCGTTAGCATCACGGATGCACTCGAACTCAATCTCCTTCCATCCCTTCAGGCTCTCCTCAACAAGCACCTGAGGTGCGAAAGTGAAGGCAGATTCAGCAATCTCCTTAAACTCCTCTTCGGTCTTGCAGACACCAGAACCGAGACCACCCAGCGCATAGGCAGAACGGATCATGATAGGGTAGCCGATGTTGCGTGCCGCAGCCACAGCCTCCTCCATGTTCTCGCAAGCGTGGCTTACTGGAACCTTGAGGTCAACCTTGTTAAGCTCCTTTACGAAGAGGTCGCGGTCTTCCGTGTTCATGATAGCCTCTACCGAAGTACCCAACACATCCACACCATACTCCTTGAGCACACCGTTGAGGTAAAGTTCTGTACCAACGTTCAAACCCGTCTGTCCACCCCAAGCCAGCATGATGCCGTCTGGGCGCTCCTTCTTGATAATTTCAGTTACAAAAAAAGGTGTCACCGGCAAGAAATAAACCTTGTCAGCAATACCTTCACTTGTCTGAATTGTAGCAACGTTTGGATTAATGAGGACGGAACTAATACCCTCCTCGCGCAAAGCCTTGAGAGCCTGCGAACCGGAATAGTCAAACTCACCTGCCTGGCCGATCTTCAAAGCACCGGAACCCAGAACGAGGACTTTCTTAAGCTGTTTCTTCATCATTAAATATAACTATAAGTTTGTTCTTTATATGTCTTGGTATTTATGTTTTTAGCAACTAAACTGCATTTGCGTTAGTTCACAAATGGTAGACACACTATTTCTAGATGCAAAGTTACGCTATTTATTTGATTATTCCAAATTTTCTGCAATTCTTTACAGTTAAATAACATCAAATCTCATAATTTCTTCCCTAAAATCTTTTATTATTACTATTTTTTTGTTACTTTTGCAGCGGCTTTTAGTCATGTATAAAAAGAATAAACAAATAGCAAACAAGATAAATATAACAACAATGAAAGTCGGATTATTCGTCCCTTGTTATGTGGATGCCCTTTACCCTGAAGCGGGTGTGGCTACATACAAGTTGCTTAAGCATTACGGACTAGACGTGGGTTATCCCGAAAAACAGACTTGCTGCGGCCAGCCAATGGCTAATGCCGGTTTTCAGGACAAGTCGGAGAAGGTCATAGAGACATTTGATGAGCTGTTCAAGGATTACGATTATATCGTAGCTCCTTCTGCCTCATGTGCTGCTTACGTAAAGGTGTATTATCCTAAAATCCTTGAGGGTAAGCACGAGTGTATTTCCTCAAAGAAAATCATGGATGTTGTGGAGTTCCTTCACGATGTGCTGAAGGTGGATCATGTGCCGGGCAAGTTCCCGCATGTGGTGAGTGTACACAACAGTTGCCACGGTGTGCGCGAACTGGGATTGTCATCTCCTTCTGAGCGCCACATCAAGCCTTTCAACAAAATCATTGACTTATTAAACATGGTGGAAGGTATTACCATCCACGAACCGGAGCGTAAGGATGAGTGCTGCGGATTCGGCGGTATGTTCTCTATTGAGGAACCTGCCGTTTCTACCCGTATGGGCGAGGACAAGATCAAGCGCCACATGGCTACAGGTGCTGAGTATGTAACGGGTCCGGATTCTTCCTGCCTGATGCACATGGCGGGAATCGCCAAGAAGGAGAAGATGCCGATCAAGTTTATTCATGTTGTTCAAATATTAGCTGCAGGACTATGAGTACAGAACATTCCAAGAGAGCTGCGAAGTTTACGCAGAATGTAGAGAAGACCACCTGGCACGATGCTACCTTCTGGTCTGTTCGTCAGAAAAGAGATAGAATGGCGCAGGGACTTCCTGAGTGGGAAGATCTCCGCGAGCATGCGTCTGAAATCAAGATGCACACGATTACCCATCTTGCCGATTATCTCGATATGTTTTCCAAGAATCTGGAGAGCCGCGGGGTAAAGGTTCACTGGGCAAAGGATGCGCAGGAATTCAATGAGATTGTGCTCGGTATTCTGAAAGACCATAACGTGAAGAAGATGGTGAAGTCGAAGTCGATGCTCACCGAGGAGTGCGAGATGAATCCTTATCTGGAGCAGCACGGCATTGACGTGGTAGAGACAGACCTGGGTGAGCGCATCATCCAGCTTCTGGGTCAGAAGCCTAGCCATATCGTGATGCCTGCCATCCACCTGAAGCGTGAGGAGGTAGGTAAGATGTTCGAGGAGAAGGGTATCTCCAAGGAAATCGGCAACTACGATCCTACTTACCTGACCCGCTGTGCCCGTCATCATCTCCGCGACCAGTTTATGGAAGCTGGAGCAGGTATGACCGGATGTAACTTCGGTGTGGCTGCTACCGGCGATTGCGTGGTTTGCACCAACGAGGGTAATGCGGATATGACTACTTCCATGCCTAAGCTCCATATCGTAGCGATGGGTATTGAGAAACTGGTTCCTGATTATAAGTCATTGGCTGTATTCCAGCGTCTGCTTTGCCGCTGCGGAACCGGTCAGCCTACCACCGCCTTCACTTCTCATTTCCGCCAGGCTCGTCCGGGTGCCGAGATGCATGTGGTGCTGGTGGATAATGGCAGAAGCGATATTCTCGCCGATAAGGACCACTGGCAGACTTTGAAATGTATGCGTTGCGGAGCTTGCATGAATACCTGTCCGGTTTATCGTCGTTCAGGCGGTTACAGTTACACCTATTTTATACCGGGTCCTATTGGTGTGAACCTGGGTATGCTGAAGAATCCTCAGAAGTACAGCGACAATGTTTCTGCCTGCACCTTGTGCTTGTCTTGCGACAATGTCTGTCCTTCCAAGGTAGGACCAGGTTCGCAGATTTACGTATGGCGCCAGAGTCTGGAGAAGTTGGGCAAGGCAGATCCTGTGAAGAAGGCGATGTCGAATGGTATGAAGTATCTCTTCGACCGTCCTGCGCTCTACACCACAGCCCTGAAGTTTGCTCCGCTTGTCAATCTGGTTCCTGAATGCTGTACGCACTTCAGCAATTGGAATGCCTGGGGCATCGGTCACGCCATGCCTGAGTTTGCCAAGAAGAGTTTTCATCAATTATGGAAGGAGGGAAAAGTAAAATGAAGAAAGAAGATTTCCTGAACAAGTTGCGCAAGAATACGCATGTTCAATTCGATATGCCTGCCGTAGATGTGAAGGGTATCCAGTATGAGGATACGCTGAAACAGTTTATTGAGATGACGGAATCGGTAGGTGGCCATGTGATAGAAGCGAAGGAGGGTGAGAGTCTGGATGAGCTGGTGAAGAAGGCTTATCCGGAAGCCAAGGTCTTTGCCTCTCATCTGCCAGAAATCACGATTGCCCAGAAGAATCCTGATACGGTGACTGAGGCTAATGACCTGAATGGTACTGATGTGGGTATTGTTCGTGGTGAAGTGGGTGTTGCCGAGAATGGCTGCGTCTGGATTCCTCAGACCATGAAGGAGAAAGCGGTGCTTTTCATCTCGGAATACCTTGTGATATTCCTCGAAAAAGAGAAGATTGTGAACAATATGCATGAGGCTTATGCCCGTATTGAGATGGATCCGAAGTACAATTTCGGTACTTTCATCAGTGGTCCTTCCAAGACTGCCGATATCGAGCAGGCTCTGGTTATGGGTGCGCAAGCTGCTCGTGGTGTGACAGTTATACTCTTGTAAAAGGCAGAAATCCCGAAACTCACTATCGTGTGAACTTCGGGATTTCTCTTTATACTGTCCATTCATAGGTGTCGTAAACCACGCCTCTTCCTCCGAAACCTTCTTTCTGGTAGATGAGGCTGGTGTTGAGCACCTTTCCTCCTTCTTCATTAGATGTTCCGAAATCGAAATAATCAAAATCCTTATACCTTATATTAATGAGATTCAGAAACAAAGCATCGAGTGCATGCGCCTTTTTTCCCTCTTCTGATGCGGAAATATACTGCGTGTGAACTACTTTTCTGCTGATGTACAGAACGGTTCCGCCTAGCATCTTGCCAGATTCTTCTCGGGCAACATACAGTTTGATATTGTCAGGGAAAGATGTTTTCAGTCTGCTCATCTCTTGCAAGGTATGAACAGGATGAGCCTGATAGGTGTTCATCAGGTTTTCGGTTAAAATGCTCCAAAACGTTTCGTAATCCTCACTTTCTTCAATGAAGATTCCTTTTCCCAGGGCTTTCCTTGCGCCCGATTTTCTGATATTATACCATTTCAGCGGATGCTTCAGGTTGATGACAGTCGCAATGTTTCTGGCGCAGATTCGCGCCCGGCATTCCTTGAAGAGGGCATAGAGGTCTTCTTCGGCTGGTAGTTGCTGGTAAATCCAGGGTATCGGTTTGTAGATGCACTTGCGGAAACCTGCCTGCTTCAGGTATGTGTTGATGGCAACGAAAACCTGACAGATATTTTCTGCTGAGGCGTGTCCGGTAGTGAGCAGTCCGGCATAGGTGAGTCCCTGATGAGAATAGAAAACATCTCCGTCCTCATTGGCAGGGAGTAAGGCATAGAGCTTGTTGTTGTGGAAAATCATGAGCGAATGGTCATGGAAACGGTCGCTGTGATAATCCATGTAGGAGCGGTTGAGAAGGAAGGTGGCGTTGCGTGCATGTTCTACATAGGCATTCCAGACTTCCTTGTCTGCATCGTTGTATTTTCTGATCTCAAACATGATTTTTAGCGTTATTGATTCTCGGTCTTTGAGAGATTAGGACTTTGGGATGAACTGATGAATCTGAGATATTCGTCATATTCGCGTATGTAGTCTTCTTCCTCAAACTTGTGGGAAGCCAGAACCAGACACAATGAGCCGGAAGAGAAATCATCCAGTGTTCGCCAGATATTGACATCTACGAACAGTCCCTCCCAAGGGTGGTTGAGATGATAGGTCTTCTTCTGTTCTCCATTATCCAGTGTTACCGAAAAGGAACCGCTGGCTGCTATGATGAATTCCTGGCATTCCTTGTGAGCATGACCACCGCGACTTTCTCCGCCCGGAACATCATAGGTCCAGTAGGTACGGGCAATGGCAAAGGGAATATGCGTCTCTCCCTCTGCCACTGTCAGGTTGCCTCTAGGGTCGAATATCTTGGGTAATGTGATAATTCTTCCTAATTCTTTCATGTTTATTTCTTCATGTATGGGTCGGTTCCCAATACAGTCTTTGCCAGACGCTTTGCCTTGTCGCGGAGCTGGTTGAGGTCATCGCCCTTCTCGCCGTAGCAGAGTACGACGCCCATGCGGCGGCCTACGTGAGCCTCTGGCTTGCCGAAGATACGGATGCGGGTATGGTCTTCCTTCAGCGCATCGAGCATATTGTAGTTTAATGGCTCGGTGCTTTCCTCTGGCGAGAGGATGACGGCAGAACAGCCGATGTGCTCCAGATGGATTCCGGCGATAGGCAAGCCCATCACGGCACGGAAGTGGAGCTCAAACTCGCTCAGGTTGGTGGTGTGACCAAGGGTTACCATACCTGTATCGTGTGGACGAGGACTCAACTCAGAGAAGATAACCTCGCCCTGCTTGCTCAGGAAGAACTCTACGCCCCAGAGACCGGCACCTGTCAATGCCTTGGTTACTTCGCCGGCAATGTGCTCAGCCTTCTTCAAAGCCTCTTCAGGAATCTGGAATGGCTGCCAACTCTCGCGGTAGTCGCCGCCCTTCTGTACGTGGCCTATAGGTGGACAGAAGAGGGTAGGACCGTCTTTCTGGGTGACGGTGAGCAGGGTGAACTCAGAATCGAAGTCGATAAATTCCTCGATGATTACTTCCTTCACGTCGCCACGACCTTCTTCCATTGCCTCCTTGTAAGCCTCCTTCAGTTCATCATCGTTGTGAACATAGCTCTGACCATGGCCGCTTGAACTCATCAGAGGTTTCACTACGCATGGGAAACCGATTTCATCGGCAGCGTTCTTAAACTCCTCGAAGGTCTTGGCATAGAAATACTTGGCGGTGCGCAGACCCAGTTCCTTGGCGGCAAGGTCGCGGATGGCACGGCGGTTCATGGTGTAGTTTACGGCACGGGCAGAAGGTACAACCTGAATGCCCTCCTTCTCGAAGTCGAAGAGTCGCTCGGTGCGGATAGCTTCAATCTCAGGCACGATGATGTCTGGGTGATGTTTCTCTACCACTGCGGTCAATGCGTCGCCATCGAGCATCGAGAACACTTCTCGCTCGTCGGCTACCTGCATGGCTGGTGCATTGTCATACTTGTCGCAAGCGATGACGTACTGTCCTGCTCGCTTTGCGGCGATGGTAAATTCTTTGCCCAGTTCGCCTGAGCCCAAAAGCATAATCTTCTTCATTTATATGATGTTTAATATTTTATGTCCCTAAAATAAATCACTAATCACTACTAATTAATCACTAAGTCCGAACTTCTTTCTGATAAATTCTGCGATAAACTTCTCTGTTTCTTCGATTCCCAGATGGCTGCTGTTGATGCAGAGGTCGTAGCTCTCGCTGTGTCCCCACTTCTTGCCTGTATAGTAATCGTAGTAAGAGGCGCGCTGCTCCTCGTGGCTTTCGATGAACTTGCGGGCGGAGGCTCTGTCGATGTCCTTTCGCTTGCACACTGCCTTAATGCGGTCGTCGATATTGGCGGTGATGAAGATATTAATCACATTCTTGTAATCACGCAGCACATAGTCGGCGGTTCTGCCCACGAACACGCAGTTGCCCTCATCGGCAGCCTTTCTGATAGCGTCGCTCTGGAACTTGTACAGACCTTCCTGCGAGAAGTCGTTGTGATAGAAATTGTTATCGCTCAGGAAGGGCAGATGGGTATGGAAGAGAGACTTGAAGAATCCCTTCTGCTCATCGTTCTGCTCGAAGAATTTCTCAGAGAATCCACTCTCCTTGGCGGCAAGATTCAGCAGCTCACGGTCGTAACATTTGCAACCGAAATCCTCCGCCAGCTTCTCGGCGATGATATGCCCGCCGCTACCTATCTGGCGACCTACGTTTATGATAATCTTATTCATAATCTTTAGTTTGTAGTTTATAATTTATAGCATGAACCGCCTATGGCAATCTTGCTAAACGGCTAAGCCCTATTAACTTTTAACTTTTAGCTGTTCTTGGTGTTATCTTTTCAGCTTGTTCATGTACCACATCATTACGACTCCGGCGATGACTGCGGCAGCGAAGTCGGAGATAGGCATACTGTACCATACTCCATCAATGTCCCATATCATCGGCAGGAAAGCCAGGAGCGGCAGAAGGATGAGCAACTGTCTCGACAAGGAGAGGAAGATACTGATCTTCACCTTTCCGATGCACTGGAAGAAGTTGGTGATAACCATCTGGAACCCGATGACCGGGAAGCAGAACATCACTACTCTGATCGCCTTAATGCCCAAGTCTATCAGTTGCTTATCGGTTGTAAACAGTCGTGCGCAGTAGTAAGGCAGGAACATCGCTATCAGCCAGCCCGTTACCATGATGGCGGTGGCGGCAATGATGCTCAGGTTCAGTACGCGAATCAGTCGGTCCAGTTTCTGGGCTCCATAGTTGTATCCGGCTATAGGCTGCATTCCCTGGTTTACGCCAAACACGAACATCACGAACACCATCGCAATACCATTGGCTATTCCGTAGGCTCCCACGGAGAGGTCGCCTCCGAACCGTACCAGCTGGTTGTTGATGAAGATGACGATGATGCAGGCGCACACGTTCATCAGGAAAGGCGAAATGCCGATGGCGAGGATGTTATCCACGAGCTTCCTCTTCAGTTTGTAGATGCCTTTCTTGAAGTGGAGCAGCTCATTCTTGTTGCTGAAGAGCTTGATTTGCCACATCAGCGCCATCAACTGCGAAAGGATGGTGGCGATGGCGGCTCCCTGTATTCCCCATTTGAAGACGAGGATGAAGAGGGCATCCAGTATCACGTTCATCACCACCGTGAAGATGGTGGCGTACATCGCCTGCTTGGGTTTGCTCGCTGCTCGGAGCAGAGCATTCATACCGAAATACATGTGGCTCACCACATTGCCCAGCAGGATGATGACCATATACTCATGGGCATAGATGAGCGTCTGGTCGCTGGCTCCGAAGAATCTCAGGATAGGGTCGAGGAAGAGCAGACAGATGATGCTCAATCCGATACCGATGATGAGATTCAGAGAAATTGTGTTACCCAGAATGTTTTGCGCTGTGGCATAGTCTTTTTGTCCCAGCTTCACGCTGATGGCAGTAGACGCTCCTACGCCCACACCGGCTCCGAAAGCGGCGGTGAGGTTCATGAAGGGGAAGGTGATGGCGAGACCTGAGATGGCCATGGCTCCCACACCCTGACCGATGAATACTCGGTCAACGATGTTGTAGAGTGAGGCGGCGGTCATCGCAATCATCGCTGGCAAGGCATACTGAACGAGCAGCTTGCCCACCGGCTTCGTACCTAATTCTAATGTCGCTTGTTTATTTTCCATTTATATCTGTTTTTTCCTCATAGCCGCTCGCCCTGCTTTTTTCAGAATGCAATTGCAGCGGCTACTTGTCTGCAAAAGTACAAAAAATATCTGATACCTTATTATATATATGAGAAAAACTTGCATTTCATGATAAAAACTTCCCTTTTCCTTTGGTGTTTTCGTACAATTTCTGTACTTTTGCACTTCAGAATAAACAATTCAACTCATTAACAAATGCAATACAAAAATATTGCAGCAACGACAATAACAAACCGGACTACCGATATAATGATGAAAAAATTTTTGATGCTTTATGCATTTTTAATGACCGCTCTTTCTTTGTTTGCTCGCGAAGACAGGGTTAGCAATTTTGAGCAACTGATGCGGTTGCCCCGCATCGCCGAAACCGATATGGTGTCGTATCCGGGAGGCAAGTGTATGATGTATCGTCTTTATCTCAGAGACAAAGATCTCAGTCACACTCCCTTCTCGGTAAGTCGCCCTGCAGATTTTCTCTCTCCCCGTTCCATAGAGCGCAGAAAGAGACAGAATCTGCCCATCGATGTTACCGATTTGCCTGTGGCTCCTGCTTATGAGCAGGCTGTAAGCGAGGCAGGCATCGAGATTGTGGGCAAAAGCAAGTGGAACAATACCCTGCTGGTCCGCATTCATAAGGAGAAGGAACTACGGAAACTGGATGAACTCGATTTCATCACCCGGAAGATGAAGGTCTTCTCTGCTCCCGATTCTGTCAGTCAGCGCGTCAGAAGTAGCGTTCGCAGGGGATTGAACGATTGGACTGGTGGAGTAGGCGAATATGGTGCTGCCGATGCGCAGATCCAGTCGCTCAACGGCAAGCGGCTGCATAGAACCGGACATTTGGGCAAAGGAATGATGATTGCTGTCTTCGACGGCGGATTCATGAATGTGGATAAGATTCCGGCGCTGCATAATATCAGATTGGCGGGCATTAGGGACTTTGTGGTTCCTCAATCCAAGAATATTTTCGCCGAGATGGAGCATGGAACGATGGTGCTTTCTACGATGGCTGCCAACGAACCCGAAAGATTCGTGGGGGTGGCACCTGAGGCTCAATATCTGCTGGTGCGCTGTGAAGATGAGCGCACAGAGAGTCTGGCAGAAGAGGATTACTGGGCTTTTGCGGCTGAATATGCTGATAGTTGCGGCGTGGATGTCATCAACTCTTCGTTAGGCTATCATGGCTTCGATGATGCGTCTACCAACCATCATTATTATGAGCAGGACGGCAATTCTACCCTCATCTCCCGCACCGCTTCGATGTGTGCTGACAAGGGAATCATCTGTGTCAATTCTGCTGGAAACGACGGAATGGGAAGCTGGAAGAAAATCAATTTCCCTGCCGATGCACGCAATATCCTTACCGTGGGCAGCGTAAACGAAATGGGCGAGAATGCGGCTTTCAGTGCCGTGGGACCTACTGCTGACGGCAGAATCAAGCCTGATGTGATGGCTTACGGAAGTCCTACCTGTGTGATTACGGGCCGTGGAAATATCATCAATGATAACGGAACGTCTTTCTCTTCTCCGCTCATCGCCGGAATGGTAGCGTGTCTCTGGCAGGCTTTGCCTCAGAAGACGGCTAAGCAGATTATGAAACTCGTGAGATTGGCTGGTAATAATCAGCATCATCCCGATAATGTATTCGGATATGGTGTGCCTGATTTCTGGAAGGCTTATCAGACGGGAAAAGCGATCAAGTAGTTAATAGTTGATAGTTTATAGTTAATAGGGCAAACTTGCTCTGCTAGCTATAAACTTTCAACTATAAACTGTAAACTTTAAACAGTAAACAGCATGGAACGACTTCGATTATCACTTTTTGAATTAAACTCCATGGTCCGTGAGGTCATTTCGATGTCCTTGCCCGACAGCTATTGGGTGGAAGCGGAACTCTCCGAGGCTCGCGAGGGCTACGGAGGGCACTGCTATCTGGAACTCATCGAGAAGGATGAGCGGTCTAATACGCCCATTGCCAAGGCGCATGCCTCCTGCTGGCGAAACCGATGGATGTTCATCAAACCGAATTTCGAGCGCATCACCGGACAGCGCATTCATGCCGGAATGAAAGTACTGCTCAAGGTACACGCGCAGTTTCATGAGAACTATGGCTTCTCCTGGATAGTAGATGATATTGACCCTAACTATACGATGGGCGATATGGCGCGCAAGCGGCTGGAAATCATCAATACGCTGAAAGCAGAGGGCGTATTCGAACTGCAGAAGGAGTTGGTGCTCCCGATGTTCTGCCAGCGCATCGCCGTCATTTCCAGCGCTACGGCAGCAGGTTATGGTGATTTCTGCAACCAGCTTGCCGATAACGATTATGGTCTGCAGTTTCAAACCCGCCTCTTTCCGGCTACGATGCAGGGCGAGGGGGTAGAGCAGAGTGTGATAGCTGCCCTCGACAGTATCAATGCCGAATGGGAACAGTTTGACTGCGTAGTCATCATCCGAGGCGGTGGCGCTACGAGCGATCTCTCTGGTTTCGACACCCTGGCGCTTGCCGAGAATGTGGCAAACTTCCCGCTGCCTATCATCACGGGAATAGGACATGAAAGGGACGAGAGTGTGCTGGATATGATTTCTTTCCAGCGTGTAAAGACACCGACAGCCGCTGCCGCCTTCCTCGTTAATCATCTTACTGAGGTTTATGCCCGTGTGGTGAATGCGCAAGAGGCTATCGTGCAGAATGTGAAGCACCGTCTGCAGGTGGAGAAGATGAGGCTCGACAGATTGAGCAACACGATTCCTGTCCAGTTTTCGCTGGTGAAGACGAAGCAGGGAGCCTATCTCGACCGCTTGATGAGCCGTTTAAGCACAAATGTCCAGTCGAAACTATCGGAAGCCCAGCGCCATTTCGAGATTCTTTCTCAGAATATTCTGCCGATATTGGAAAGGAAGATGCTCAACGAGAGTCATCGTCTGCAGCTTCTTTCCCAGCGCATCCAGGCACAAGACCCCGAATTGTTGCTGAAACGTGGCTACAGCATCACGCTGAAAGATGGCAAAAGTATCCGTTCTGCCTCGCAACTGAAGTCTGGCGACATCATCGAAACGAGGTTTGCCGAGGGCAGCGTGAAGGCAAAAGTTGAATAATAGTTTATAATTTATAGTTAATAGTTTATACCTATCTGGCTAAACGGCGAAGCCGCTATAAACTATTAACTCTTAACTAAAATAGGATTATGGAAAAAGAAGACATGAAATACGAACAAGCCGTAAGAGAGCTTGAAGAAATCGTAGAAAGAATGGAGAATGATGAACTCGATATTGATCAGCTCTCCGAGCAGTTGAAACGTGCCAAAACTTTGGTGAAACTCTGTAAAGACAAACTCACCAAGACTGATGAGGAAATCAAGAAACTCCTCAGCGAGGATTGATTTACGATAAGCAGAAACTTGTTGGAAATTGTAGAAGAAAGTTGAATTTTCGCACACGGATCTCACGGATTTTGGCTCCTTCGGAGTTTTGGCTGTGAGGCTTAGTGAGTACCGTCGCTTGCAACGAAGAAGATCCGTGTGCGACTTAAATACCATCCGTAAATATGATACTTAGGCATCGAAAACGAGTTATAAAAAGTGATTGAAAGAAGAATGAGGAAAGTTTACTGATTATCAGTTACTTTCCTCATTTTGATTAAAAGAGATGACGACAAACGAAGACGGAAATATGACAAGATGAGACAGAGGAACGTTACCAACTCGTAACCTATACTTTTGAATGGTACGATTCGAGTTTTGAAGAATGATGTAGGTTATATATAGTAAGGGAATGTGCTGATATATAGTGAGTTGCTAATGAGAAACGTAAGTTTTTTGTTGATAAACGAAAATTGTGGCGTTCTGCGGTGAATTGCGTGGCAAGAAAAGACTCTTCAGATATTAATTTTGTACGCAAAAAAATAATGAAGTTATGAAGAGTACATTTTCAATTATCTTCTACCTCAAAAGACAGGTAGTAAAGAAAGACGGTACAGTCCCAGTCATGGGACGTATCACAGTGGACGGAACACAGGCACAGTTCAGTTGTAAGGTGACGGCAAATCCAAAATTGTGGGACACCAAGGGCGGACGCATGACAGGAAAAAGTATGCTGGCATTGGAGGTGAACCGCAAGCTGGACAAGATGCGTGTGAGTATCAACAAGCATTATCAAGAGATTCTTGACAGAGACAATTATGTGACAGCCGAGAAGGTGAAGAATGCTTTTCTTGGATTGGAATATCGCTGTCAGACTTTGCTGAAGGTTTATGCTCAGTACAATGAGGATTATGAGAAACTCTATAAAGCGGGTATGCGCTCTTGGGGTTCCCTTAGAAGATATAGATGCGTGTACCGTCATCTACAGGAGTTCTTGCAGAGTCGTTATCATGTCAACGACATATCTCTTAAAGAACTGACTCCTGCTTTTATTACGGATTTTGAAGCTTTTCTGCGCACAGATAAACATTTGTGCGAAAATTCACTGTCAGTGTATATGCTGCCATTGCGAACAATGGTGTTCAGAGCGATAGATAATGGATGGTTAACGAGAGATCCTTTCCATGACTATAAGGTGCCGAAAGTAGAGACAACTCGTGGATTTCTGACGAAAGAGGAGATTCATCTGTTGATGAATGCTGAGTTGAAAAGAAAGACCATGCAATTGATAAGAGACCTGTATCTGTTCTGTTGCTTTACGGGATTGTCGTTTTCAGATTTGAAAAATCTGAAAGAGGAACATATACAGACATTCTTTGATGACAGTGAATGGATAATGATCGATAGACAAAAGACGGGTGTGAGATCTACCATCAAATTGTTGGATTATCCAAAATCCATCATGGAGAAATACAGAGGACTATGTGCGGATGGACGAATCTTTCCAGTGCCATGCTATTCTGATTGTCGTGGCATTCTGCTTCGCGTGGCGAAAAGATGTGGCATTACGAAGCACCTGACCTGGCACATGAGTCGCCATACGATGGCTACGGAGATTTGTCTCACCAATGGTGTGCCAATAGAAACGGTGAGTTCGATATTGGGACATAAGAATATTAAAACAACACAAATTTACGCAAAAATAACTAAGGAAAAGTTGAATAAGGACATGGATAAGTTATCTTTGCAACTGAATCATATCGAGGAGTATATGGGACATGTAGAAAAGAGTGTTGAAAATGATAAGAGTAATCAAATTTCTAAACAAGACGAAGTATGAAAAGACAGGTGATAACAATACAGGAGGACATGGTCATCTACGCACCTCATCATGGTGAGGTGTGGATGACTGCGTGGGAAATAGCGGAGCTGTTCTATGTTTCGGGTGTAACAGTGAGAAATACGATTAAACGTATTTTCAAACAGGGAGTCTTGAAAGAATTTGAGGCAGCAAAATATATCACGCTGGATAATGGGAACAAAGCTGATGTATATAGCATGGAAATGGTGATGGCTATTGCTTTTCAGCTGGACACTTCTTGGGCTCAGATCTTTAGAAAATGGATGGTGGAAAGAGTTGTCAACAAAGAAAAGGTGGAGCGTGAATGGCAAAAGACAGAACAGCCTATGATTGTTATGATGAACAATAGCAAAGATTTCAATTGAAGTCCAGAATATAGCACAGGTAGAAGCGAATGATCATTATTTGCTTCCACCTGTTTTTGTTTGCGGGACTCTAGTATGAGTTCACCTGAAAAGTCGCTTTGTGGTAATGACCTTCTGAATGTCGGTAAGTTATAAAGAAGAAATTCGAATTAGGACTATTGCGAGTAGACTCATTATATAAAGTTTGTTATATAATTCATCGGTTGTATTTGCTTTTCAAGGAAAAAGTGTATTTTTGTAATACAAACCAAAGATAGATTTATATGAATGAGAATATAGTAAACTTTTTAAATGGATACATGCTGAATCCCGATCCTCAATATGCTGTTCTACTGAAGGGCAAATGGGGATGCGGGAAAACTCATTTTATCAATCATTGGATAGATACATATCAGAAACAAGAGGCTGAGGACAAAGTTTTAGAGCCAGTATATGTGTCTTTGTACGGATTGAGCGAAACAAAGCAAATAACAACTGCTATCAATCGTGTTCTTTATCCAATATTATATGGCAAGGCTGCAAAGGCAGGTAAAACTTTCTTAAAATTTATGTCTGCCATTGTTTTAAAGTGTGATGTTGATTGGAATAAAGATGGAAATTCGGACTTTTCAATGGATTTGGGATTGGATGCGTTGTCTATCTTCAAATCAGAAGATGAACAAGTGAAGAAAGGAAACTTGCTCATTTTTGATGATTTGGAACGTTGTGATATTCCCATGAAGAAGTTGTTGGGATATTTGAACTTTTTTGTGGAGCAATGTAATTGTCACCTCATTGTCATAGGTGATGAGGATAAGATTGCCGAAGGCGAGAATAAGAAGATATTTGGTGAATTCAAGGAAAAGACCATAGGACGAGAGTTTGAGATAGCGACGGATATACATAGTGCTCTTGACACTTTTGTCAATCAGACACCCAAGAATGATTTTGTTGTAGGTCATCAAGAGCAGATTGAGAAATTCTTTGCCATGACGGAATGTGATAATCTTCGTATTCTGCGTCAAGCATTATGGGATTTTAGCCGATTCGAGGAATCTATGACTGATTTCTTGGGAGATAGTCGTTATGAGGACATCATGATTCATGTGTTGGGGACTTATATAATATCCTATTGTGAGTATCGCGGAAAAAATCATCAGTTATTTGATGCCTGGATTCAATATGCCATAAAAGGTCAACAGTTTGATAAAGAAAAAATAGAGAACTTGAAGTCGCAATTAGGAGATCTTCATCAGAGATATAATAATATTTATCAGCGTTTGAGTAACTACCAGACGTTCAAGATAGAGTTTGTAGAAAGAGTTCTCTTAGAACTAAATACGGGCAACTCTATTAAGGATTATGTTGGGAAAGAATATTTTGCACCTATAGCAGAAGTCCGTTCATGGGCTAGGATCAATGAGGTATATGCAATGAGTAATAAGGAATTTATTTCATTCTATCGTACCTTGATTGATGATATTTGTGGTATCCAAGTGACGAGCATGAAAAATTTGGGATATGCCATCGCTTATTTGGTATACCTGGACTCTCGTGCAATAAAAGAGTTTGATGAAAAGGACTTCAATAACATATGCGAGGCTCTGCCTAAATATTGGGAGGCTTTTCAAGACGAAGAGTCTGTTTATGACGCTCGTATGGCATTTAGTAGAGGTGTCAATTCTTATATGACTACAGAGGAGTTGAAGCGGTTGCCAGAGATTTGTGCTAAATTTAATGAGGAATATGAGAATAGATTGAAGATGAGTAAAAATCTCATGACTCGTACTCTGGAAGAATTGTCGGATTCGAATGTAGATGAATTGTGTACTTTAAATAAACAGGCATTGCCGGACCACAGCTGTACATACGATATGGTATCCATCTTCAATCATGTAGACATGGATAAACTAATGGATAACCTGTTGAATTTGAGTAACGAATCCTTAAATTCTTTTACTCATTTTATCCGAGACAGATATTATTTATCTTATAATATGAGCGATTGGATACATGAAACGAATGATGATATCAAGCCATTGGAAAAGTTGAAAGAGAAAGTAGATGAGATCATCAAAACTGAAGAATATATCAGGAAAGCAGCATTTATGAATCTTTCAAAATCTTTAGATGGTGCTATAAAGCGTTGTAAAGGAGATATGCATGCAACGCCATTTTGAAAATCATGTGATGTAATCAGAATGAATACAACGAACAAAGGGGAACGACCAAAGACTGGTTGTTTCCCTTTGTTCGTTTAGAGGCAATTGTATCAGGTGTATCTGTCATCTCTGATTTTCCCATCAATTATCGGCTTGCGGTAATTGGTGGTGAGGAGGGACTGGATCTCGGATTCGGGATAGAGGGTCTTGCCACATAATATAATGTATGGCAAGATGCGCTGCTTGCGGTATTCTTGCAAGGTGCGGCGACTGAGTTTCAAGTGTTCGGAGAGTTCCTTGTCGGTGAGGTATCGCTCCCCATCCAAAGGTGGGCTGTAGGACTCGATGAATGAGGATAGCCAGTTGTTGGCTTTCTTCAAGGATTGCATGGCGGTGTCTATGGAGTCGCTGTCATGCGATAAAATCTGATTCATTGTGTTCATTGCTTGATCTGTGGATTAAGTGGTGAATAAAATATCTAGTGTTTGCTCGCCCAAGGTGAAGTTTTCGACTTCGCCTTGGGCGAATTTCGTTCTATACCAACCCGATTTGAATCTCAATATCAATCGGAAAATTAATATCAAACAGAGCTGTTTCGTTCTATGCTATACCGATTTGATGCGGGCTATCAGTGGAACGATGGCTTTGACTTCATCGGGATCGTAATAGAACTGGCGACCGAATTGGGTATGTCCCAGGAAACGGCGGTCGCGTAATTTCTGTAATGTGCGGGGGCTGATGCGCAGCTGCTGACAGACTTCAGGTCCTGTGAGCCACTGGTTGAGACGCTTGCCGTTTGCCTTGTGCTTCAATAACTCTACCTTTTGTACCAAGGCATCGTATCTTGCCATCATCAAGTCGAATGCCTTCTTTTCCATTGTTACTACTTCCATGTTCTTGATTTTTATGGGTTTGACATTTTCGGCTGCGAAGATACGACACGAATTAGGAAAAACAATGAAAATGGAGATTTGTGGCAGTGCTTTTCCGTCGTTTGCTGACCGACAGGCAAGTAATTCAAGAAAATTATACGTGGGTCATTAATGAGTTGTTAAACTGGTATTTCGCAAATGGTTAATTTTGCCGCCGAGAAATCAAAACAGCAAAGTTTGTAACATTTAAAACGGAATCAAAATGGAAGTAATAACAATGGAAAGTTCAGCCTTTAAGATGCTGACAGAACAGATTGCCGACGTGGCAAAGTTGGTAGCTCTCATATATTCCAATGCGAGAGAAAATACCAAAAGAAGAAGCATGGAACTTGTGCTGACAAGCAGTGATGCTGCAAGAATACTTGGGATAAGCAAGCGAACTCTGCAGCGCTTGCGCTCTACCAACAGCATCGAGTACTTCATGGTGCGCGGACAATGCAGATACAGCATCAACGCTGTACAGAAATTGATTGAGGAACGAACCATTGCCAAGGAGACATGAGTATGGAAGATGGAACATTGAGACGATTGGAATTATATCTGCATGACCTGCACAAGAAAATTGACGGCATCTATGACATGCTGATGTTGAGACATGAGCGAAGCGGAGAGGACAAGGGATGCTCTGGCATCAACGAGAAATTGCTCGACAACCAGGATCTCTGTCTTCTGTTTCAAATTTCTCCCCGTTCCCTGCAACGCTACCGCAGTCTGGGGGTGCTCCCTTACAAGCGGCTGGGACAGAAGACCTACTATACGGAGGAGGACGTGAAGCAATTTATCAAGAACAACGTGAAGGATTTCAATCAGGAGAATGTGGAGCATTATATGACCCGCATTCACCAAAAATTCAAATAACAACAGTATTCACCATTAAAAATTTACAATTATGGTACAAAAGAAAAAGAGTGATGAACAGGACGTGCTGGTAGTCCGTGACGAGAAGACGGGCGAGATCAGCGTCGTCGCCGGACTCAGCAGAGACGGCACACCGAAGCGAGCACCCGCCAAGGCGGAGAACACGTCCGACTTCCTGCGTTTTGACCGCAACAGCGACTTGATGGACAGTTTCTTTAGAAACTTCTTCCGCCAGTGCAAGGAGCCAAGCCGATTCGGATTCTACCGCATAGCGGCAGACCAGGTGGAAAACCTGCTTGGCGTGATGATGGAGTTGCTGAAAGATCCGGAGGCTAACAAGGAGATTCTTTCCGCCCACAAGGTTGACACCTCCAATTATGAGAAAGAGGCAAAGCAATCGGAAGGTCAGGCGAAAGAAACCGCATCATCGGACGATGCGTCCAAGACGCAAGCTAACACAGAAAAAGAGAATGTATCATCAGAACAAACCAACGAAAAAGAGAACGACATGGAACAGAAACCAGAACAGACCGCAACCGAACAGCAGGCACAGACCGCTCCGGGTGTAAAGCAGAACCTCATTAGTGGTAACGATGTGAACCTGCAGGAACTTGGTGCCAAATATGGCATAGACTTCAACAGTATGAATGAGAAGGATATGAAAGCCCTGCTCAACTACGGCAAGACGGGGCTTGTGATTGTGAAGCCGACCTTCGGCGGTGAACAGATAGAGATACAGGCCCGTCTGTCATTCCGCAAGGACGATAACGACCAGTTGCAACTCGTGCCGCATTTCGTGCGCAACGAGCCTAAACTCGATGTCGCTTACAAAGGCTATACCTTCACTCCAGAGGACAAGAAGAACCTATTGCAGAACGGCAACCTCGGAAAGGTTGTGGATTTCCCCGACAAGAATACAGGTGAGCTACGTCCTCATTTCATCAGTATCGACCGTCTCACCAATGAGATTGTTGACATCCCTACCAACAAGGTGCGCATACCCGATACCATCGGCAAGACACCTATTACCAAGGACGACAAGAGAGTGCTCTACTCAGGTATTCCGCTTCGCAAGGAGATTGAGCTTGCCAACGGGCGCAAGTTTACACCGCTGCTGCAGGTGAATGTGGAACAGCGTGGCGTGGAGTTCGTGCCTGGCAGCACAAGACAGGCGCAAGGTCAGAAACAGAATGGAGACAAGAAGCAGACCGCTGACAAGCAGGAGCAGAAGGCAGAAGGTGACGTGGGTGGTCAGAAGAAGCAGCAAGATCCCAACCACTGGCTCAATGAGGACGGAACCATCCGCCGACTCAACACCTATTTCAAGAAGGAACTGACCGAGCAGCAGAAGGACGACTATGTGGCAGGCAAGACCATCGAGATCAAGGAAGTGCCCAACAAGAACGGCAGCGGTACCTATACCGCCTACGTAAAGTTCGACTTCGACAAAATGCAGCCACGTTCCTACCGCAACAATCCAGACTTCAAACAGGCGAAGGAACAGATTCCGACCAATGAGAACAAGACGCAGGTTGCCGTCAACGAGCAGGGCAAGACCAACGAGGCGACCAAGCACACCAAGGAACCCTTGAAGCCGGGACAGTCTGCACCGAAGAACGAGAAGCAGCAGAAGGAGCAGACCGCCGAGGCACAGAAGCCGAAGCGTAAGGCAAGAAGCGTGAAGATGTAGATGCCGCCACTTAATCCATTTGAATAATCCATCAGTAAAGAATAACCGACACCTGCGACCGACTATCCCACGGTTGCGGGTGTCACAAAAGACATCAGAAAATGAAGACAATCATCGCAGAGAAACCAAGCGTAGCCAAGGAAATCGCCCACATTGTGGGAGCTGACAAGCGTGAGGAAGGCTATATGCAGGGCAATGGCTATTATGTGACATGGGCATTCGGACATTTAGTGCAGCCAGCCATGCCGGAAACTTACGGCATGAAGGGATTCCATGCAGAGAATCTGCCTGTGATTCCCGACCCGTTCGTTCTTGTTCCCCGACAAGTCAAGACAGAGAACGGCTACAAACCAGATGCAGGTGTGCTTGCCCAGATCAAAATTATCGGCAAGCTGTTTGACAGCAGTGAGCGCATTATCGTAGCAACCGATGCCGGACGTGAGGGAGAGTTGATTTTCCGATACCTCTATGCGTATCTCGGTTGCCAGAAACCTTTCGACCGTCTCTGGATCAGTTCGCTTACGGACACCGCCATCCGTGAGGGACTTCAGAACCTCACGGACGGCAAGGAGTATGACAATCTCTATCATGCAGCCAAGGCACGAAGTGAGGCAGACTGGCTCGTCGGCATCAACGGCACACAAGCCCTTACTATAGCCGCAGGACGTGGCACCTATTCCGTAGGTCGTGTGCAGACTCCGACCCTTGGCATGGTGTGCGAACGCTATTGGGAGAACAAGCGTTTCGAGTCGAAACCGTTCTGGCAGGTACACTTCGGTGTGGTTGATACAGACAGTGGCAATATACTGAAGTTCACATCTGCCAACCGATGGACAGACAAAGCCACCGCAACCGACATATATAATAAGGTGAAAGAAACAGGTTCTGTCATCATCACAAAGGTCGCAACCGAGCGAAAGGTGGAGAAGGCACCGCTCCTTTACGATCTCACCACCTTGCAGAAAGAAGCCAACTCCCAGCATGGCTTCACGGCAGAGCATACACTCTCCATCGCCCAGAAACTCTACGAGGCAAAGTTCATCACCTATCCAAGAACATCAAGCCGCTATATTTCGGATGATGTATTTGCCACCCTTCCCAAACTCTTCAAGAATCTGGAGAATCATTCGGAATATGGCGAAAAAGTGAAACTCTTGCCTGGCAGTGAGGACTACAGCAAGAACAGCGTGAATGCCGCCAAGGTGACCGATCACCATGCCCTGCTCATCACAGAAAATGCAGCCATTGGTCTTTTCAAGGACGAGAAGATCGTTTATGACATGATATTGTGCCGGATGATTGAAGCGTTCTCGGCAGACTGCATCAAAGACATCACATCAGTATCGGCGCAAGTGGATCATGAAGTGGAGTTTGGCATCAGTGGCTCCATCATCCGACAGACTGGCTGGCGAGCGTTGTCGCTCAAGGAAAAGAACAACAGGCAGGACAAGGATGCAGACGCAACAGACAATGAGGTTAAGGATCAAGTCATTCCTAACTGGCAGGAAGGACAGCATATCACTCTTTCTGGCTGCACCATCACGGAGGGCAAGACCAAACCTAAGCCATTGCATACGGAATCCACATTGCTTGCAGCAATGGAGACCGCAGGCAAAGAGATAGAAGATGATACTATGCGCCAGGCAATGAAGGACAGCGGTATTGGCACGCCTGCCACACGTGCCGCCATCATCGAAACCCTGCTCAAACGAGAGTATATGGTGCGCCAGCAGAAGAAACTTGTGCCGACGGAAAAAGGACTCGCCCTGCATTCCGTGGTGAAGAACATGGCGATTGCCAATGTGGAGATGACGGGCAAATGGGAGGCGGAACTTGCCAAGATTGAACGAGGTAAAGCAAGTGCAGATGGGTTCACCCATAGTATCGAAGGCTATACCCGTGAAATCACTGCGGAGCTGTTAGGTTGTGACAGACTTTTCAGCCACAAGGATTCCGGCTGCCAGTGTCCTAAATGCAAGCAAGGTACCATGCAGTTCTTCGGAAAGGTAGTAAGATGCAGCAACAAGGAGTGCGGTATGCCAGTGTTCAAGCAGGTAGCAGGAAAGTTGCTCACTGATGCCGACATCACCGACTTGCTTACCAAGGGCAAGACCAGAACGCTCAATGGTTTCATCAGCAAGCAAGGCAAATCGTTCTCCGCAGCCATTGCCTTTGACGAGAATTTCAACACGAAATTCGTCTTTGCAGAGCGCAAAACAGCAGAAAAGCGAGGAAATGTGAAGAGATACAAGAAATAGTTTGTACCTTTGCCACCGAAACATGGTTCATAAATGGTGTCTTTGCAGTTTCACTGCGAAGATAGGCTTCGGCTCAGCAATAAAAGCAAGCTTTATTGCGTTCGCCTTGCACTATCTTTATTGGATGCTTTTATTTACTGTGGATTAAGTGGCGGCACTCGGAGGGATACCGAGTGCCTTTTTCTTGCTTTCAACTAACACCAACCGCCATCCACGGTTTATTATCCACCACTTAATCCATTCAACAGACAAATGAACAGAAAGAAACAGGCACAGACAGAGTTGTCCTATTACGGACTGTACCTCTTGAACCACCTCAGGGAGAACCGTTTTCCACAAGCCAACGATGCGGACTTTATCTGCGAACGTGCAGACCATGCCGCAGAAGTATATGAGCAGGCACGGCGTGATGCCCTCTTTGCCGATGCAGCACAAGAGCTTGCCATGTCAGCATTGCTGAAAGGTCTCCGCTTTTCCAAGTACAGCATCCTGTATGATGTTGTTGACAGTGAGTTTCCCCTGGAGGTAGCAGTAGAAGATCAGGAAGCGTTTGTCAAGAACCTCCTGCCTTTGGTTGATAACGTGTATTCTATTTACGACCTCACCGATGACGATTTTGCCCAGTCACCGGACTACGACCAGCTCTATACAGAGTTGACGGGAGCCGTAGCCCTTTTCATAGAGTCAAATGGCGTACAATAGAAAACAACGGCTGAACGACAACATCAAGGCGATAGAGACGGCATTCATCCTTGACGGGGAACAGCGCACGCCGACCGCCCGTGAGCGTCTCCTTCTGGAGCGTTACTGCGGATTCGGGGGGTTGAAGTGCATCCTGAACCCTGCCAGGGAACTGGCGGATGCCGTCCATTGGGCAAAGTCAGACCTTGAATTGTTTGCTCCAACAGTGGAGCTGCATAGGCTTATCCGTGAAAACAGCAAGAATGAAAGCGAGTACAAACAGTTGATGGACAGTCTGAAACAGTCCGTCCTTACGGCATTCTACACGCCGTCAGCCGTTACAGAGGCTCTGACGGATGTGTTGAAAGAGCATCAGATTATCCCCGAAAAGGTGCTTGAACCCTCGGCAGGTATCGGAGCCTTTGTCGATTCCGTCTTGGATAACAATCCCAAGGCAGACATTATGGCATTTGAAAAAGACCTGCTTACGGGAAAGATACTACGCCATCTGCACCCGGAGCAGAAAGTGCGCATAGAGGGATTCGAGAAGATAGAAAAGCCTTTCAATGACTACTTTGACCTCGCCATCTCAAATATTCCGTTTGGCGATGTTGCCATATTTGATCCGTCTTATACAGCCATGAAAGGCATGAGGGCACTTGTCACCAGACGCATACACAACTACTTCTTTGTCAAGGCTCTTGATACGGTAAGGGACGGCGGGTTGGTTGCCTTCATCACCTCACAAGGCGTATTGAATGCCAAAAACAACAGTGCCGCGCGTTTTATGATGCTCTATCATGCAGATCTCGTGTCAGCGATTCGTCTTCCCAACAACCTGTTCACGGAAAATGCCAATACGGAAGTGGGCAGTGACCTCATCATTCTGCAGAAAAATACCCAAAAGGAGTCGCTGCGAGGAGACGACAACCTGCTTGACACTGTCTATAATGACGAGAACCGCATTCCGACAAACAACTACTTTCTGGAGCATCCGGAACGCATTATCCATACAACAGCAAAGTTGGATACCGACCCGTTCGGCAAACCTGCAATGATATACACGCATGAGGATGGTGTGGAAGGCATTGCAGAGGATTTGCGAAAGATGCTCCATGAAGACTTTAAGAAGAACCTCAATTTGAACCGATACTTTGGGATAGAGGAAACCATGGCTGAGGAAGTTAAGGAGGTTGAAGAAACAGAAAAGATAGAAAAAACAGAGAAGATAAAGCCTTCCATTGAGGAAAAGCAGAACGATACGGTAGTATCCTTGCAAAAGCAGGAAAAGCCTACTGATGATGCAGAGCTATCCCAAAAGTCCAATCATCAGCAGCCACCAGTCCAAATGACTCTGTTTGACCTTTGGGGAATGGAAGAAGAAAACCGTCAGGCTGTACATTCAACGAAGAAGAAAGCAGAGGTAACAGTGGGTGCTGTCGCCAAGAAATTGTCAAGGAAGAAAGCAAGTCCGTTGGTAAAAAGCGTCAATCCGACTTTTGAAGTTGTGACGAAGCCTGAGGAAAAAGAAGAAAAGCCTTCGTTGACAGATGCAAAAGAGCAGGAAACAGCACAGGAGACAAAACCAATCCTGCCTGGGGATGAGCCATACGCAAGCATCTCTTGGGAAGAGAATCCGCCAATCAACGGCTTTTACGAGATGATGATGACCATGGTTCCCGAAGACAGGGTGCTGCTGCGCCAAAAGGCGGAACTGCACCGTCAGGAACAGCTCAAGGCTCTGGGCGTTGAAGATACGCTTGATCCGAAGTTCAAGCCGTCGATGGAACCGATAGAAGTTCTCAAAGTTCAAATCGGGCATGGACAGTCGAAAGGGAATGAGGCAAAAGAAGATTCCAAGACTCAGAGCACATTGAAAGAAACAAATCATGAGCGGGAACAACAAAAAGAGCAAGAAAGAAAGCGGGAAGAGCAGGCAAGGAAGAAAGAGGATGCAATGAAGCCCCGTCCGTTTGATGAGAAACTGGAAAGTTTTCATCGTGAGGGTTCTATGGTGCTCGACTCTGCCAGAAACATCGGTGTATTGAAAGACCTTACCAAGTATGGTGCTACCTTCATGCCGTTGGATCTGAATATGGAGCAGAAAGAAAAGGCAGTCTTGTATATCGCCCTCCGTGATGCCTATCAGAAACTTTACACCTATGAAGCGGAAGAACAGACTGAAAACAAGCAGATGCGTGAGAGTCTGAATGTCTATTATGACGCTTTCTTCATCCGCTTCGGCAACCTCAATGCCAAGCAGAACGTGAAGTTCATCCTTATGGATGCCTCAGGGCGCGACATGCTGTCGTTGGAACGGGTAGAAAACGGACAGTTCACAAAGTCAGACATCTTCGACCACCCGGTCTCTTTTTTGCTTGACGAGGTCAGTCATGTGGATTCTCCAGAGGAAGCGCTCACCGCCTCGCTCAACAAGTTCGGCCGTATCGACTTGCCGTATATGACTGAATTATCGGATATGCCGGAACAGGAACTGACGGAAGCGCTTAAAGGACGCATCTATTACAATCCGCTCATAGACGGCTACGAGATAGCCGACCGCTTCATTGCAGGCAATGTAATAGAGAAAGCGGAGCGTATAGAAGAATGGCTGAAGGAAAATCCCGACCATGCAATCGTGAGGGAGTCGTTGGAAGCCTTGAAGGCAAGCATTCCCGAACCGATAGCCTTTGAGGATCTGGACTTCAACTTCGGTGAGCGTTGGATACCTACAGGTGTGTATTCCGCTTACATGAGCCACCTCTTCAATACACAGGTCAGCATCGTCTATTCCGACAGCATGGACGAATATTCGGCAATATGCAGTATGAAGACCATGGCCATCACGGATGAGTATATGGTGAAGGGATATTACCGCCACTATGACGGCATGAGTCTTCTGAAACATGCCCTGCACAACACCTGTCCCGACATGATGAAGAGCATCGGCGAGGATGAACACGGCAACGACATCAAGGTGCGTGACAGCGAGGGCATACAGCTTGCCAATGCCAAGATTGACGAAATCCGCAACGGGTTCACTGAATGGCTGGAAGAGCAGTCTGACTCCTTTAAGGAACGCTTGACCACAATGTACAACCGGAAGTTCAACTGCTTCGTGCGTCCGAAGTATGACGGTTCTCACCAGACCTTCCCCGGTCTGGATTTGAAAGCCCTTGGCGGAAAGTATGGCATCAAGAGTGTGTATCCAAGTCAGAAGGACTGTGTTTGGATGCTCCTGCAGAACGGAGGCGGGATATGTGACCACGCCGTAGGTACAGGCAAAACCCTCATCATGTGCATGGCTGCGCATGAGATGAAACGTCTCGGTATGGCTCACAAGCCGATGATTATCGGACTGAAAGCCAATGTCGCGGAGATAGCTACCACCTATCAGACGGCTTATCCCCATGCGAGGATACTCTATGCCTCGGAGAAGGACTTTTCCACCAAGAACCGTGTCAGTTTCTTCAACAACATCAAGAACAACGACTATGACTGTGTAATCATGTCGCACGACCAGTTCGGAAAGATACCGCAATCGCCAGAACTCCAGCGGCAGATATTGCAGGCAGAGCTTGATACCGTGGAGGAAAACTTGGAGGTGATACGTACGCAGGGCAAGGACGTGTCGAGGGGAATGCTCAAAGGACTGGAAAAGCGGAAGTTCAACTTGGAGGCAAAGTTGCAGAAGATAGCCTACAGCATCGAGCAACGCACCGATGATGTGGTGGATTTCCGCATGATGGGTATCGACCACTTGTTTGTGGACGAGAGCCACCAGTTCAAGAACCTCATGTTCAATACCCGTCACGACCGTGTGGCAGGACTCGGCAACAGCGAGGGAAGCCAGAAGGCACTCAACATGCTCTTTGCTATCCGTACCATACAGGAGCGGACAGGCAGAGATCTGGGAGCGACATTCCTGTCGGGAACAACTATCAGCAACTCACTGACTGAGTTGTATCTGCTCTTCAAGTACCTGCGCCCCAAGGAACTGGAGCGTCAGGACATCCGCTGTTTCGATGCGTGGGCGGCAATCTTCGCCAAGAAAACTACCGACTTCGAGTTTAACGTCACCAACAACATCGTACAGAAAGAGCGTTTCCGATATTTCATCAAAGTGCCGGAGCTTGCAGCATTCTACAACGAGATAACCGACTATCGTACGGCGGAGGCGGTTGGTGTGGACAGACCACAGAAGAACGAGATCCTTCATAACATACCACCGACACCCGAGCAGGAGGACTTCATCCAAAAGCTGATGGAGTTTGCCAAGACGGGCGATGCTACCATCCTTGGCAGGCTTCCACTGTCGGAAACGGAAGAGAAGGCAAAGATGCTCATTGCCACGGACTATGCCCGAAAGATGGCGCTCGACATGCGCATGATAGACCCGACTTGTGAGGACCATCCCGACAACAAGGCAAGCCATTGTGCCAAGATGATAGCGGACTATTACAAACGCTATGACAATCACAAGGGGACGCAGTTCGTATTCTCAGATCTTGGCACATACAGACCTGGGGAATTCAACGTGTATTCAGAAATCAAGCGTAAGCTGATAGAGGATTATGGAATACCTTCATCTGAAATCCGCTTCATTCAGGAATGCAAGAACGAGAGGGCAAGAAAGGCGGTGATAGCAGCTATGAACGAGGGATCAGTACGAGTATTGTTCGGCTCCACATCCATGTTGGGTACAGGTGTAAATGCACAAAAAAGGTGTGTTGCTATTCATCATTTGGACACACCGTGGCGACCGTCAGACTTGGCACAGCGTGACGGTCGAGGGGTGCGTGCAGGCAACGAGATTGCCAAACTGTATGCCGACAACAAGGTGGATGTCATCATCTATGCGGTGGAAAAGTCGCTTGACTCTTACAAGTTCAACCTCCTGCACTGCAAGCAGACCTTCATCTCGCAGTTGAAGAGCGGAGCCTTGGGAGCGAGAACCATTGACGAGGGAGCAATGGACGAGAAATCGGGTATGAATTTTTCTGAGTATATGGCTATTCTCTCCGGAAATACCGACTTGCTTGACAAGGCGAAGCTGGAGAAGAAGATTGCTTCTCTGGAGGGTGAGCGCAAATCGTTCAACAGGGGCAAACGTGATTCGGAACTGAAACTGAAGTCAAAGTCAGAAGAGCTGGACGGCAATCGGGCTATACTCAAAGGCATGACAGCGGACTACGACAAGTTTATGTGTCAGGCAAAGAAGGACAAGGACGGGAATATTCTCAATCTCATCACCCTTAACGGTCTCGAGTCCAATAATCTGGAAGTGATAGGCAAACAGCTTCAAAGGATGGCAAAAACGGAAAGGACAGATGGGGAATACAAGGAAATAGGTGCAATTTATGGATTCCCTATCAAGGTCGTGAGTGAGACAAGCTTTGATGGCGGTCTGTCCTTCGTTGATAACCGCTTTGTTGTTGAAGGTCATTACAAGTATCAGTACAACAACGGACATCTCGCCAAGTCGGACCCGATAGCTGCGGCAAACAACTTTGTTAATGCTCTGCAGAAGATACAAGGGTACATTGAACAGTATGATTCAAGATGCAGGACACTGGAGAAGGAGATACCGCAACTGCAGGAAATTGCTTCCAAGGTCTGGAAGAGAGAAGATGAACTGAAAGGTCTGAAGACAGAACTGGCTTCATTGGATAGAAAGATACAACTGGAACTGGCACCACCGCAGCTGGCTCCAGAAAAGGAAGAGACGAACCCTGCAGCAACACTGCCTATGAATGAACGCGAGAGAGCTCATCAGCCGCCACAACGAGTATGTGCAAACTATCGATTCTGATACCTTACTATATATAGGGGCATCTTTGTTTCTTTGAAAGAGACAAAGGTGTCCCTATCTTTTTTATAAACATCAAAAATATATACGTATTATGTCAAGAAACAAGAAAACATCAGAGTCGTTATTCCAGTTCATGAACCTCCTCATCGCCCTGTTGCTGAAGAACGGGCAATACCGCACCATGTTGCATTACAAGGCAACCCTTAACAGCTTTAAGCGATACCGGGACAATAAGGATATTGCCCTAAGAGAGATAGATGCAGAAGTGATGCGTTCGTATGAGGCTTACCTGCATCATACGGCAGGGGGATGCAAAAACACCAGTTCCTTCTATCTCCGCATCCTCCGTTCCACCTACAACAAAGCTGTGGCAAAGGGACTGACGCCACAGCAGCATCCCTTCACGGATGTCTATACCGGCATTGCCCCAACCCGCAAGAGAGCCATACCTGCTGAATCTGTCAGCCAGATCAAGCATTTGGAGTCGGTCAAGAATCTCACTCCCAAAGAAGAGATGGCAAGAGATGCATTCCTAATGAGTTTCTATCTGCGTGGTATCTCATTCATAGATCTGGCTCATCTCCGCAAATCCGACCTCAAGGACGGTTATCTCCATTACACCCGAAGCAAGACAGGTCAACGCCTCACCATCCGATGGGAGAAGGATATGCAGGAGATGTTGGAAAAGTATCAGGCGCAGACTGCCTCCTCACCTTATCTCTTCCCTTTCCTTGTTGATGCTGGAAACAAAAGCCATGACAAAACTATTGACAAAAAGCAGGAAGAGGTGCGCCTGTATCACAATGCAGAATCCCGTATCTCCTACCATCTCAGGAAGCTAGGTGCTAAGATAGGAATCAAGGGCAAGCTCACTCTCTATGTTGCCCGCCATTCCTGGGCAACGGCGGCAAGAGACAACAATATCTCTATCTCCGTCATCAGCGAGGCATTGGGACATGACTCCGAAACCACCACACAAATCTATCTCCGCTCCATCAAAAGTTCAGAAGTGGATGATGCCAACGCCAAAATACTGGCAGTCCTATAAGCTACAAAAAGTATAAAAAGAGGGATTTTTGTAAAATGAACCAAAATGAACCAATTTTTCTGAATCTTTACATAAGAGATACAGAATCTCCCTGCAAAAATACGAAAATTGTTGGAAACTAGCAAATTATGCGTGTTAAAAAATTAATATCATTCTACAAAAATCAACATTTTTTCACCGTTCTTTTCACACACAATTCCCTAAGTCGTTGATTGAAAGAAAGTTTTCGTTTTTTCTGTGTCTCTTATGTAGAGACACAGAGTAACAACATCGAAAACGAACTAATTTCAGTTAAGAGATGGACGTGACAAAAATAGAGAATCAGGTTTCGGCCCCTCAGATGGGGGACGACGGCGAAGCCGTGCTTAAAAATCCCCAAAATGAGGCATTTGGACATGAAAATGAGCCAAAAATGCCCGATGATGCAGGTTGGTATGTCGCTGTCGTAAGGTGCAACTGTGAGAACACCATAGGCAAAACTCTTGAACTTTACTTCCAAAGACATAAGATTTGGTTTGAATACTGGGTTCCTATGCAGAGAATGGTAGTTATCGACAAACGAAGCAACAAGCGAAAGATAAAGGAGAAAGTCTTACTTACCACCTTTATCTTCTGCCATGTCAGCCCCAATTATCTTGACACCATCCGTTTTCGTCCCGAAGTTTACAAGATGCTCACAATGCCTGGTCAGCGTGACATCTATCGCATCCGTGATAAAGAACTGGACGATTATCGCTGTCTGGTTGAGAATCCAGACATCCCTATCACCCCATGCTCTGGACCTTTACGCAAAGGACAGAGAGTAAGAATCACCGAGGGTAAGATGGCAGGATTGGAAGCATACGTGCAACGTCTATCTGGTAAGAAAGCCATCATCGGCAATGAAATCAAGTACATCAGTGGTGCTACCATAGAGATAGATAGAGGTTTCTTGGAGACCATTCCCTAGTGGAGCAAAAATACCCGTTTTCTGTAGTCCTAATGTTGATGACTTTCAATGCCCAATAAATGCTGTTTGGAGTAAAGTGGGAATAAGTTAAACAGAATTTTAAAGTGGTTTTAAATATTTAATAACTATGGCGCATAAGACATTTATATCATATAAGTATAGCGAGGCGCAAGAATTGCGTGATCGCATTATTGAAGCAATGGGTGATGATGCTTCTTACTATCAAGGTGAAACTTCTGATTCTCCTGATTTGACAGATACTTCTACCGAGAATATTAAGAGAGTTCTTCGTGATATGATGTATGACACATCTGTTACGATTGTCATCATTTCACCAAATATGAAGCAGAGTAAGTGGATTGATTGGGAGATTGAATATTGCTTGAAAAAAATAACAAGAAAAGACAGAACTTCACAACGTAATGGTGTCGTTGGTGTCATTATGAAAGTAAATGGGGGCTATGATTGGTTTAAATATACGGTTGAAAAAGATGATGGATGTAAAGTCTCCCATTATCATACCGAAAAGGTGTTCCCCATTATCAACAACAATCGCTACAATCAGGAACCACCGGTATATAGTTGTTCAGTTTGCAAGTGTGTGAATGCACTTACAGGTTCATATATCGCTTTTGTTGAGGAAGATGATTTTCTTGCTGATATTGATAAGTATATAGATAATGCTTTTGATAAGAGTGAGAATGACGCTTCTGGTTATAATATAGAGCCAACACGATAATATTACAGACCATGGTAAATTCAATATATCAAATTCTGTTATTGGGTTGCAATAAAGAGTTGCTTCCTGTAGTTCGTTCAAAACTTGAAAAATCCTTGAGCGACATGCAGATTACTGATGAAAGTTATAAATTTATCAATACAGAAACTTTTGCAGAAGAGTCTTTGGGAGTAAATCCAACGATAGCTCTGTATTTTACGAGTGATGTCAACTCCGACAAAGATATTAATCTAATTTCAACATTAAAAAAGCACTCAATCTTCATCATTCCTATCGTTGATTCGTTTGATAATGCAGGTCTCTTGCTTCCAGATAGCCTAAAAGAGATAAATGCTGCAAGAGTTGTTGACAAAAACGATGAGGAAGGTATCGTGGAAGTAATTAATCATGTTCTGTCCAATCTTGGGCTTCTGACAAAAGAACGAAATGTATTTATCAGCTATAAGAGAGTTGATAGTCAAACTTTGGCTCACCAACTTTATGACAAGTTTCTTCTATCAGGTTTTTCTGTCTTCTTGGATACTGAGAGCTTGTCAGCAGGTGTTAATTTCCAAAAGTCATTACGTCATCGTTTAGCAGATTCTTTTGTCTTGATATTATTGAATTCTGAGCATTTCTTTGATAAAGAAAGTAAATGGACACTAGAAGAGTATCATGTGGCCCAAAGCCTTCAGATTGGTATTTGCTCTATTATGATGCCGTCGGTAAAAGTTAAACGAGATTTGAATTTTAGTGACTTTTTAAGACTTGAACCTTTCGATTTTACAGGCAAAAAGATAAAAATATTGAAAGAACAGAAAGTTAACGAGATAGTATTACACGTAAAGTCTATATATGCCAGATTGTATGAGTCTCGCAAAAAAGCATTAGTCAATGCTTTTACCGAAAATCTGCGAAAGAACAACATTTCATTCTCATTACAGATAGACGGCTCTATACTAATAGAGTCTCCTAAACAGAGATGTCGTGTAATTCCATTAATAGGCATTCCAAAATCATGGGATTATTATATTTCAGACATTAAAAGAGCCAAAGGCTATGGACTGCCTATGTATCTTCTTTATAACAACCAATGTATTTTGGATGAATGGTTAGAGCATTTAGCTTGGTTGGAAAACAAGTCTGGCATTCAGGCAATTAATGTAAATGAAAATCAATCATGGATTCAAATAAACCTTTAATATTTCTGTCGGCAAGCATGCCTACAAATGACAGAGATCACAGATTCTTTGATACGGCAGACTTCATTGCGATGCGTGATGCAGTTGTTGCCTTGGTAAATGCCATCATACCACATTACAGATTGGTATGGGGAGGTCATCCTGCAATAACTCCTATTATTCATGATATTTTCAAAAAACGTGATTTTGACTACAATGAATATGTCACTATTTATCAGTCTGAATACTTTACTGGTAAGATGCCAAAAGAGAATCAGCAGTTTGATAATATAGTAATAACTCCTGCGGTTAGGAACAGCGAGGATGAAAAACAGAATATGTTGGATAGTTTGGCAGTAATGCGAGAAAGGATGCTGACAGATAACCATGTTTATGCTGGCGTTTTTATTGGTGGCATGGAAGGTGTTATAGATGAGTATGAATTATTGAGAAAATACTCTGAGAATCAGTCCTTAATATATCCAATAGCTTCTACAGGTGCAGCAGCTCGTATCATTTATGAAGGCTTGGTGGAAAGAAAGCAGATTGACAATACAAGACTTTTGACAGATTATTGTTATTCATCATTGTTTAATGATTTGTTGAATAAAATTTAAAATACGAGATTATGGCAAAAAGACAAGTGTTTTTTAGTTTTCATTATAGTAGAGATGCTTGGAGAGCATCAATGGTGAGAAATATGGGTAAGGTTGACGAGAGTTCTACTTTTTCTGATAATGATTGGGAAGAGGTACGATATAAGACGGATGCAAGAATCAAAGATTGGATAGATGGTCAGTTGGCTATGCGTTCTTGTCTTGTGGTTCTTGTTGGTAAAGAAACGTCTGAACGTAAATGGGTTAAGTATGAGATAGAGAAGGCAATGGAATTAAATAAGGGAATTGTTGGTATTAGAATCAACAAACTCAAGGATTGTTCTGGAAAGCAAGATTCTGAGGGGAGTAATCCTTTTTATAATATCTTTACGAGTGACAGTCATCGCTTGTCTAATTATGTTACATTGTATGACCCACCTCATTATTCAAGTTCATATGTATATGATGATATCAAAGAAAATATAGAAGACTTGATAGAAAATGCGATTTCCAATAGATGGACATATTAATTATGGATGCAGCGAAGTTAAAACATTTGGACTATATTCAAAGTGCAATTTCACGAATGGCTGATTGCTCATTTAAGATAAAGAGTCTGGCAATAACCATAGTTTCTGCTATAGTTGGAATATGTGTCAAGACTGGGGACATGAATATATTGCTAGTAGCTATTGTTCCTATAGTTTTGTTTTGGATTCTTGATTCTTATTATTTGCAGCAAGAGAGAATGTTTCGTGAAATATATAATATCCTGATTGGCATATCGAATAACCATGAGTTTAAGATACGGCCATTTGAAATGCCTATTGGCAAGATTAAAGAAAAAAGTTGCTCTTTTGTGGCTGTAATGTTTTCCAAAACGGAGTGGTTACTTTATTTGGGCACGCTTTTGCTTATCTTGTTTGTATTTTATTATATAAGATGTAAGCATTGTCAATAAGCTGTTTAATTGAATCTTATGTGTGGAGTAAAGAGTGTCAAGGTATTATAATGTTCACTCAACAACAGATGTCAACAAGCAAATAACGAAGAATACGCTGCAGCTTTATGTCAAGACATATCATGAGACAAGATAAACAAATAAACTTATGGCAGCAAAAGAATTAAGAGATATACGTAAGGAGATGTTTGCAGAAATGGAGCAACGTCTGAATGTGAATAGAACGCCAGAAGACTGCTTCTTCTACTATCATTCCAGTGAGGATAGAATCGTCCTCTCTCATGCCCTGTTTTGGGTGATGACACAAAACATCAGGGGACATGTTGCCAAAGAGAAGTACTTCCTGCTTCTCCGCCAATACCAAGAGGAAATGCTAAGTGCCTATCTCATGGAATCCGATGAATTTCCAGAGTTGCTGCACTATTGCAATGTCATGTATGAGACATTACCTATCATATTAAAAGGAGTATATGACCTTCGTATAGACAAAGATGCCCGTAGATTGGCAGCAATTGCAATCGTAGCAGGAGGATATGGAGGAGATATGCCAGAGGAACAATGCTACGACCTTTTGGATGACATGGACTTCTATTATAATAAGGTGAAATGTAAGAAGATAGAGCGTATGCTTCCAGAGTTGAGTAAAATGGTTATAGCAGAGTCGATTCATTTAAGTTAGTAAATACGTAAAAGTAAAAACTTATGAAAGATTTCAAAGATATAAAAGTAGCAGTAGCCGGTACTGGCTACGTAGGTCTGAGTATAGCAACCCTGCTATCTCAGCACCATCATGTAACAGCAGTAGATGTAATCCCTGAAAAGGTGGAGAAAATCAACAATAAGATTTCTCCAATCCAGGATGATTATATTGAAAAGTATTTGGCTGAAAAAACATTGAACCTCGTGGCAACCCTTGATGGCAAGTCAGCCTATAAGGATGCAGACTTCGTAGTGATTGCAGCACCAACCAACTACGACCCAGTGAAGAATTACTTCGATACAACTCATGTAGAAGAAGTTATCGATCTGGTTCTGGAGGTAAACCCAGATGCAGTGATGGTCATCAAGAGCACCATCCCTGTAGGTTATACTCGTAGCCTCTACTTGAAGTATGCCAAGAAGGGCGTGAAGAAGTTCAACCTCCTTTTCTCTCCAGAGTTCCTTCGTGAGAGCAAGGCGCTCTATGATAACCTTTACCCAAGCCGTATCATTGTAGGCTATCCAAAGATTATTGATCGCCCTGAGTTCGCAGAGGAGAACGAGGCTATAAGAAAGGTGACCGATGTAGAAAAGATGAAAGAGGCAGCCAAGACCTTCGCGTCTTTACTTCTTGAAGGCGCAATTGGTCACAATGGCGACACAAAGCAATTGGATTCTTCACTCTTCACTCTTCATTCTTCACTTGAAAAGAACATTCCTGTTATTTTCATGGGCATGAAGGAAGCTGAGGCAGTCAAACTCTTCGCCAATACCTATTTGGCACTCCGAGTAAGCTACTTCAATGAGTTGGATACATACGCAGAGGTAAAGGGACTCGATACCAAGGCAATCATCGATGGCGTAGGTCTTGACCCACGAATCGGCACCCATTACAACAATCCAAGTTTCGGCTATGGTGGTTATTGCCTGCCAAAGGATACCAAGCAGCTCCTGGCAAACTATGCCGATGTTCCAGAGAACCTGATAGAGGCAATTGTAGAGAGCAACCGCACCCGTAAGGACTATATCGCTGATGCCGTACTCCAGAAGGCAGGCTATTACAGCTATGCCGATGCCAACAGCTATGATGCCAGCAAGGAACACAACTGCGTGATTGGTGTCTATCGCCTGACCATGAAGTCAAACAGTGATAACTTCCGCCAGTCAGCCATCCAGGGCATCATGAAGCGTATCAAGGCAAAGGGTGCTGAGGTAGTCATTTACGAGCCAACCTTGGAAGAGGGAAGCACCTTTTTCGGTAGTCGAGTTGAAAACAACCTCGAAGCCTTCAAGGCACAGAGCCATGCTATCATCGCCAACCGCTACGATGCTTGTTTGGATGATGTAAAGGAGAAGGTATATACTAGAGATATTTTTAGAAGAGATTAGTAATTAATTTTTGTAGCAATGAAAAGAATTTTAGTAACACAAACATCTATGCCTCCTTATGAGGAGTACATTCAAGAGATTAAGGACATTTGGGAAAGTCATTGGCTTACCAATATGGGACCAAAGCATAATTTGCTTCAGGAGAAACTGAAGGATTATTGTGGAGTTGACTATATTTCCCTCTTTACGAATGGTCATAATGCTTTGGAATTATGTCTCCAAGCAATGAATTTGAGTGGTGAAGTTATAACAACCCCTTTTACATTTGCATCAACAACACATGCGATTGTTCGTAATGGATTGACGCCTGTTTTCTGCGATGTAAATCCAATAGATTATACTATTGATACTACTAAGATAGAGGCTTTAATTACAGATAAGACATCGGCTATAGTACCTGTTCATGTTTATGGTCATGTTTGTAATGTAGAAGAAATTGAGCGTATCGCTAAGAAATATGGCTTAAAGGTTATTTACGATGCAGCCCATGTGTTTGGTGTTCGATATAAGGGACAAGGTATTGGAAATTTTGGAGATGCATCAATGTTTAGCCTCAAATCCGCAACCTATAGGGTTTAGTGGGATTTTGCTT
>UMFA01009437.1_pt1 | contig 74894 bp, 67 predicted proteins | sample 1964891 | NCBI WGS metagenome assembly UMFA01 (sample SAMEA4836034, study PRJEB28245) | human gut metagenome | biome: gut microbiome; material: fecal sample | place: Denmark | collected 2008
TACTCCGCCGGTACGACCGCACTGGCGACCGTGACGGAGGAAAACGCATTTTGGCTAAATCATACTCAAACCAAGTATGACAAAATGAATATCAAACTAAAGAAAACACGCTACAAATTAAGGATTTACGAGTATAATCCAAATCTTAAACTTCTTAAACAGGTTTGCAATAAGTTTGATTTCTCTGGGAACAATTGTGGGAACCATATTAACTTTGTACCCAGAAATCGAACATAAACAGATAAAATTGAAGGAATATGAAGGTTATAGCAGTATTGAGAAAAAGTAACTCTCTCGTGTATATCCGAGTGCGAGACGGAAGGGGTAAAGACATAAAAGTATCAACGAATATGTATATCGACCCCATCTATTGGGACAGCAAAATTCCCGGTTATAAGAACACAAAGAAAGTGCCCAAGGAAGTGCGTGAGAGGTTCAACAATACATTGAAGGAAATGATTGCGTATGTAGAGGCGAATGTTGACAAGGATGTGACCTGCCCTGTTCTGACAGCCATCATTGATGACTTCCTCCATCCCGACAGAAAGAGCAAGGAGAATGCCAAGACTGAGGACACCACTCCATGGGGAAGCGGTTTCTTTGACAGAGCCGAGCAGTATTTGACCGAGTACAAGACCAAGAACGCAAGCGGAATCCGTGCCGTGTTCAGAAGGCTTGAACGTTTGGAGGCATGGAAAAGGGATATGGAAGGTGATACCGATTTCAGGTATGAGGTTTCTACCTTTGGAGCGGAGCAGCTGGAGGAGTATATGAAGTATGTGACAGAAGAGTACGACCTCTATGTGAAGCATCCCGACTTCTTCGCCAAGTTCGAGCTGTACAACTCCACCATGCGCCCCTCTTCCAAGAACTCCTCTTTCAGCGGAGGACTTCGGTTGAAGGCTTTTCTCAACTGGTGTGTCAAGAAAGGCTATTCGGACGATGTGTCTTTCCGGCAGGTGCAGACCCACGGTCATGTCTATGGCGATGCCTACTATCTGACTATCGAGGAGCGCAACCAAGTCTATCAGTGTCAGTACGGACGCAGTTACCATGCCTCTCTTGTAAGGGATATGTTTGTCTTCCAGTGCCTTGTAGGGTGCAGGATGGGCGACCTGTTCAATCTGACTCGCAGCAACATCATTGACGGATGGCTGGAGTATATCCCTGGCAAGAACCTGAACAACGGCAACACCGAGCTTGTGCGTGTGCCTCTAAGCGACACAGCCAAGGAGATACTGGCAAGATACAGCCATGTCTCGCCACGTCTGTTCCCTGCCATCTGCGAGGCTCAGTACAACATGTACATCAAGTTCGTGCTTGACTTCGCTGGCATACACCGTATGGTCACTGTGCTCAATCCTCTGACCAGACAACCCGAACAGAGGATGCTCTGTGATGTGGCAACCTCCCACACGGCACGCAAGACTTTCATCGGCAACCTCTATGCCAAGGTGAAAGACCAGGCTTTGGTTTCCTCACTCACGGGACACTCGCCCCAGAGCCGTGCCTTCCAGCGTTACCGCACCATCGACGACTCCATGAAGAGTGAGTTGATTGGCATGTTGGAAGAGTGATTTCTGCAACTTATATATAATCATTAGATATATACATACTATGAACGTAACAGCATTTTTAAGGCAGACCGCCACAGCCAAGAAGAAGGCAACCATCTATATCCGTGTTCGTGACAACGATACCAAGACAGACATCAAGGCGGCAACGGAACTTTCCATCAATCCTGCCTATTGGGATGCGGACAGGCAGGGCTACAAAAGCCGCGTGACTATGGTTCGTGACGAGGAGCGCAGGATATTAAACGATGCCGTCCACGACCTCTGCCGCACGGTATCGCAGGAATACTTCAAGGGCGCAACGAGCGACTGGCTGAAAAAGACCATCTTCTGTTTCCACCATCCGAATGCGTACAAACTGACGCAAACGACCGTACAGGAAACGAGACTTTCAAAGTTGGTGGAGGAATATATCTCGCACAAGGACTTCGACAAGCGGCAAGCCACTTCGGTAAGGGGACTGGTGGGCAAGATTGAGCGTTTCGAGAGGTTTCAGCGCAACGTCCGCAAGAAGAAGGACTACACTATGAATGTGGATAATTTCACCGTGGATGATTTGGAAGCCTTCCAGCATTATCTCATCCATGAGAATGAATACTACCACCAATACCCACAGCTCTATCTGGGCATGGACAAGTGGACAGCAGGAACGAAGCGTTCGGACAATACGCTGCATACGGTATTCACCCGACTGAGGACAGTTGTAAGGTGGTGCATCCACCAAGGCATCACCAAGAACAACCCCTTTGACGTGTTCGAGATACCCAAAGCCATCTTCGGCACTCCGTTCTTCCTCACCATCGAGGAGCGTGACAGGATATGGAGCCACGACTTTACCGACAGCCCTCATCTGGCAATGTTCCGTGACATGTTCGTCTTCCAGTGTTTCATCGGTTGCCGCTTCGGCGACCTGATGCGTCTGACTAACGGAAGTGTCATTGACGGAGTGCTGGAGTATATCGCCCACAAGACGATGAAGCACGATGCGAGAACCATACGTGTGCCACTCAGCAAGACAGCCATGACCATCTATGAGCGATACCGGGGTGTCCCCACCAAGTCGCTGTTTCCCCACTACAATGTGAGTGACTACAACAAGGGCATCCGTGAGGTGTTGCGGACAGTGGGCATCAACAGGATTGTCAGCGTGCTCGACCCGGTGACGAGGCAGAATGTACAGAAGCCGCTCTATGAAGTGGCAACCTCCCATACGGCACGCAAGACCTTCATCGGCAACCTCTACAAGCAGGTGAAAGACCCAAGTCTGATTTCCTCCATGTCGGGGCACACCAACGGCAGTCAGGCATTTGCCAGATACCGCACCATTGATGACGAGATGAAAAGAGAACTTATCGGGATGCTCGACTGACAGGACATTTGCCACTATTGATGCCACATTCTTATGGCAGGAATATTATATGAGAGACTACGGCTGCAGGGGATTGTGCTGTACACAAGTTGTACCTGTTCCCCCTGTCGCCTTTACAGAACAAGATTGTTTCAGGATAACTTTTTTTTAGATTTATGGACCTACTAAGCATGATAGAAGCAGGCGGCAAGATGAAGATCGAGGTGTCGAGTGACGACCTTGTTCTCTTTGCCGACCGACTTATTGAGAAAGCGATGGAAGCCAAGGCACTCATGATGGAGCAGACTCCCGAAGATGAGACCTGGCTGAGTACGGATGAAGTTGCCAAGATGTGCGGTGTCTGTGAGACCACACTCTGGTCATGGGAGAAGAAAGGCTACCTTGTGCCTTCACGCATGGGCAGGAAGAAGCGATACGCTCTTTCCGCCATCCAGAAGTTACTTTCCTCACATACCGATGCGGCAGCAGCCGACAGATAGCGATTTGCAGCCATTTGTATCAATCACGGCTCGGTATGGCTTCACAGCCTTGCCTTTCGGGTGTTCGCCCTCTTCTGTCTTTCCTCTTTTCCATTTCCGGCAGCGCAGTAATCTTGATTGCCACGTCTGAGAAGAAAGTTTGGAGTGTTTGGGGAGCAAGTATAGGTTTTACGTCCCGAAAAACCACGGCTAAGAAGCCGACCGTGCCACACACGACAGTCAAAGATATGGATAATCCCCAAACACCCAAGAGCGGAAAGCAGAAGAACAAGGGCGGTCGCCCAAGGTCTGACGAGAGGGAGAAACGGAAGTATTCCGTCAAGGTCTATTTCGACCAAGGCAACTATACGAAGCTGTTGCGAAGGAGCAAGAACAGGCAGTGCTCGCTGTCCTCACTTGTCTATGAACTTGCCGTAAACGGCTACGTCCGTGAGGCAATATCAAAGGAGGATGCCGCCAATCTCCGCTCCCTGTCGGGCATGGCGAACAACCTCAACCAGCTCGCCCATGAGGCTCACGTCCACCATTTCTCCTTTGTTGAAAAGAGGGTCTTGGAACTGGCAGGGATGCTTGACGAGGTTATCGTCAGGCTGGGTAACTCTTAATGATATATACTTACTCATCCCACTATGTGCACTTACTTTGCCAAGTATCTGCACATACTTGGGCATTTATCTGCACATTCTTTTTTATATCAATTTATATGATAGCACAGATTAACACCGGCAGGGGATTCGGAGGGCTGGTCAACTATGCCAATGACATAGCCCATAAGAACACTGTCATCATAGCATCGGCTGGTGTAAGCACCACTTCTAATGCTACTATTGTTGCCAGTTTCAAGGCACAGGCTCGGATGCGTCCATCACTGAAGAATTTCGTGGGACACATATCACTGAGTTTCCACCCTGATGACACACCCAGGCTCACCAACGAGTTCATGGCGGAAGTGGCACAGGAGTATCTCCGCAGACGTGGTATCGTGAACACCCAGTTCGTGATATTCCGTCACCATGACCAACCTCACGGTCACGTCCATATCGTTTACAACCGTGTCGATAATGATGGCAATGCCATCAAGGGCGACTGCAATTTCCGTGCATCTGCAGCAGTCACCAAGGCTCTGACGAGGGAGTACGGACTGACCTTTGGCAAGGGGAAGAGGGATGTAAGGCGCAGCCACCTCAAAGGCAAGGATGCGGTGAAATACCAGTTGTATGACACCATTTCCGCAGTCCTCAGCCATTGCCACGACTGGCAAACACTTCGGACAGCACTGGCAGCTCGGGGCATCACCATGCACTTTATCCAAGGAGATGACGGTCGCATCTGTGGCATCACTTTTACGGACAACAGTCATGGGGTCACTCTTTCCGGGAGCAAGATAGACCGCAGCCTGTCTCTCGTCCAGCTGAGCAGGATGCTGGGCGCACCCGAGAACCAAGTTCACCTCTCTTCCCTCATTTCCGATCGTGACGAGATCCGAACAGAAGTCGGTCAGTCGGTCGGCTTGCTTCATGGCAGCACCTCTTTCAACGAGTGGCAGCACGAGGCTTCTGCTTCCTCACCTGTTGGCTCTGACGAAGTGGCAGGCAGTGCAGATAAAGAAAGTTCGTCTGTCGGCAGCAATATTGCGGAAGCAGTGGCAGAAGTTATACTCCAGCCAACCATTGCCCATACATCAGGAGGTGGCGGTGGAGGCAATGACCATGGTTGGAATGACGAGGACAAGGAGAAGAACAAGAAGAAACGTAACGGAGGAATGAGGAGATAAGCGTATGGCAAACAGAAAAGTGACACCATTGAAAGATGAACCTGGCACGTCTTTGGAAGACATACAGGTTGAACTGTCCAATTGTATTCAGGCAATCAACAACCTTTCGGGCAAGATTGACACCCTTGCCAAGCCTACCGCCAATGACACGTCTTCATTGAAGGATGCCGTGGGCAAGGCTGCGGCTAATGAGGTGAGGTTGCTATTGGAGGCTCGGCAGAGGAAGTTTGAGGAAGAGGAAGAAGCGGCAAAGGCAAGAGGTGAGATAACCCAACAGGAATACTTCCAGACCTTGACCGAAAGATATGATGAAGTACTCACCAAGTGCATCGCTCTTGTAGATGCCCACAAGAAGCATTGGCCGGAGTTAGTACACCAGTGCGAGGACACCGTGAAGAAGGCTGGAGAACAGAGCAGGAAGAACTCCGAAGCCCTGACCAAGATAGCGGATTTCGTCAACAGGGCAACAGGAGCGCAACAGCCCAAATGCGTTCCTCCTTCATTGCCCAAGGACAAGGCAGAGGTCATTCCGTTCTTGAAGCAATACCTCCTGTATGTGGTCAAGCGTCTCTGCCATTCCCGGCACTTCCGCAAGTTCATCCACATTTGTATGTGTACATTGTCGGCAGTATTCCTATGCGCCTTGTGCATCATTGCCAACGACAACGCAAGGCTGCGAACCATCGAGAAGAAGTATGTCCTTCTCCGGGACTTCTCCCGAATGGATGACCGCACATCGCAGCGAGCCGACTACATCGATTGGCTCTACTCGGACGAGGACGAGCACCATCAGGAAATAGATGAGCTTTGGCAACAGAGACAACAACGATTAAACAACAAAAAGCAAAAGTGATTATGAGCGAACAACAGAACAACAGCCCAAGACAAGCAGCCGTCAATGCCCTCATCAGTTGGGCAAAGACTGGCTGGGGCTATTTCTCCATGCATAATGCGGTGGACAACTATCTGGAATCATGTGGCGCAAACCGCCCCTCCATAGGTGGCGAAGAGACCATCCTCGCACACAGAAAAATAGCAGCCAACCGACTGGCGATTGACTGCATATATGCGTTGTCCAAGGAGGAACTGTCCAAGGTGGACAGGGAGTTTGAGAGTATTGTGGGGGATGTGCCGAGGCAAGCTAAAGGAATTGGAAGATAATTCTGTACTGTTAGTTTTATTCAACACGAGTTTTAACACGCTCAATATATGTCAGAATTAAATTTTCTTCCATTTCCCTCATGTAATTCTCCATATAATCCCAGTCTGGATCTCCATCTTTGGTAGATGGGAGGGTTAGTATTTCCTTAGCTAACCTGTTTGCACTACGCTTATATCCAAAGTTATATTTACCTCTAACTCTATCTGCTATTGTTGTGATAAATGTACCATTATATTTGTTAAGATGTTCATTATAACCCACAGAAATGTCAGATGTTGCTATAAAATCCTCTCCCTTATAAACAGAATATCCCATAGACCCTTCACCATTTCGGATAAAAGCAATACAGTTACCTTTATGTATCATACTCTCAGATGATTCTACAAAACATAGAACACCATTATTTGAGTTCGTTGCACCAAGGTAACTGATTCCTTTGTCATCTTTCAACATATGGTTAAGCCCTTTGGACTTACCTTGTGTAAGATTTGGAAACAATTCTTTGAGATGAAAATTTTTCCATGCTACCCTTGATTTACCCCCCCTATTGAGGTTTTGCTAAGTTTTATCCGTTTCTTGAATGTCGTTAGGGTCGTCTTGAGAATATCCCTTTCAACCTGTTGCATAAATGACGACATAAAATTAAAGTCTATCTGCCCATCTTTGTTGACAGGCAAAAGAATCTTCTCTCTTTTTATTCGTTCGTCATTGATTTCGCGATTAAAGCTATATTTCTCAGAAAGACGTTGCACCATTGGTGCCAAAAATAAATATGCATACTTATCCAACCCATCTCTTTTGAGCTGGGTGACATGGTCACTTGCAATAAACTCATACTTATGGTAGAACGTACAGCCTACACTACCGCTATTTGCCAGAGTTAGACAGTCAGAGAATCTTCTTACGCTGCCTTCATTTCCGATGAATCCATCAACGCCATTGTTGAGAGAGGTTGATGACACATAGGGTACATCGCCAGTCGTATGGTCGGCTTTTTTGAGACGCTTGCCCCTTTGTATCTCAGTAAAGACTTCTGTAAAATCAAAAGCCTTCCAATTAACCTGTCGTAATTTACCCCCCCTATTGCACTGTTTATTAGTCGTTTGCATAATTGTTCTATTGTAGGTTTAAGAAGTTCTTGTTCCTTGTCTTTCATATATATATCCATATATTGCCAATCAGGTGTCTCAGTTGCTTCAACACAAGGCAACATTATACGAAAAGAGCGAAGCCTATTTGTATTTATCGAATATCCATGTCCAAATCTATTTCGCTGTTTGGTGATACACATTGCAACAAATAGCAATTGGTATCTACTTAGTGGTAGTTTTGGTACTAAGGCTGTTACATGTGAGTCCAAAGCCATGACATGAGGCTGATAATACGCAATGCCAGCTCCTCCGTCACCATCATTATTTAAGGTGAGTATATGGCCCGGAAACAACTTTTTGTTATTTGGTGATACGAAATCTTTATATCCGTTATCAATTTTTCGTGCAGAAACCAAAGGTATTGACCCCTCTGTTAATGAGGCCATGTTATTTTGATTCCCTTTCTCGCAAGAGAAGAAATCATGCAGGTAAAAGTCTTTCCAAGTACGACTAATTTGCTTTTCCATCGCTGCCTCCTTTCTCTTCAAAAAGATAACCTCTACCATGGGTCATCATATTAAACTCAAATGTAAGATAGTCCGCCATTGTATTCTCAAAGTCTTTCTCAGAAGGAATTTCGTCATTAAAATAATAGAATGAATGAAGCCACTCGTCTTCTGCCTCTATTGTCGTTTTCACACAGAATCTTGTTTCTGCCTCCGTACGATCAAACCAAACATCAAGTAAGTGCTGACGTTTATCTTTTGCACTTTGAGTTTCTATAAGTCCAACATGTTTCGCAACAACAAAGCCATCATCTTCAAAGTTTATGAATTTGCATATGTGCTTTTTATTATGTGGAATATGAGCCGTAAAGACGGCAATACATGTATTCACACCCACACCATAGAAGGTGTCTTTGTGTAGTGTGATAACACCTTCCAAAGTGTGATTTTTTAATATGTTCTCTTTTATTGCTTGTTCCTCTTTTGTTTTTCCCGTTACCGATGATTGAGGAATAATCACAACCGCCTTTGCTCCTTCCGTCAGCGAGTCAAGCAAATGTTCTGTAAAGTTGATTTCATATAGACTGGGGTCAGCCTTAGTACCTTGCGAGTATGGAGGATTCATCATACCAACAGTATATCCTTTCAACTGAAGTTGTGCAGGATTCTGTTTTAAGAAGTCCCAATTATGCAAATTGCTATTGCCATCACCCCTGAGAATCATATTTGTTGTTGCAATCGTGTACATATATGCCTGCAACTCTATTCCAAACAACTGTTCCTTTTTTATTCTTCTAATTTGTACTTCGTCGTCCCCAGCAAGTTTTACCATTTTATGCATAGAAGCAATCAGAAAGCCAGCTGTTCCGCAACATGGGTCAAAGACTTTATCGGTAGGTTTGATATTGGCTAAATCACAGAATAATTCCGTAATGTGCTTAGGTGTCAATACTATACCAAGTGATTGACCATCGCCTCCTGAATATGACATAAATTCTCCATAGAAACGTCCAAGATAATCCTCAGAAGAATTTGTATATTTTATATTCTTGAAGATACTCTTGTAAAGAAACTCAGTATAATGTCTAAGAGGTGTCTTCTTTAGAGTCTCCTCTATTGTATTGATTTTTGTATTATCTTTTATTACAGAGAACTGACTTAACAACTTATCTCGTTTTGTATCGGGAGTAACATTGGCTCTATTGAGATTAGCTCTGATAGCATCGTAAATCTTTTGGCCATCAGTTATGGTAGTATCTCCGACAAGATTATCAATAGAGAAATTCTTATATTCTATCTCCCTAAGTGCCAGCATTATACCCGAAACAATCAACGGCTTTTGTTCAGTGGTCAATTGCCCATAACTACGCAAGTCTTCATGTAAAGTAGAAGCATCTTTTAGAATTTCCTCTGTAGTTTTCTCAACATCAGTCGGTTCTTGTAGAATTTCACAACGATAGTACTCATCAATATTTTCCTCATTAAATGATATGAAAGTTTCAACATCATTTAACGAGTACAAATCAGACCTTTCATTAAGAAAGAATGGAGTAATCTTATGGCGTTTCTCACTACCAGAGACACCAAACCCTATTACCTTTTTATATGAGGTGTTATTGATGAGATGGTATGCGTAATGCAATGCACCATTTACAGCATAATCTTTGATTGCCGTGACGTTATCAGTATCAATTACATTTTTTTCATTGAAAAATATATGCTTATCTAAAGTTGGCTTGTCTTCAATAACAAGAATAAAATCCTTGACCACACCGCAATATTCGGGGTAGCCAGCATTTCCTGTTTTTGACTTGGAAGCCGTTTTCAATGCTTCATCTATTTCCTTTATTTCACAACCTTGTGCGCTCAGTTTTATTCCTGCTTCTTTGAGCAGTTCATATACCCACAGGTCTGTTTTTACTTCTTTCTTTGCCATGCAAGTATCAGTTATTTCATTCGACAGAATCGACTAATAGGTCTTTGATGTTTACAGAAAGAACTTCCGCAATCTTGTGTAATTGTTCAAGTGAAGGTTGTTGTCTATTGCTACAATAGGCATTCACTGTACTAAAACTTTTTCCAAGGATTTCCGCCAATTGGGTTTGGGAGATTCCTTTTTCCACAAGAACCACTTTTATTCTATTCAGTTTCATATTTGACTGTTTTGAGTGCAAAGATAACAAGAAATTTTCACTAAACCGCCGAAATTGCACGCTATTTTCATAAATGAAGGCATATTAGATAAAATAATAGGTATTCTTACAGAAAAAGTGTCAAAATAGTATCTCTACGCACGATATGTAACAACATGGGAACAATTCCATCTAAATTAGAACCTGACCATGTCATTTTCAATGACATATCCTATGCCTTTCACATTCTCGGTAAAAATGCACAGTATATCATATTTCATCGAATGGAGCATTAACGCCCTCTTGTATCATACGCTCATATTCCTCTTGGTTAAAAGTATAACAACGGCATTCTTTTGCCCTTGACGTATCAAATTTTTCATTTCTTGATATTTGAAGATATTTATAAAGCCTACATATCTTTTCTGTTGCGGTATAACTATCAACGTAGTTCTTGCATAGCAAACAGTTTGGTATATGAAACTTATCATATCCAAGATATTTGGCATACTCATAGATACCAAAGGCAACCGAGGTGTGGAAACAAACCTCGTATATGGAGTGTGGGGTGGACTTCTTTAATTCTTTACAATTACAGCAGTCCTGATAGCAACGTGTCTTTCCTGATTTATAGAGTACATACCGAGAGAACTCTATCTCCGTGTTCATGCTTTCATTCATGTAATCAGAGTTCTTGAATCCATATATCCGGATTTTTGATTCTGACATTTGGTCGTATTCATCCTCTCGCTGCTTGTCTTCTATAAAACCATTTGTAATTATCTTGTCTATATCCGATTCGTCTTCTACAACACATTCGATAATTTTGTTTCCACTATGCAACTTTTCTTGTTCACTTGCGTGAGTGACACAAAACTCGATGTAAATTGGAGGTCTTTGTGGAACTGTCGAAGAAAACAATTTCAAATCAGAACGTCTTTTGATTCCATCATACGCAACTTCCTGTTCGCACCTATCATAATAGTCTTTCAGATTGAAACGCCTTCTTTTCTTAGTATAGCAATAGTCATACTTTACAAACTTACACTGATTCTCATTAGGGCAATATGACCTGTATTCAAAGTCAAGATAAAAGCGTTCTGCATTCAGAAATGCGTATTGTACACGTTCCTTGGCAAGAAGATGCAACATTGATTCGTATGCCAAATCGCATTCCGAACCAGACTGATGCGCAAAATGGTGAACACGAACCAATCCATTGTTTTTGGCGACCAAAGGCTCTTTACAGGCAGGGCAGATGCAGTTGCAATCTTGCCCTGTCTGTACCTCATCGACATTGACTACACGACCATCATTGGAAATCGCATATATAAGCATATGCGCTTCATGCCTACGTTGCATCTTCCTCATAATAGTATTTTAATAGAACCTTCTTATCCACCGCTTTGATGCTTCCATACCCCATTGCATATGCCATTGTCTTCCTGTCACCTTATCAAGAAGAATGAATTGGTACATATTCTTCGTGGGGTACAACTCAAACGTTCCACAGCCAGAACCAAGTGATAAGTCATCACTATTGATTGTGACAGAACCTTCATTGTCACTTTCCAACGACCACTGCAATTGGTCTATCTTGCCAGTTGCAGTGTCCAACTTCAAGAAGGTATAGATGTTTTCTGTAGGATATAGCTTAAACCTATTCATGCCATTTATCCTAAATTCAATGTCTTCCAACTGCTTTGAAATATATGCGAGAGTGGAATCACACACACTGATTTTAGTCGTTTGAGAATAACCATTTATTGTAATGGTAATTAACGTAATAAACAAAACAAATTTCTTCATGCTAATTCTTTTTAAGTTCAACAAATTCTATTTTATATCCCATTGCATTAGCGATTTTTGATAAGACATCTATGCCAGCAGACTGTTTTCCTTGCTCAATCCTACACAAGTTCGCAGCGTCTATTCCTGTTAGCATAGCAAGAGTTTTAGCTTCTATTTTTTTCTCTTCCCTTATTTCCTTTATTCTATTTCCTATTCTGATGCGTTCTTCATTTTTTGACGTACCGACACCAAGGGGCATTTCTAAAGAATATCTGAGAAACCATCCTGTAAACACACTGAACAGATCATCCTTAGGAGACAAGTCAGGCTTTTGTTTAACCAATGCATTTATAGCTTTAAGATAGTATTCTTGTGCTTGCATTGGAAATACACTGCTGAAAAGCAACGTTGTTGTCTCTCCAGTCGAATGTTGTAATCTTATCTCCGACTGGTTTTGCCCTTTTGCTTCAAATTCAATGTTCTCTATCATAGATATATAATTTTGGTGCAAAGGTAACAACATTTCCCGAATTGGCAAATAAAACAATTGTAAAATTGGCATAAACAACAATTATTTTTTGATTTTCCCTTTTCAAGCAAAGGGAAAAGAAGGAAACGAGGATGACGGATTGAATCTGATGATTGACACACAAGACTCATCTTTTCTTCTTTCACGGCAGATAATCTATATCGCATTGTGTATGATGTGGATTCAAACCACTCCATCGGAGAAGCAAAGCCAAGACTATTCAGTTCTTCCATAGTTACGACAGGAAACGCACAGTTGTAAAGCCAAGGCAAAACCAGTCTCCATTTATATCCAGTTGCCTTCACTTGCCATGTTTAGTTTGCAATCGCTCAAAATGTTGTGTTAATGAATGTAAACGGCAAAAACGTCATTTGAAGCCTAATTTACCTTACTGAACCATTGTCTTTGGATATAACCCACAAGTTTGCTTCCTTGTCTCATTTTGGGAACAATTTTATTATCAAACTCGAAAATCCATACTGTATATCAATGACTTATAAAGATATTGTGCGTTTCGGAGGAAATCGCCAAGTACGTCCCCGTCATGGTCAAACTGTGTTACGCCATTGCCGGTGTAGTGGCTATCGTAGGCGCTATCTCGGTGTACATCGCCATGAACAACGAGGAACAGGACGTGAAGAAAAAGATTATGATGATCGTTGGCGCATGTATTTTCTTAATCGCTGCCGCACAAGCACTTCCGATGTTCTTCGGTATCGGCGCATAACCCTCCCGCACGATGAAAGGCAAGGACGAACGCTATCCCGACTACCCGCTGTTCAAGGGCCTGCAACGGCCTTTGGAGTTCATGGGTATTCAGGGACGCTACATCTACTGGGCGGCGGGCGTTGCCGGCGGAGCCATCGTCGGATTTATCATCGCCTACTGCCTCGTGGGTTTCGTGGCCGGACTGGTCGTGCTGGTTGCGGTCGTCTCGACGGGTATTGCGCTTATCATGCTCAAACAGCGGAAAGGGCTGCATACCAAGAAAGACGGTCGCGGAGTGTATATCTACGCCCACTCGAAGAAACTGTGAGAAGAAAAGAAAAACCATCACGGGCAACGTGTGGTCTTGTTGAATGTTGAACGCGGGCCGGCCGCCTGAAATCCGGGTGGACCGGCCTTTTTTATTGTATTTTGAAATGACCTTGTACATCATTCTACTTTTTATCGCCTTGTGTGCCGGCATGGCCCTGTCGGTCTATGCGTTCGGTACCGGAGGCAAGCGTAAGCGTATCTTTCAGGACATCTATTTTTCTGTGGAAGATACGAACGGCGTGGGCGTGCTGTACACCAAGACGGGCGAATATTCAGCCATCCTGAAAATAGAGAATCCCGTGCAGAAATACTGTGCGAACATCGACAGCTACTACGAGTTCACGCACCTTTTCACCGCCCTCGCGCAGACGCTCGGCGAAGGATATGCCCTGCACAAACAGGACATCTTCATCCGGAAACAGTTCGAGAACGAGACGGGGGACAAACACGAGTTCCTCTCATCGGCCTACTTCCGTTACTTCAAGGGGCGTAACTATACGGACAGCGTGTGTTACCTGACCATCACGCAGGAGGCGAAGAAGAGCCGCCTGTTCTCGTTCGACAACAAGAAGTGGCGCGACTTTCTGGTCAAGATACGCAAAGTGCATGACCAGCTGCACGATGCCGGGGTACAGGCCAGGTTCCTGAACAAAGCCGAAGCGAGCGAATACGTGGACCGCTATTTCGCCATGAACTTCAAGGAGCGGATCGTGTCGATGACCAACTTCAAGGCGGACGACGAAACGGTCTCGATGGGCGACAAACGCTGCAAGGTATATAGCCTTGTCGATGTGGACTGTGCCGCACTGCCCTCACTGATACGGCCTTACACCAATATAGAGGTCAATAACACGGATATGCCCGTGGACCTGCTGGCTGCCATCGACAACATTCCGAATGCGGAGACGGTCGTCTATAACCAGATTGTCTTCCTGCCCAACCAGAAAAGGGAACTGGCCCTGCTGGACAAAAAGAAGAACCGGCACGCCAGTATTCCCAATCCGAGCAACCAGATGGCCGTGGAGGACATCAAGCGGGTGCAGGAGGTCATCGCGCGGGAAAGCAAGCAGCTCGTGTACACCCATTTCAACCTGATCGTCGCCGTACCGGCCGATACGGACCTGCAAAAATGCACGAACCACTTGGAGAATGCTTTCGGACGTATGGGTATCCATATTTCCAAAAGGGCGTACAACCAACTGGAACTGTTCGTGAACTCGTTTCCGGGTAACTGTTACGGCATGAACGAGGACTATGACCGCTTCCTGACGCTGGGTGACGCGGCGATGTGTCTGATGTATAAGGAGCACATACAGCACAGCGAGGAGACACCGCTGAAAATCTACTACACAGACCGCCAAGGCGTGCCGGTGGCTATCGACATCACGGGAAAGGAGGGGAAAAACAAGCTGACGGACAACTCGAACTTTTTCTGTCTCGGTCCTTCGGGCAGCGGCAAGAGCTTCCACATGAACTCTGTCGTGCGCCAGTTGTACGAGCAAGGAACGGACGTGGTGATGGTCGATACGGGTAACAGCTACGAGGGACTTTGCGAATACCTCGGCGGCAAGTACATTTCCTATACCGAGGAAAGACCGATTACGATGAACCCATTCCGCATCAATCGGGCGGAAATGAATGTGGAGAAGACGGGCTTCCTGAAAAACCTCGTGCTGCTCATCTGGAAAGGCTCGCAGGGTACGGTCACAAAGACAGAGGACCGCCTGATAGAACAGGTCATCACGGAGTATTACGACACTTATTTCAATGGGTTCGACGGCTTCACACCCCTGCAACGGGAGGATTTGCGTAAGGGGCTGCTCATCGACGACCGTAACCATGCCGAGAAGCAGGACGAGGACGAAGGAGAGCGGACCGGGCGTATCGAGCGCATGATCGACGAGATGGAACGCCGCCGTAAGGAGTTGAAAGTGGAAGAGCTGTCGTTCAACTCGTTCTATGAATTTTCCGTGCAGCGCATCCCCGACATCTGTGCCGAAAACCATATTTCGGGCATCGACATATCGACGTACCGTTACATGATGAAGGACTTCTATCGGGGCGGCAATCATGAAAAGACGCTGAACGAGAACATGGACAGTTCATTGTTCGATGAGACGTTCATCGTCTTCGAAATTGACAGTATAAAGGATGATCCTCTCCTGTTCCCTCTTGTCACACTGATTATCATGGATGTATTCTTACAGAAGATGCGTATCAAGAAGAACCGCAAAGTCCTGGTCATAGAGGAAGCGTGGAAGGCCATTGCCAGCCCGCTCATGGCCGAATACATCAAGTTTATGTACAAGACGGCCCGTAAGTTCTGGGCCTCGGTCGGCGTGGTGACGCAGGAGATACAGGACATCATCGGCAGCCCTATCGTCAAGGAAGCCATCATCAACAACTCCGACGTGGTGATGCTGCTTGACCAGAGCAAGTTCCGCGAGCGGTTCGATGAAATCAAGGCTATTCTCGGACTTACCGACGTGGACTGCAAAAAGATATTCACCATCAACCGGCTGGAAAACAAGGAAGGGCGCAGCTTCTTCCGAGAGGTGTTCATCCGCCGGGGGACGACCAGCGGCGTGTACGGCGTGGAAGAACCAAGAGAGTGTTACATGACCTACACCACCGAGCGGGCGGAGAAAGAAGCCCTGAAACTCTACAAGCGGGAATTGCGGTGCAGCCATCAGGAAGCTATCGAGGCGTACTGTCGGGATTGGAACGCCAGCGGTATCGGAAAATCCCTGCCGTTCGCCCAAAAGGTCAACGAGGCCGGGCGGATATTGAACCTTCATGTAAAACAATAACAATCAAATCATCAATTACAGAAAATGGAAAAGATAGACATCAGCCAAAGTGTGAAGACACTTGAGTTCGGGAGCAAATATGAAGCCCGTATCCAACGGATATTCCGTGAGTTCGACATCAAAACCATCCGGGATTTGTGCCAATGGCCCGGAAAGGACTTGGTAAGGGTACGCGACATGGGAAGAAAAAGCATCGAGGAAATAGAGGATGTTCTGGAAAGGTACAATCTCCGGTTGGGAATGCCCGGTAAGGAACTGGACGAATACGCCGGTATCGGAAATTCCGTGCAGGACGAGGAAGAAGAGGCGAAGTGGGAACAACGCAGGTACGAGATAGCCAAGGAGGTATTCATACACCACCGTCTGGTGGCAAATTCCGCCGTATATGAGGCCGACGAACTGATACGTGCACTAAGAGGCATGACGCGCCGTTGACGGGGGCTGTTTTTAACCGGGGAGGAATCCATGATGAAACGGCTGTCACTTATCCTTATGCTCCTGTCGCTCGTTGTCGTACAGCACATCCACGCGCAGTATTACAGCGTGAACTACGATGCGCGTACCGTGGCGGCAATGGCTACCGCTTTCGGTACGGAAGCCGTGGCGGAAAGCTATTACCGGGAGCAGGTCGATGACATACTCAAGCACTACAATGCGGCGGAAGTGGCCACGGCGGGGATTTTTGCCTCCAAGTTCTTGGAGCATAAAGCCTTTTCCGACCTCGGTATCTGGAACAGCAGTACGGAGAACTACTACTACCGCCGCATTTACCGCATGGTCTCGGAGAAGATCATACCCAAGATATGGGTGGTGGCGAAACTGATGCTCCGCTCACCGCAAACGGCTATCTACTGGGGCAGCTACCTGATGAAAATCTGCGACGAAACGAAAAGCCTGTGTATGCAGTTCGAGAGTGTAGTGACGAACAGCACGTTGGGCTTTTCGGACATCGTGTTTCTGGAAATCAACCGGAACATCGCCCCTCTGTTGAAACTCTCGGAGATAGGCGACATCGACTGGCAGCACATGCTGGACGACATCGCCAGCGTGCCGGGCAATTTCACCAAGGAGAACCTGCAACACGACATCGACAACCTCTACAACATGGGTGTCGGTCTCGCCTCGGCAGGTATCGGGAACATTGGTGACGCCCTGTTGCAAACCAGTTCGTTCCATGAGCTGATGGGCGGCAGGGTCAGCAAGGTCATCGACCTGTATGACCATTACGGTGCGCTCTTCGAGCAGGCGGAGCATGACCTCGGCGGCCTGCTGATTGACATGGTGGGCGGTGAGGACAACGTGGCGGGACTGTTCGATTTCAGCAACTACGACCTTACCTCCTGGATGACGGACTATCTGGACGAGACGGCGGGAAACTACTACACGCAACGGTGGTATATCGCCCGGCGTGAGCAAGGGAGTATCGCCTTGTGCGACTACTACCCGCCGACGGACGATAACAGCATACTGAACGGCGGCGAATGGACGCGTTTCGAGACAACCGATCCCGACTTTTATCCCAATGCCTCGCAACGGGAGCAGGCGCTCGCCAATTCGGAACGGTACGCCGGTTGGTCGAGAAGCCGGGTACAGCAGCTCAACAACCAGAATGACGGCTATACCTATAGTATCAACTACTGGCAGAACGGCTATATCATCAGCCGGGGCGGCAAACAGACGAAGAAGGCATACGCCTACGAAATCCATGTGAAGAAAAGCTGGAACCGGGAAGAGGTCGTCTATGAAGAGGTGTTCGATTCCTACTCGATGGACCTGAACACGTTCAAAGCCGGGCTTAACGCCCGACTCTCGGAGTTCAACGACAACGAGGAAGGTTATACCTATTATATAGCTTCTGACGCGCGGAACTATTATCAGGCGACGGACGCCGCGAAATTGCAAGGCTGCGAGAGCGTGACCATCAGTGTAACCTGTTCGGACGGGGCTACGCTCGGTCAGGGCACGACGCAGTACAAGTGCCGAACGTGCGGCAAATCCCTGAACGCCCATTCAAAGGAGTGTGCCATGCAGACCACGGTTACGGAGAACGAACTGGACTTGTCCGAGCTGGACGCCATGCTGCAGGAGGCAGAGAATCAGGTAGCCGCCATCCAGTCGCAAATCAACGCGTTGGAGAGCGAGAATGCCGACCTGCTGAAAAAAATCGCCGAGGCAAGCGTGGAAGATGCGGCGGTGTACCGGCAGCAGTACAACGCGAACAAGACACAGATAGACCGCCTGAAAAGCGAGCTGTCCGAATGGCAGAAGAAACAACGGGAATACACCGACGCGAAAACCGAGGCGGCGGGCGATAACGATGTGGCAACAGACGACTATTACCGCATACCGGCCATCATGCAGGACTGCAAGACGGCTTACAGCCTGTCGTGGCAGGACGGCGGGGCGTGGAACGGCTACACCTATGTCCGTAAGGCGACCATGCCGAACATCAACGGGGTCATCACGTTCAAGGCGACGGTCTCGATAGCCCGCAAACCGAAATATTTCCTCGGTATCAAGATACACCGTGCCATCGTGCAGATCAGTTGGGAACTGACCACGGAATACACCGACACGTATGTGGCCGACGTGCTGACGCTCGACCCTAACCTGTCGGACGCGGAGAAAACGAAACTGGTGAACGACCGTATTGCGGAGATTGCACGAGAGCATCCTTCGTGCAAGATCACGACGGAATATGCCCGTACCCCACCATTGGAAGAGACTCCGACCGGGGAGGTGTACCATCTGCTGTGGTCAAGCGACCGGCTCGAAATCGCACGGGAAGTGGATTCCCGGATTACGATGATATATGCCGACCTCGTGTCACTGGAGAAGATGATGCACTACAAACGGAGCATCATCGACGTGCTGAAGGACGTGCTGCCCGAATTGGATATGGACGAGGGACGCAGGCTGACGCTCGTGGAGGAATGCCACGAACGCTGGGTGGAGAATGCGCGGAACCTGCGGAGCGGAAACGGCAGGAACGGCAAAGGCAGCGGAAAGGAGGTGCGGCCATGAAACGTGCCCTGCTGATGGCAGTCGTGCTGCTGGCTCTCCTGCCCGGCATTGCCAAGGCGCAATGGACGTTCGACATCGTGTCGGTAGAAGCCTACATCAACGACCACAAGAAGCAACGCAGCCTGCTGCTGGCCCGCAGTACGCTGGAATACAGCAACAAGCTGCTGCACGAGTACAGCCGCAAAGAGGTCGGCGAGTACAAGGAACTGAATGTGGACTTGGACCGCTACACCCGTGCCTTCGACGTCATCGACGTGATGTACCAGTCCTTGCGGACGGTGCTGAACGTGAAAAGCACCTATACGGCGGTCAGCGACCGTATCGGCGATTACAAGAGACTGCTGGAGGACTTCAACGATAGAATCGTGAAACGGGGGCGCATCGACCCCGGCGATGCCGTGATACTGGCCATCAACGAAAAGGCAATACGGGACATCGCCGATGACGGGAAACAGCTTTACAAATCGGTCAGTGACCTCGTGCTGTATGCCACAGGGGCGGCAGAATGTTCGACCTCCGACCTGCTGATGGTGCTGGAAGCGGTGAACACGTCGCTGGACGACATCGAGCGGCACCTGAACCGGGCGTATATCGAGACGTGGCGGTACATACAGGTGCGCATCGGTTACTGGAAAGCGAAGATTTACCGTCCCAAGGTCAAGGAGATTATCGACGGGGCTTTCGGACGATGGCGCAAAGCGGGACGGCTGGATTATTAACGAACGATAAAAGGGAAAGAAGGCAAACTATCTACAGGTTAGAGTTTGACTTCCATGCCATCGACATCGGGAAATAAAAACAGAGAAAGAATTTTTAGTACAAACAAGCCTATTGGGATTATACCAAGGGATAAAAAGACATTCAGATTGATGCAATGGAAAAGATTGTTTTTGCAAAAGACATTACGTTATATAAGGCCGATTGTCTTGAAGTGATGCCTTTTCTTCCGGAATCAAGCATTGATTTGGTTTTATGCGATCCCCCTTTTGGAATTACAGCTTCACAGTGGGATAAAATAATACCATTCCCGGAAATGTGGAAAGAGATCAGGAGAGTCAGGAAAGAAAATGCACCTACGGTCTTATTTGGCAGCGAACCGTTCAGCAGCTTTCTACGCTGCGGCAATTTAGATGAATTTAAATATGACTGGGTTTGGGAAAAGTCAAAAGCAAGCAATTTTCTTCTCGCTAAAAAACAACCTCTAAAAGCACATGAGCTAATAAGTGTCTTTGGCAAAGGCAGAACCCCTTATTATCCAATCATGGAGGAAGGCGAGCCTTACGGGAACCGCACGAAGAGAGGAAGCAATTGGACAGGGATAAACAATGTACCCAATCCTACATTCAGGCATGAAAACAAAGGGACAAGATATCCACGAAGTGTGATATACTTCAAAACAGCGGAATCGGAAGGCAAAACGATTCATGTCAACCAAAAGCCGATTGCATTATTGGAGTATCTGATAAAAACATACACAAAGGAAGGAGATACTGTCCTTGATTTTGCTTCGGGGAGCATGAGCACCGCAATTGCCTGTATCTATACGAATAGAAAATGTATTTGCATTGAAAAAGACGAGACATATTTCTCGCAAGGAGAGAAACGAGTCAGGAATGAATACCAATATTTATGACAGTAAAGGAAGCTCAAAAAAAGTATGACTATACGATATAAATAACTGTAAAATAATGAATAACCGGAAATTAATATGAACAGAACTCTCTTACTCATGGCGGTTGCAGCAGTTGCAACGAGCGGTGTCAAGGCGCAGTCGGTTACTTACAACCATGACTCGCCGAAACAGAACCAGATTACGGTTATGGAAACCGGTACGGGCGCTCTGTCGCCCGAACTTTATTACACGCTGCTGCACAACAAGTACAAGAAGTCGGCGGCAAGCAAGAACAAACTGTCGTTCCGCACGCTGGCGGGTGTGAACCTGTACAACCAGACAGACGAGGCGGAAGCCATCGACTCGGCACTGGTCAAGCGGGCCGAAATCGAGGCACTGAATGTAGCCGACCGGCAGATTGACCTCGCGTGGCTGGCCGAGGGCGATAAGATAAACGCTCAAATGGAACGGCTTCAGCGCAACATCGACCGCATCCCCCTTGCCGGGGGCACAACGGACGACAGGGAGCGGTGGACGGAATACTACCACGTCTACCAGTGCGCCATTGACGCTACGAAGGACGCCTACATGCCCAACGCACAACGGAAGAAAGAGTACCTGCGAATCTACGAGGACGTGGTACGGCAGAACGAGATTCTGGTCGGCTACCTTGCCCGAAGACAGAACGCCACGGTTGCGAACGGGCTGCTGAATGCAACCGCCGACCGGAGACTGGACAAGGGCGGTATCGTCCGCGAGGCGATGGGCCGGTGGAACGAATCGCGTTCCGCCGTGCGAGGGGCGCAATCGGGCGGCGAAACTGATACGGGAGACGGAGACGAGACGGTAAACAGAAAGAACTAAAAACACACAACGTATGGCAGACGGAAATATTCTTTCGGATTTCGGTATCGACCTCTTGGAAGAGGAAATCGACGACGTGATTTTTCAGACCAACGAGTTTCTGACCGATGCGACCTTTACCGGCTCGCAAGGTCCCTTCTGGTGGATTCTTCAAATGTGCATGGCACTGGCCGCCCTATTCGCCATCATCATGGCGGCAGGCATGGCGTACAAAATGATGGTCAAGCACGAGCCTTTGGACGTGATGAAGCTCTTCAGACCGCTGGCCGTGTCGCTTATCCTCTGCTGGTGGTATCCTCCGGCAGACACGGGCATGGCAAACAGCGGGAGCAACTGGTGCTTTTTAGATTTCCTCTCCTATATCCCGAACTGCGTCGGTTCGTACACACATGACCTGTACGAGGCCGAAGCCTCGCAAATCTCGGACAAGTTCGAGGAAGTGCAGGAGTTGATTTACGTGCGCGACACGATGTACACTGCCCTGCAGGCACAGGCCGATGTCGCCCATACGGGTACGTCGGACCCAAACCTTATCGAGGCAACGATGGAACAGACAGGTGTGGACGAGGTAACGAACATGGAGAAGGATGCGGCGAAGCTGTGGTTCACCTCGCTGACTTCGGGGGTAATCGTGGGGATTGACAAAATCATCATGCTGATAGCCCTTGTAGTATTCAGAATCGGTTGGTGGGTTACCATCTATTGTCAGCAAATTCTTTTGGGAATGCTCACCATCTTCGGCCCTATACAGTGGGCGTTCTCGCTCCTGCCCAAATGGGAAGGTGCGTGGGCGAAGTGGCTCACGAGGTATCTGACGGTGCATTTCTACGGGGCGATGCTCTACTTCGTGGGCTTCTACGTGCTGCTGCTGTTCGACATCGTGCTGTGCATACAGGTGGAGAACCTGACGGCAATCACGGCGAGCGAGCAGACGATGGCGGCTTACCTGCAAAACAGCTTCTTCTCCGCCGGCTACCTGATGGCGGCAAGCATCGTGGCCCTGAAATGCCTGAACCTCGTTCCCGACCTTGCGGCATGGATGATACCGGAGGGCGATACGGCGTTCTCGACCCGAAACTTCGGTGAGGGCGTGGCGCAGCAGGCCAAAATGACGGCGACGGGCGCAATGGGTACGGTAATGAGATAACAAAGTAACGATAAATATTCAAACAAAATGGTCATCAAGAATTTAGAGAACAAAATCAAACTGGTCGGAATTATCTGCACCGCCTTTCTCGTGGGGTGCGTCATCATCAGCATGTCGAGTATCTGGACGGCCCGCATGATGGTTACGGACGCTCAAAAGAAGGTGTATGTGCTGGACGGCAACGTGCCCATACTGGTACGCCGCACGACGATGGAGGAAACGCTCGACGTGGAAGCCAAGAGCCATGTAGAGATGTTCCACCACTACTTTTTCACGCTTGCCCCTGACGACAAGTACATCCGCTACACGATGGAGAAAGCGATGTACTTAGTGGACGAAACGGGCTTGGCACAGTACAACACGCTCAAGGAAAAAGGTTTCTACTCGAACATCTTGGGAACGAGCGCCGTCTTTTCGATTTTCTGCGACAGTATCGCCTTCAACAAGGAGAAGATGGAGTTTACCTACTACGGACGGCAGCGTATCGAACGGCGCAGCAATATCCTGATGCGCGAACTGGTTACGGCGGGACAGCTCAAGCGTGTACCCCGGACGGAGAACAACCCGCACGGGCTGCTCATCGTGAACTGGCGCACACTGCTGAACAAGGACATCGAGCAAAAGACGAAAAGCAACTATTAACACCATCAGCCCTATGAATATCAAAGGATTCAGACGTATGCTGTTCGGTGAAAAAATGCCGGACAGGAACGACCCGAAATACAAGGAACGCTACGAGCGTGACATAGATGCCGGACGGCGTTTCGCCAAGGCAACACGCATCGACAAGGCTGCGGCCAAGGTGCAGGGCTTCGCCAACATGCACCGGACGCTGTTTCTCGTCATCGTATTTGGCTTCGCCATCTGCGGGCTGACATGGAATATTTACCGCCTGACGGTGGTGTACCGCCATCATCCGACCCGCCGGACGGCCACGGAGATGCAGGATTCCGTGCTCCGGGAACGGCATAAGATGCTTTCCGTACCGCATGTACGAAGATTCGATACGAAGGAAAGTGGTACGGAAAGGCCGGAATAGAACGGCAGGCTTATGAATATGCCGTTTGAGAGAACTATAAGCAAGTATGTGCAACTCAATTAAAGGGAAACAATGAACAATATCTTCAAGAGAATTAATTTCAGGCAGCCAAAGTATATGCTTCCGGCTATCCTCTATATTCCCCTTCTCGGCACGTCGTACTTCTTTTTCGACCTGTTCCATACCGAGAAGGTCGAGGTACAGGATAAGACACTCCAGACGACCGAGTTCCTGAATCCCGAATTGCCGGACGCCCAAATCAAGGGTGGCGACGGTATCGGCAGCAAGTATGAGAACATGGCCAAATCATGGGGCAAGATACAAGATTATTCCGCTGTGGACAACATCGAGCGGGACGAACCGGACAATAACCAAGAGGAATATGAATCGCAGTACACCGAAGAGGACATCGCCCTGCTTGACCGGCAGGAAAAGGAAAATGATCTGGCAGCGGAAGCGGCCGATGCCAAGAGGCGGGAACAGGAGGCTCTCGCAGAACTGGAAAAAGCACTCGCCGAAGCGAGGTTGAGAGGACAACGGGAGGTCATGCCGTCCGAAACGGACAGCACCGCAACGGCGGCTCCGCCGGACACGATGACGCAGGCCAAGGGAACCATCGACGAGGAAAGCCGTTCGGTCAAAGCTCCTGCGGAGACGGACAAGGCAAGCGAGGTGGTGAAGAAGGTAAAGACGGCTTCGGACTACTTCAACACACTGGCGAAAGACGCTCGGGAACCGAAACTCATCAAGGCGATCATCGACGAGAACATCAAGGCCGTGGACGGCTCGCGTGTGCGGCTGCGCCTGCTGGACGACATCGAAATCAACGAGAGCGTGGTCAGGCGTGGTACTTACCTGTATGCCACAGTCAGCGGTTTCTCTTCCGGACGTGTAAAAGGAAGCATCAACAGCATATTGGTGGAGGACGAACTGGTCAAGGTCAGCTTGTCAATCTACGATACGGACGGGCTGGAAGGACTTTACGTACCCATCAGCCAGTTCCGCGAGACAAGCAAGGATGTGGCGAGCAGTGCCATGTCGGGCAGCATGAACATGAATACCAGCGGATACGGTAACAGCCTCGCCCAATGGGGTATGCAGGCGGTGAACAATGCCTACCAGAAAACGAGTAACGCCATCAGCAAGGCTATCAAGAAAAACAAGGTGAAGCTGAAATACGGGACGTTTGTGTATCTGGTGAACGGACGGGAAAACAGGAACTAAAAGGGCAGTGACAATGGAATCAGACATATCAAAACTTCATAAGGGAACGGACGGCTTCTATTACGAGGACTACATCGCTCCCGATAAGCCCGAAACATTCGTTGGGAAGCTCGTAAGTACCGAATGGTGGCACAAAGGGGTACGATTCGCCCTGATATGCAACTTTCAGGCAGAAGACGGGCGGAGGATTGCCTTATTCGCCTTCCAGAAGCATACCGGTTTTTACGGGCCGAGAGACGGTGCGGTCAATTTCAAACATGTGGAGAAGAATACCCTCTGGGAGTGTGAAATCCGGAAAACCCGGACGGAACGCTGTACCTGGATGAGCGCCCGACAAATTGTAGAACTGAAAACAGACGCAATATGATAGAGACGGATCGCATTTACCTTATGGACTGCATGGAGGGCATGAAACAGATAGCGGATAGTAGCGTGGACGCCATAATCGCCGACCTGCCTTACGGGGTGTTAAATCGCAGCAATCCGTCGGTGAACTGGGACCGCCAGATACCGTTCGCAGCCTTGTGGGAGCAATACCGGCGGATTACCAAGCCGGACAGCCCCATTATCCTGTTCGGACAGGGGCTTTTCTCCGCATGGCTCATGCTGTCGCAACCCCGGCTATGGCGGTACAACCTCGTGTGGCAGAAAGATCGGGTGACGGGACATCTCAATGCCAAACGTATGCCGCTCCGGCAGCACGAGGATATTCTGGTATTCTATAAAAAACAGCCGGTCTATCATCCGCAGATGACACCGTGTCCTCCGGAACGGAGAAATCACGGGAGGCGTAAAACGGAGGGATTTACCAACCGTTGTTACGGAACGATGAAACTCTCACCGGTACGCATAGCCGATGACAAATATCCGACCTCGGTCATCTTCATGCCGAAGGAACACAAGAAAGGCGCGTTCTACCACCCGACACAAAAGCCCGTGGCGTTGATGGAGTACCTGATACGGACCTACACCGACGAAGGCGATGTTGTACTGGACAACTGTATCGGGTCAGGCACAACCGCCGTGGCCGCTATCCGCACGGGACGACACTACATCGGATTTGAAATCGAACAGGTGTACTGCGAGATTGCCGAACGGCGGATTCAGGAGGAACTGGAATGCAGGAACAAAGCACAAGAGGAAAAAGAGATAAGGGAAGAAAAACAAAATCAATAAATCAATGACATGGACAAAAAAGGAATCGTAACGGCATTTCTTCTGGCGGCAGGACTGCTGGGAACGCCGAATGTACAGGCACAACGAACCTACGAGGAGATGGAACAACTTACGGTAAATGAACAGGTAACGACGGTCATCACGGCCTCGGAACCGGTACGCTTCGTGGACATCTCCACCGATAAGGTTGTCGGTGACCAGCCGATAGATAACATCGTCCGCCTGAAACCGAAAGAGGGCGGACACGAGGACGGCGAGGTGCTGGCCATAGTGACCATCGTAACGGAACGCTACCGCACGCAGTATGCACTGCTCTACACCACACGGGTGCGGGAGGCGGTAACTGACAAGGAAATCCAGTTGCAGGAACGAAACGCCTACCACAACCCGGCGGTCTCGATGTCCACCGTGGAGATGACACGCTTCGCCCGGCGTATCTGGAACTCGCCCGCGAAGATCCGCAACGTCGCCACCAAGGCACACCGCATGACCATGCGGTTGAACAACATCTACACCGTGGGAGAGTATTTCTTCATCGACTTCTCAATAGAGAACCGGACGAACATACGTTTCGACATTGACGAGATACGGGTGAAGCTGGCGGACAAGAAACTGACCAAAGCGACTAATGCGCAAGTCATCGAACTGGTCCCGGAACTGGTGCTGGAGACGGGCAAGACGTTCCGGCACGGCTACCGGAATGTGGTCGTGGTCAGGAAAATGACGTTCCCGAACGACAAGGTACTGACCATCGAGATGACGGAGAAACAAATCAGCGGGCGTGCTATCAGCCTGAATATCGACTATGAGGACGTGCTGTCGGCCGATTCGTTCAGCACGGCATTGCTGGAGGAGGAATGACAATGAGAAAGACGATTATCCTGACGATTGCCTGCATGTGCCTCGCCGTCGGCGCGAATGCACAACGGGGCAGCGGCCGCCTTTCGCTCGGAGCGGGGCTGCTGTACAAGAACGGGCTGGACGTGACGCTGGCCTACGAACACGAGATGAACTACCGCCATGCGTGGGAGTTCTTTGCCAACGGCTACCTGCAATGGGCAGAGTGCGAATCCTGCAAGCATGTATGCCCGAAATCTTTCTGGCAGAATTACCGTACCTACGGCTTCGGCGTGGCTTACAAACCCTGCGTCACGAGGGGACGCAACCATTACGGAAGCCTCCGTATCGGGGCTTCGGGCGGAAGCGATACGAGGAAGTTCCTTGTCGGGCTGCATTTCGGCTACGAGCACAACTATGTGTTGCGGGCGGGCTGGACGCTATACTGGCAAGTCAAGGGAGACGTGATGATAAAGGGGGCCGATGTGCTGCGTACAGGAGTTGCCCTCGGTATTAAACTACCTATAAAATAAGGGAAAGATGAAACAGAACACTATCAGAAAAACGTGCCAGGTAGTGCCGGTTCTCCTCATAACCGGGGCATTGGCTGCCTGCGACGCACATATAGAAGAACCCGACAAGACGGTACGTCCCGGACATGTCCTCTGCGTGGACGGCAAGGCCGTGCCGTACAGCGAGTATGAAAATTCCGGGAAACAGGCGATTGCCGTCGTCTTCCATACCTATTCGGACGGGGAAACGGAAGGAAACGGCTATGCCGTCTATCTGTGGGACATGACGCCGAAGGCTTTTGCCGACAGCCTCGGTGTCGAGCAGGGTACGTCGGCGGACATTGCTGCATACGACGGGAATGAGAACACGTTCGCCCTGTACGATACGGAAGAAACGGCCTCGCCGATGGCTGAAGCCGTTTTTGCCTTGTGGAAATACGGACAGAGCGCCTATATCCCCTCGGTGGCACAGATGCGTCTGCTGTATTCGGCACAGACCGTCATCAATCCGATTATCGAGAAATGCGGCGGCGACCCGCTGCCGACCGAGGCCGACGAGTGCTGGTATTGGACATCGACGGAGGTGGAAGGACAGCAGACAGTCAAAGCATGGCTCTACTCGACAGCCAGCGGAACCATGCAGGAAACGCCCAAGACACAGGCGCATAAAGTGCGTCCCATTATAACCATCAACAACTGAATTTATGATTATGAACGGAATTAAAGATTTTCAAGCACCACAGTATGTGGATATAGTACATCCGGACAAAGGATTCTTCGGGTATCTGTTAAGATGCAAATGTCCTAAACAAGAGGACGTTTCCGGTAATTTCATATTCCTCGACGATGGAATAGACTGCTACAAGAGGTTTCCCTCCGTAAAGAATCGCAGGGAAGAAATCCGGGCAGAATGGAACGGCCGTATCAGCCGTTACCATGATATTTTCCAAGGTCAGCTCTGCTATGTCAATGAAGAATTGATTGAAGATTTCATTGATTTCATGACTTATGGCTCTGACAATGCCGTCCGGATTTTCCTTGAGAAGTTTACAGCGGAAGTACGGGCTTCTGCAATATATGACGGGCTTAAACCTCTATATGCAGTTTCCCATGTCTGCCAGCTTTCCGCTGATAACCGTATGCAATGGCCTCACATCCACGTCCTCTGGGGTATTAAAAAGAATTGACATAGCAATGGAAGAGAGCAAGGAATTACAGGGATTTTACCGGATATTCCGTGCGGTGGTGTATGTCTCCGTACTGATGGAGTTTTTCGAGTATGCCATCGACCCGGCCATGCTGGACCACTGGGGCGGCATACTCTGCGACATTCACGGACGTATCAAACGGTGGGCCATCTATAACGACGGCAACCTCGTGTACAGCAAGGTCGCCACGGTGCTGCTGATCTGCATTACCTGTATCGGCACCAGAGCCAAGAAACATTTGGAATTCAACGCCCGGCGGCAGGTCTTGTACCCGCTCGTGAGCGGCTTTGCCCTGTTAGTGCTGTCCGTATGGCTGTTCGGTCATCCGATGGAGACGCGGTTCTACACGCTGCCGCTGAACATTATTCTCTATATGGCGGTATCGCTCACGGGGGTTATCCTCGTGCATGTCGCACTGGATAACATCTCCAAGTTCCTCAAAGAGGGACTGATGAAGGATCGTTTCAATTTCGAGAATGAAAGTTTCGAGCAATGCGAGGAACTGATAGAGACTCCGTACAGCGTGAATATCCCCATGCGATATTACTACAAGGGCAAGTTCCGTAAAGGCTGGACCAATATAACCAACTGTTTTCGTGGAACATGGGTAGTCGGAACACCGGGGTCGGGCAAGACATTCAGTATCATCGAGCCGTTTATCCGACAGCACTCGGCCAAGGGGTTCGCGATGGTGGTCTATGACTACAAGTTCCCGACGCTGGCCACGAAACTGTACTACCACTACAAGAAAAACCAGAAGCTCGGAAAGTTGCCCCAAGGCTGCCAATTCAATATGATTAACTTCGTGGACGTGGAGTACAGCCGCCGGGTAAATCCAATTCAGGCAAAATACATCAACAACCTCGCTGCGGCGAGCGAAACGGCGGAAACGCTGCTGGAATCCCTGCAAAAAGGCAAGAAAGAGGGAGGCGGCGGCAGCGACCAGTTTTTCCAGACTTCGGCTGTGAACTTCCTCGCCGCCTGCATCTACTTTTTCGTGAACTATGAACGCGAGCCTTACGATGCCAAAGGAAACAAATTGTACGCTGAAAAACGGCAGGACCCGGAGACGAAATTCTGGAAACCGACGGGTGTGGTACGCGCCAAAGAGGGCGGGGAAATCGTTGAACCTGCCTACTGGTTAGGCAAGTATTCGGATATGCCGCATATCCTGTCGTTCCTGAACGAGAGTTACCAGACCATCTTCGAGGTACTGGAGACCGACAACGAGGTTGCCCCGCTGCTCGGTCCGTTCCAGACCGCTTTGAAAAATCGCGCGATGGAACAGTTGGAAGGTATGATCGGTACATTGCGCGTCTATACCTCTCGTCTGGCGACCAAAGAGAGTTACTGGATATTCCACCGTGACGGTGATGACTTCGACCTGAAAGTGAGCGACCCGAAGAATCCGAGCTACCTGCTGATAGCGAACGATCCGGAAATGGAAAGCATTATCGGAGCGTTGAACGCCCTTATCCTGAACCGCCTCGTTACCCGTGTGAATACGGGACAGGGCAAAAATGTCCCCGTGAGCATTATCGTGGACGAGCTGCCGACGCTGTACTTCCACAAGATAGACCGCCTGATCGGCACGGCACGAAGCAACAAGGTGAGCGTGACGCTCGGCTTCCAAGAACTGCCGCAGCTCGAAGCGGATTACGGGAAAGTGGGTATGCAGAAAATCATCACGACGGTGGGTAACGTGGTGAGCGGTTCGGCCCGTGCCAAGGAAACGCTGGAATGGTTGTCGAGCGACATCTTCGGCAAGGTGGTGCAAATCAAGAAGGGTGTCACGATAGACCGGGACAAGACTTCCATCAATCTGAACGAAAATATGGACAGCCTCGTACCCGCCTCGAAAATCTCGGATATGCCGACGGGCTGGATCTGCGGCCAGACGGCACGGGACTTCATCCAAACAAAAACCGGCATAGGCGGCTCGATGAACGTGCAGGAAGCGGAGGAGTTCAAGACCTCGAAGTTCTTCTGCAAGACGGATTTCGACATGAAGGAAATCAAGAAGGAGGAAGCGGCGTATGTACCGCTGCCGAAGTTCTACACGTTCAAGTCGAGAGAGGAACGGGAACGCATTCTTTACCGGAATTTTGTGAATGTGGGAATGGAGGTGAAAGAAATGATAAAGGACGTGCAGAACAAACGAGGGGCGAAATAAGAAACCTGTTTCCGATATGAGGGAAAGTAAAAAAAATGCCTGCAATGATTCCGCGATTATTGCAGGCGTTTTGGCGTTTCCGGTATCTTGGAAAATCCTGTGGAGTTGGTTTTGGTATTCAATACTACACAAAAAGTATATTATACCGAAACAAAATCAACTTTCAAGACCTTTGGAACGGAAAATAATGCTACCTTTGCAGTTGAAAAAGAAAACAAATCATATACTGTGGATATAGAACAAAAAAGCAAAATAAACCAACTGCTGCTTTCCGCCACTCCCAAAGGATTGTTATTCTCCGAATGGCTGAAAAGGAACGGTTATTCCGACCAGTTGATAAAAAGATACCGGGAATCCGGCTGGCTTGAGATGCTGTCAAAGGGAGTCATGTACCGAACGGGAGACAGCCTGTCGGCATACGCCGCATTGTCCTGCTACAACAGGCAATTGGGCAAGACGTTCCGTGTCGCAGCTCATTCTGCATTGGAACTGTTCGGCTTCAACCACTATGTGCCTATGGGGAAACCGTTGCTGATGGTGGCACACGGCAAACAGCGTGTTCCGGAATGGATACGCCACGATGTTTTCGACAGGGTGATAAAACCGTTTTCCACCGATACCTTTTCAGAACCGCAGACCGCAACGATTGTGAAATACGAAGTGGATCTGCTGGTTTCTACACCTGAACAGGCATTCTTGGAATGTCTGTTGCTTGCACCGCAACAATATTCCTATATGGACTTGTTCTATATGATGGAACAACTGACAACGCTGCGTCCCGAAATGCTACAGCAACTGCTCGAAACGACCAAGAACCTTAAAGTAAAGCGTATGTTCCTTTATATGGCAGAAAAAGCGGGACACTATTGGTTCGAGGCACTTGATACATCCAAAATAGGACTGGGAACCTCCAAATTGCAACTGTCAAAAAACGGGATTTATATCTCCAAATACAAAATAACCGTACCTAAAGAACTGAACGAATATGAATGACATCTATAAAAAACAGGTGGCATTGTTGATACGCATTATGCCGTCCGTGTACCGCATCAAAGATTTTGCTGTGCATGGAGGTACGGCTATCAACCTGTTTCATAAAAACATGCCTCGCTATTCAGTCGATATAGACCTCACCTATATTCCCGTAAAGGAAAGGGCCGAGAGTCTGGACGCAATCAACAACCATCTGCGAACTTTGAAAAGCTACATAGAAAAATCCATACCGGGCATAAAAGTGATCCACAAGCATGATGTCTGGAAATTACAATGTACTTTGGACGGTGCGACCGTCAAAATCGAAGTGAACGGGACAAAGCGGGGTATCATCGGAGAGACAGAGGACAGGAAACTGTGCGAACGGGCTGAAACGGAGTTCAATATGACCTGTAAAGCACGTACAGTTTCTTATTCGCAGCTTTACGGGGGCAAAATTGCAGCGGCATTAAGCCGCCAACACCCACGGGACCTGTTCGATTGCAAGTATATGGAAATGGCGTCGTTTCATGATGTCAAGAACGGCTTCATGCTTTGCCTGTTGGGGAGCGACAAGCCTGTCATCGAATCTTTGCAGCCGAACGCCATCGACCAGACGGAAGCACTGGAAAAGCAGTTTGAGGGAATGTCCGATACTCCATTCACTTATTCGGATTATGAAGAGGCAAGGCATAACCTCATTCAGCAGGTAAACGACAGCCTGACCGAAACAGACCGGGAATTTCTTCTGTCATTTGAAAACGGCGAACCCGATTGGGAAAAATGCTGTGCCGGAGATTTAAGCCGCTATCCGTCCGTAAAATGGAAATTACAGAACATTGCCAAGCTGAAAAAGAGCAATCCTCAAAAGCACAAGGCGGGATTGGAAAAGCTACAGACCTTCTTATTTCCGAAGAAGGGATAAGTTTTTATGGGCATCATGCCGGACAGATTGGTGTTAACGGAAAAACAATATTTGGAATCATGTACAATATGCGAGAAATAAAAGAGGAAGACTTTGAAGCGGTGGCAAAATTTGAAATTGAAATTTCTGAAATCTCATTCGGAGAAAAGGCTATTACTGACCTCGAGTTCCACTGCAAGAAATTAGCCAAAGCAAAAGACCGACGCGGAATGATCGTGATAGAAGACACGGAATCCGGTAAAATTGTGGGCTGGGTATGGATGGAGAAAAAGCAGAACAGCCTGACCGGAGAGGTTTATGCCAACTTCAAGTCCATTTATGCGGATGAGTGCATTCGAGGAATGCAAATTGTAGACGACCTGTTTGAAAAAAGCATAGAATATGCGAGAGAGTGCAAGGCGGCTTATATTGTCGGCAAGGTTCATGCCGGGAACGTACCGATGCGCTCTTTGTATAAAAAGCATTGCTTCGAGCCAACCCATGTAACGATGGAAAGGAAATTGTTATGATAACGTCCGGCATACAAAGTTTTGCTCTCTCGCATGGCGAACAATACAAACACGGAAGAACAAGCCTGCGTGACTTGTCAGGTAAACTGCCTTTCGTGGCAAACGGGTGTACCATGCTGTTATGCGTTGAAGGCCGGGCTGTCGTAACCACCAATACACGAAAACGGACATTCCGCAAAGGTGATTTGCTTGTGTTGTTTTCGGACACCTTATTTGCACCGCTGTGTGTTTCTCCTTCATTCACGGCAGAATATATATCCTTGTCATTGGAACTGACAGGGGAGATTTTCTACAAAATGACTTCCCCCGCATTTTGGGACGGACTGTATGAATATCCGGTCTGCCGACTTTCGGAAGCACAATACTCATTGGCAGACGGAGTGTTCAAGCAGATGATATGGGCGATGGAGAACGGTGATGAAGAAAGCCGGAAAAACATCCTGCAAAATTGCATTTACAATGTTTTTCTGGCTTTAGATATTGTGTTCAAGCCGATGTTTCCCGACTTGGGCAAGTGTTATCAAAAGGATCAGTCAAGGGTGCTGTTCGGCAAGTTCATGTCACTGCTGGCTAAGAATTTCCATGTAAAAAGAGATGTACGATATTATGCGGACAGGCTTTGCATCACGACCGATTACCTTTATAAGATAACCTGCAAAATAGAACAGCGGACTCCGAAGGAAATCATTGACCTGTTTGTCGTAACGGAACTCAAACGCTATTTGGACAACACAGAACAGTCCGTCAAAGACCTGGCCCGTCTGTTCCATTTCGAAGACGCGTCGTACCTTTGCCGCTTTTTCCGCCGCACGGCAGGCTGTTCCGTTTCCGAATACCGCAACAGGCTTAGCCGCTCATAGGCTCCCCGTATCAAATCGCTGTATTCCACTTTCGCACATCCGAGCCGCTCCTGCAAATAGTCGAAAGCAGTCCACGGACGGACATTGGTGCCGCATGTGAACAAATCGACAGCGGCATAACCACACTCCGGCCACGTGTGTATGGTCAAGTGGGATTCTTGGATGACCACCACACCGCTCACACCCACTGGGGCGTATTTGTGAAAGTTTTCCTGTACTATGGTCGCTCCGGCACTTACTGCCGCTTCGTGCATGAATGTGCGAATCTGTTCCACATCGTCCAGTTTTTCCGGGTCGCAGTTGTAGAAGTCTGCAAGGATGTGATGCCCTAAGGGAAGGTATTGCTTTTTATCCGTATTCCCGTTTTTGTGCAGTCTGTCGAAAACCGTAGCTCCGCATACATTGCAGCCTTGTTTTTTCAACTCCCTGATGGTCTGATATTCCGCCTCTTTCCCCACGGCATAGACTTTGCCGCATTGCCGGCAGCGGTAACGGTTTTGCCGGAGATTGCGGTCTGCGGTGTAGATGTCATCGCGCCCTCGTTTTTCGAGAGGAAACAAGGCGCGTGTACGTTCTGTCGTTTCCAGGACAAAGAGCTGTCCTTTGTTGCCCAAAAGAGATGCGCCCATGTATTCATTGAACCGGGTGAACATCTCTTTGATGGCCAGTCCGTGCAGTTGGAAACATTTTTGCAGAAAGTAAACCTCCGTTGCCGACTTGTTCCCGAACGAGAAAAAGATTCTCAATCCGGACTCTTCTTTCAGTACGCTAATGGCACGTGACAGGAACAAGGAAGCTCCCTCTTGCGTATAAGGCGGATCGGTGAACAGGCAGTCGAAACGCCCGCACAAATGCGGAGGCAGAGGCATCCTCAAATCCACCCGTTCACAACTTATCGGCAGGGCGAACCGTCCGGCCAGCCGCTCCAGACACTCGATATAACGACCGTCCATCTCAAGTACATGGATGTGTGTCGGGCAGATGCTTGGACCGGGATAAAGTTCTTTCAGCAGAAACCCGATGGCAAGGCTGACAAAATCATCATCGCCCATGCATACGATTTGTCTGCCTGTCAATGTGCCGTTTGCCAAGCAGAGCAAAGCCCTGCGGAATGCTGTCTGTACGGTACATTGGGCTTGGTCCAGTGCTACATCCGCTACGGGGCGTTCGTCGAATGCCGCACGGTATTTTTTACTCAGCGCGTCAGCGTATGCGTCCCTTGCCTGTTCGCTTTCCGCCAGTCGGCGATACAGGCAGAGGTCAATCCCCTTGAATCCAAGAGCTTGTTCCACATACTCCTTTCCGTTATGAGTAAGCCCTACGCCTCCGCTGCATTGTTCCAATATGCCCAGCCTGATACCTTCGTTCTTTATGGCGGTCACGATAGGTACCGGCAAGAGTAATTTTTGAGAGAGGGCTTTGTTGGAAAGTGGCGCAAAACAATACAGCTCCTGAAAATAAAGTTCAATAATCCGTCGGCTATCCTTAATTGATACTGTCTTAAATATTTTGTCGATATAATCCATTTATTACATATCGTTGATTTACAGGCTGCAAAAATAGAACAACATCATTAAGTAATAGAGAGCAAAATCCTGCTGATATGGGTACTTTTCAATACAAAGGCAGATAGGTTGGATATATGGCCAGACGGCTCAGGACTTCATCCAAACAAAAACCGGTATAGGCGGCTCAATGAACGTACAGGAAGCGGAGGAGTTTAAGACCTCGAAGTTCTTCTGCAAAACGGATTTCGACATGAAGGAAATCAAGAAGGGGGAAGCGGCGTATGTACCGTTACTGAAGTTCCACACGTTCAAGTCGAGGGAGGAACAGGAACGCATTCTTTATCGGAATTTCGTGAATGTGGGAATGGAGGTAAAAGAAATGATAAAGGACGTGCTGAACAAACGGGAAACTAAATAGAAAGCCAGATTCCGATATGAGGGAACTAAAAAACGCCTGCAATGATTCCGTGATTATTGCGGACGTTTCGGCGTTTCCTATCTATTGTGAAAATCTTATAGTTCAAAATCAGCTTCTTGCGGCCCTACATAAAAGAAGGGAAATCAGGTGTTTTTTATATAACGGGTACATTTACCAGTCCCCCTTTTTTTGTATAATACCTGCATCTTCCGTTTTGGAGATAAACTCCCGAACCTGTTTTTCGGACAGTATATCTGCGAATATTTCCTTGAGGACAGCCCGGTTGATACAACCATTTTTACGGAAACAACAATAAAATCCTTTCAGTCTTTTACCGCAGTTTCGACGGGAGTTTATGAAAATAAAGTCGTATCTTTGCACTCTCTATCAAACAGATAAATCCATGTGAACAAAGGGTTGAACGGACATATCGCCATGCTTTCGACACAAATTATTTGTGGTTTGAATGTACCTGTCGGTAAATCGCTCCTGGCAGAGTGGATGACACCGATTGGGCTTGCCTCCTCTCGTGTTTTATTCGCCACGCTGATATTTTGGACGATCGGGCTTGTTTTCAGGAGAGAAAAGGTCAATGCCAAAGACTTGATGGTGATTGCTTTGGGCGGTATTTCCGGTGTTGCTTGTACTTATCTTTCCTTTGCGTGGGGACTTAATTATACGACACCAGTTCACTTCGCACTTATTGTCGCCTTAAATCCAATCGTAGTTATGCTCTTTTCCGTATTGTTTTTAAAAGAAGCTATCAACCGGCGGAAGTTGACAGGTGTTCTGTTGGGAATTGCAGGAGCATGGGTCTTGATTTCACAAATGGATATTGCCGCATCCGTTGAAAATCATATACTTGGCATTGTTTTCGCCATCGTCAATACAGTTATGCTCGGATTTTATCTGATTATCATCCGAAGAGTGGCGATAAAATACTCTCCTGTCACACTTCAAAAATGGATGTTCCTATTTGCAGCATTGTCCATGCTGCCGTTCAGTATAAATGAATTGTACGTGCAACCGCTTTATCAGTCCGCGTTCTGTTGGCAACCATTACTCCAGCTTGTATTCGTATTGTTGCTGGCAACTGTTCTCAACAATCTGCTATATCCCGTCGCTCTCAAGGGGATACAGCCCACCACTGCCAGCATTTACATCAACCTACAGCCTATTATAGCTTCTGTCGTTGCCATTTTAATCGGGCAGGACATTTTTAGCTGGGATGAACCGGTTTCGGCCATACTTGTCATATCCGGTGTTTTACTGGTCAGTCATTCACAAAATAAAAAATAAAGCTAATTTGCGGTTCTGTATTCATTGGGCGTACACCCGGCCATTTTCTTGAACCAACGGCTGAAGTGTTGCGGATATGGAAATCCAAGTTCATAGGATATTTCACTTATGGACTTCGCCGTATTGAATACCCGCTCTTTAGCGACATCGAGCATTTTCTGCTGGATGTGTTTCAGGGCAGGCATTCCCGTTTCTTTTTTCATCAGGTCACTGAAATAATTCGGGGAAAGACAAAGTTTGTATGCACAATATTGCACAGTCGGCATCCCTCCATGCCTTGCAGGGGCATCAGAGGCGAAATACTCATCCAGAAGGTCCTCGAAACGCGCTAACAGGTCGTGATTGGCATTGTCGCGGGTGATGAACTGACGGTCGTAGAAGCGGATGCAATAATCAAGCAGCAGCTTGATGTTATCCACGATGAGCGAACGGCTGTGCTTGTCGATAGGATACTGCAGCTCAATGCGAATTTTTTCCATACATTCTATAACCGTCCGTCTTTCTTGTTTGGAAAGGTGCAGGGCTTCGTTGGCATTGTAAGAAAAATATGAATAATCTTTCATTATATGCGCCAATGGTGTACCTCGCAGAAATTCGGGATGAAATGCAACAACCCATCCTTCGGGCTGGTGCAGCTGCCCGTCATCTTCAGATCCCATTACCTGACCGGGGGCGAGGAAAAGCATCGTCCCCTGCTGATAATCGTATATACTTTTTCCATATTTAAGATTTCCACAGTTCGCATCTTTCAATAGAATAGCATAGATGTTATACAGTTTTTTCCCGAACCGGAGAGGCTTCCCTTTACTGCCTTCAATAACGCTGACCAACGGGTGCAGGGTCTCCACGCCAAAATAGTCGTTGTACTGCTGGACTGTATCAACCTTCATTATTTCACTCATAATTTCCTCTTTTTTAAGTCATTGCAAATATAGCTATTTTTCTGTGATAGCTTTTCATTCTGCTTTTAATTAAAAGCAAAGATACGGATTCCCGATGGTACGGCATATACCGAAATCATCGTTTTGGATACCAATTTTACTGGTATACCGGCATCGTTCTTACCGGCCCGTTGAAATTGGTAATTCTATCCGTGAAATTGATACACAGGCTCTTAATTCCCCTATCTAATTTTGCAATCAGAAAGATAATCAAACAGATAACGACATGAAAAAAGAACAGATTCAAGAGAACGGCATCAGTCGTCGCGGGTTCCTGAAACGAACCGCATTGGCAGGCGCGGCCATCTGCATCGCGCCGGCATTGGAGAAAGTAACGGCCGCGGAAAAAGCCATTACAGGTAAATCGTCAGTATCGGCAGCAACCATTCCAGCAGGAATGGCAGCAGTCCGCGCACAGCGTACCTTGAGCAGCGGCAAGGCAGCCTTTACCATTTCGGCGATGGGCTTCGGCTGCATGGGGCTGAACCATCACCGCAGCCAGTCTCCCGATGAAAAGACCTGCATCCGGTTGATTCACGAAGCGATAGAACGGGGTGTAACCTTATTCGATACGGCTGAAAGCTATGGCTACCACAAGAATGAAAAACTGGTAGGCGAAGCCCTGAAAGGCTATACCGACCGCGTGTTCGTCTCTTCCAAATTCGGGCACAAGTTCGTGAACGGCGTGCAGGTGAAGACCGAAGAGGACAGCACCCCGACAAACATCCGGCGCGTATGCGAGAACTCCCTGCGCAATCTCGGCGTGGAGACGCTCGGCATATTCTACCAGCATCGCGTCGACCCTGCGACGCCCATCGAGGTCGTAGCCGAAACATGCGGCGAGCTTATCCGGGAGGGAAAGATACTGCACTGGGGCATGTGCGAGGTCAATGCTGAAACCATCCGCCGGGCGCACAAGGTATGTCCGGTTACGGCCATACAGAGCGAGTATCACTTCATGCACCGCGCGGTGGAAGAAAACGGCGTGCTGGCGCTTTGCGAGGAACTGGGTATCGGTTTCGTGCCGTACAGCCCGCTGAACCGTGGTTTCCTCGGCGGCATGATAAACGAGTACACCCGGTTCGACACCGCCAACGACAACCGCCAGACGCTTCCGCGTTTCCAGCCCGAAGCCATCCGTGCCAACACGCGTATCGTGGAGGTACTGAACGCTTTCGGACGGACGAGAGGCATTACCACGGCGCAGGTGGCATTGGCATGGCTGCTGAACAGGAGGCCTTTTATCGTTCCTATTCCCGGCACGACCAAGCTCTCGCACCTCGAAGAGAACCTGCGGGCCTGCGACATAGTGTTCACGTCGGAAGAAGTGACCGAGCTGGAAAAGGCCGTGGCCGCAATTCCGGTCGTGGGAAGCCGCTATGACGCTTTGCAGGAATCGAAAATCCAGAAATAGGAAGGGCGTATGAGAAAGGTTGTCTTTTATATGATGGCCGCCGCCTTGCTGTCGGGTTGCAACGCACGCAACGGGAATATCATGCAAATCGAGGAACAGGGCAGTTTCGCCGTGGGCGGCACGGTGCTCACCGATTCACTGGGGCGCACCTATCACGGCGACCACGCCTACGTGTTCTATCAGAAACCCGTCGATGCCCGGAAATACCCGCTTGTCTTCGCCCACGGCGTGGGGCAGTTTTCCAAGACATGGGAAACTACGCCGGACGGCCGCGAGGGGTTCCAGAATATTTTCCTGCGCCGCGGTTTCCAGACTTATCTCGTCGACCAGCCCCGCCGGGGAAACGCGGGGCGGAGCACGACACCCGCAACCGTTACCCCCGTCTTCGACGAGGAGACGTGGTTCAACCGTTTCCGCGTGGGCATCTGGCCCGATTATTTCGAGGGCGTGCAGTTCAGCCGCGACAAGGAGGCTCTGAACCAGTATTTCCGTCAGATGACGCCAACTCTCGGCCCTCCCGATCTGGATGTCTACGCCAAGGCGTATGCCGCACTGTTCGACAGGATAGGTCCGGCTGTCTTCGTCACCCATTCGCAGGGCGGAGGTGTCGGATGGCTTACACTGCCGCAGACAAGGAACATCCGTGCCATCGTCGCCTACGAGCCGGGAACAAACGTGCCTTTTCCCGAAGGGCAGATGCCGGAGGAAGGGAAAGTACTAACCCTGTCGAAGAAGACCGAAGGCGTGGAAGTGCCGATGGAAGAATTTCTGCAGTTCACGAAAATCCCTATCATCATCTACTATGGCGACAATCTGCCGGAAACCGACGAACGGCCGGAACTGTACGAATGGACACGACGCCTGCATCTGATGCGCAAATGGGCTGCCTTGCTCAACGAACACGGCGGCGATGTCACGGTCATTCATCTGCCGGAGATAGGTTTGAAGGGCAACACCCATTTTCCCTTCTCCGATTTGAACAACGTGGAGGTGGCCGATCACCTGTCGAGATGGTTACATGAGAAAGGACTGGATTGAGAAGGCGGAGTCATGGACGAAGGAACTTTCTGAAAATGGCGGGAATAGCCGGCGGAACGATGACTGAAAACGACTATTGAGTTAATCGAACAACCTTTAACAATTTTCATATGATACCATTATTTATCGGAGGCATCGGTATGCAGGAAGTGCTGCTGATTGCATTAGTCGTCCTGCTGTTCTTCGGAGGACGCAAAATTCCCGAACTGATGAAAGGCATCGGCAAAGGTGTCCGTTCATTCAAGGAAGGTATGAACGGCATGGAGAAAGAAATCAGTCCCGAAAATACCGACAAGAAAGAGGAGTGACATGGCAAAGGAAGACAAAACGGACGGCTTGAGCTTTTGGGAGCACTTGGACGTGCTGCGGACGGCGATTGTTAAAATCGTCGCCGTGGCCGTCGTGTTCGGTATCGCCGCCTTTTGTTTTAAGGAAAAACTTTTTGCCGTTATCCTTGCCCCGAAAAACGACGGCTTCATCACGTACCGTCTTTTCAACCGGATTGCAGCATGGGCCGGCGGCGAGACCGGGAGTTTTGCCGTGCAGCTCATCAACACGGGACTGGCCGGGCAGTTCGTCATCCACATGAAGACGGCATTATGCGCGGGTGTCCTGTGCGCGTCGCCCTATATCCTTTACCAGTTGTTCCGGTTCGTGTCGCCTGCCCTGTATGCCTGCGAGCGGAAATATGCCGTGCGGATAGTCGGAGGCGGCTATGCAATGTTCCTGATGGGTGTGGCGGTCAGCTACTTTCTTATTTTCCCGCTGACATTCCGTTTCCTTGGAACCTATCAGGTCAGCGGTGAAGTGGAGAACATGATCGTCTTGCAATCCTACATTTCGACCCTCGTGCTGATGTGCCTGACAATGGGTATCGTGTTCGAGATTCCGATTTTATCATGGCTGTTTGCCAAATTGGGGTTTCTCACCGCCGATTTCATGCGACGTTACCGGAAGCACGCTATAGTGATTATCCTTATCGTTGCGGCTGTCATCACGCCGACTTCGGACGTGTTCACGTTGTCATTGGTCACATTGCCGATGTGGGTTTTATATGAAGCGAGCATTCTGGTCGTAAATAGAGCTGCAAGTAAAAAGGCAGTAGACAGATAAAGAAACGACATCTTGAAGTGAAAAACAATCTGCCGGCCAAAAGATAAAACAAACCTTTTTACAATAAGAGGTAAGGTACTGTAACACGTAGGTAATCCGTTTTATAAACGGCAGGTTTTTATTCGTTTCTGCATTATACATAGAAAAGCCGTACCCTGCTCGTTTTCCGAAAGGCACGGCTTTCATCCCCTAAAAAGAGGAATCAGACAGTGACAACAGTTACATATAAATTCTGTCGCTCCTGTTCGCAGAATTTATCGTACTCGGCTTTGTCCGTGCCGCTCTCGATAGCCCGGTCGATAACGTCTCCCAACTCGTCGAAACAAACCTCTTCGTTCACACATTCCACCTCCATTCCTTTCACAAGATAGACCTCGTAATAATCCGATCCGTTGAGTGCGACGATGACGTACCCTGCGTGCAGCCGTCCGTTCACCTTAATGCGGAGTGCCGGCAAATCCCTGTATAGGGTGGCGGCAAACTCTTTGATACCCCACGACATGAGGACGGTCATGGGGGTTAACGCTACTAACTGTTCCTTAATGGTCTGTGCGACCTGCATTACATATTCTTTTTCCATAATTCTAAGTTTATAAATTATTATTCCATGATTTACTCGAACCAATCGGGGTTATCCTTTTTGAGTTCGGCTATCAACTCGTTTTCGGGAAGCTGAAGCGTTCTCTCGTCGGTAAAGAAGAAAATCTCGTCATAAATCCTTTCGGCTTCTTTACTGGCAAAACCTTCGTTCTCGTCATTGAAACTGCCGGGCTGCAAGGCATCGAGCAGGATTGTCGAACCGATAAGCAATTCTTCGCCATCGACAGATTCCACGATGCGGGAGTAATAAGACCTGCCGTTGAATTGAATCTTAGTTGTTTTCATATCGTCGTTTTTATATTAATGGTACATTTTTTCCGTGTTCATTGAGGTATTCCATGATATGCTTCGCTTCCTCGTGCGATGCCCGGTTCCGGTCATCGTAACGGCGTGTTTCGTCCGCCATGACCTTGATACACGCCTTAATCAGGCGGTACAGGCTTTGCTGAAGCGTCGGGTGCATGTCCGGGATTGCCGCCGCGAACCGTTCGGGGTTGAAACTGAAACTGTTTACCGCCATTTCCCAGTCTTTGGCGAGGCGGTATTCTTTGCTTTCTTTAATGTCCATATTCTTGAATTTTAATAGTTCTCGTTGCATATTCTGTCAAGTTCCTCAATTATGGGTGTCACCTTTTTGCCTGTAAGACTTTCTATGTCATACAGCAAGTGCTCCAAGCGTTCATACGCCTTTTCTCCCGCTTTTGTAAATTCTCCGGTACTGTCGAATGCGCTACCTTCGCAGCCCAGTTCTTGCAATAATTCTTCTAATGTCTTCATTTGTTAAATTTTAATAATTGTTTTTCTTTCCCTCTGTTCGGCTTCCTTGTTGCCGGAGCCGCTTCGGGTTTTATGGTGCTTTCCGGGGCTGGCGAAAAAGCCCTTTCCGACGTTTTTTCTTGCCAATTACGCTTCGCAGAAGGAAGAATTTGCAAGAAATGCACTTCAAAACGACGGAATCAGGCGCGACAGCCCATATTTGCACCGATAAAAACCGGTGCGGTGACGGACGGGAAAGCCAGACGGGAGAGAATACGGAGACCTGAAAGCGGTAGAAAAGGACGGCTGGAAGCTAAAAAAGAGAATTTATATATCTATATATGGATAATTGTTGTTATATTTGCATATAAATAGTGATATATTGACATTATGGAAACAACGAACTATACCACAAACAGCGATATGCTGACGCTTTTGGCGAAGCGGGTCAAGGAGTACCGTCTGGCCGCCCGCATGAGCCAGAAGGAGCTGGCCGAACAGTCGGGTGTAAGCCAGACGACTATCAGCCATTTCGAGCAGGGGGTCAGCCGTAACCTGACCTTGGCCAATTTCATCTCCCTGCTGCGTGCGCTCGGTCAGGCAGAGCGGCTCGCGGAGATTCTGCCGGAACTTCCCATGCCGCCGATGGCGCTTCGGGAAATCGAGAAACTGATACCTAAACGAGTTAGGAGGGGCAAGAAATGATAGAAAGTCTCGATGTAATCCTATGGGATAAAAAGGTCGGCACGCTTGTCGCCAATCGGGAAGGACACCGCAGCAAAGCCTGTTTCTACTTCGACAGCGATTATGTCCGCGACGGCTACGACATCGCCCCGCTCCGTGCGCCGGTAAAAGGGGTTGCCGCACAGCGCGGCCTGCCGGTCTATCCCGATGAAGAGCGGCTTTTCGGCGGCCTGCCCTCGTTCATAGCCGATTCGCTGCCCGACCATTGGGGAAACACCGTGTTCAACGAATGGGCCAAAGTGCATCATATCCGTATGAGGGACTTGTCCGCCCTCGACCGTCTCGCCTATATCGGACGGCGCGGCATGGGGGCATTGGAGTTCGTCCCGCCCACTGCCGAGGAACTGGAGACACCGTTCAAGGTGGAGATCGCTGACCTCTACCAACTGGCCCGGCAGGCTTTCGAGGAAGCCGGACGGTTCAACGTCCCGGTATCGGGCAACCTGATGGTCGAAAGCCTGTTCAAGGTAGGAACGTCCGCAGGAGGACGACGGCCCAAAGCGGTGGTCAACGTCAATTTCGGGGAAGGACAATGTTACTCCGGACAGGTGGCGACCCCTTATCCGGGCTACACGCCGATGATCGTCAAGTTCGACGAACACCAGAAGATGCCGACGACACGGATAGAATACAGTTATTACCTGATGGCCGTAGACGCCGGGCTTCAGATGATGCCGAGCCGCCTGTTGGAAGGTGAGCAGACAGCGCACTTCCTGACCGAGCGTTTCGACCGCCGGAACGGCAAGAAGGTGCATATCCAGACATTGGCTGCCATGAACCCCCCGGCAGATTCTTACGAAGCACTATTCGAGGCGGCCTGCCGTATCGGCGTGCCGCCGGGGGAACTCCGGCAACTGTTTCGCTTGATGGTGCTGAACGTGCTGGGCGGGAACGTCGATGACCATAACAAGAATTTCAGCTTCCTGATGGGCGATGACGGGCGTTGGCACGTTGCTCCGGCCTACGACTACACGTTCTCGGTCGATCCGGACGCACCGTATTACGTCAACCGCCACAGCATGACTATCAACAACCGGACAGAGGGTATTACTGCGGCAGACCTGCTGGAAGTAGCCCGCCGGTACGGTATAAAGGCCGCAGAGCCGTTCATAGAAAAGACCATAGGCATCGTTTCGCGTTACCCGGAATACGGCCGGGAGGCCGGTGTCGGAGAGGAATGGATAGGAACGATAGAAAAGGAAATCGCTGCACGAGTGGAGTGCGTGCGAGCCGATTAAAATAGAGCATGGGATTTCATGCAGGGGAAATGAACCCACCCGTTTTTGTGGCGGGTGGGTTTGTCGTTGTCATTCCGCCCCTTTCTTGCTTAGGAGGGTCAACTGGTCGGGACGGTCGGGAAACCAATAGGCGTCGCTGTCAAGATACACGCATCTGTCACCATTCCAAGGCTTCCTGAAAGCTAATACCTCTTGAGGGCCGAATACTACTCCATAATCGTTTGTAAATGCTACCATGTCGCCTACGGCCAAATCGTCCTCCGTTTCCATGACTTCGGAAAGGCGATTATAAAACTCCATGCCTTCGGCTTCACGTTCCGCTTTCCAGCGCAAAAAATCCTCTTTATGACTTCTGCCCGTGTTTATCGGCGATAATTCCGAAGGCAAAACCTCCGCTTCCGAAGTACCGGACGAAATCAGAATAATGCTGTCGTCTTCCATGTTTTCCGGTGCAGAAATCACTCGGTAAGCCCCATCGGACAAACCGTTGTCCGGGTCATGCCAATAAAGCAGATTCCCTGTCTTGATAAAATCGTATTTTCCCATTGTCTTGTGAATTATTGATTATTTATTTCCCTTTTTTCGATCCCTTTCCTTTGGAACCGCTTCGGGGTTTTACTGATGCAGTACACGGTCGTCGGCACAGCTTCATACGACGGCTCTTCTTGCCAATTACGCTTCGCTTGGGAAGGAAGAATTTGCAAGAAGTGCACTTCAAGCCGGAGAATCAAGCGCGACGACCGACTTTCGCATCGGATAAAACCCGTGCGGTGAGGGACGGGAAAGCCGGACGGGAGAAACAGGCGGCTCGTGCCGCTACAAAAGGGAAAGAATGCAATTATAAGAGGAAACGGGCGGTGGCGGGGTATCCGGGAGGCTGACTATAAAAGGACGAAGGCGGGCGATAAAGACAAAGGAGATAGCGCACTGACTGTGTTATCAGTACGCCATCTTGTACATTCAATCTTCGGAACCCGACACTTTCATTTTTGGGAACAATCCTTTTCAAAAGCATTCTTCTCCGAATGGCTCGATGTTCGCTTTTTGGAAAATTTGCGGGTTATGCTGATAAAGAAGCGGCAGGTTCAACATAGCCATAGGGTATTCCACGAAGCCGCTCCTGCGTTTGTAGCCGGAATCGGTCGCCAATCTGTTTTCTACCAAAAAGTCCAACGCATCCGGGTAATTGTTCACGTCGATAAAGGTACGGTCCGGCAAACCGAGCGCATCCATTTCCTCCAAATTGACGGAAAGTACGATATATTCGTCTTCATCTTCCACCATTACCAAGATAAGAGCCAACCAGCCATTGCGATAAAACCGTGGTACGAGGTAATACCGTTCGCCTCTGAACTCGTATTCTTTCTGTCTGAAAGAGCTGTCCGGCTCTACGATTTCAAATTCATCTTCACCTGCGGTAAAAGCAATCATAGGGTTGCTGGCATCTACATACGCTTCACCTGCTTTGTAGCACAAATACTCTCTGTTTTCGGAACGCACGATAGCAAATTGAATTTCCATAAAATCTTAACATTAATCAGTTGAACAATCTGTTTATTTTTTCCCTCCTTTCGGAAGCCTTCAGGCTTCTCCTGTCGGGATTTGATTTTTACGTGCATTAAAGATTGCCTTTCAGGGAGAAACAGGCAAGGAATTTGGGCAGAATTTTATAGTTGCGGTATTGAGCGTCCGCGAAATATGGACGATTGAAAATCGGGAAAGCTGCTGAAAAATTGTGTTCAAATAGCGTAGCGGTACTTGAATGTTCCTCCAAGGCAATACCTTTGCACCGGAAAAAGCATGTCCCGACGGGCAGAGCCGTTGGCGAAGGGATTTCCGTACAAAAGGAAAACGAAGGGATAAAAAGGGAGATCTGCCAACGGCAGTGCTAAAAAAGACAGCCGCTCCTGCGGCTCTCTCTCTGTAGCGTTGCGCTATTTCTTCCCGGTCTTGCTATCCGGTTCGTCTTGCCGTTTTTTCGGGGTGAACAGTCCATTGAAACAGACCGTCGTGGCAAAAGTACGTGCCTGCGTGGCATTGCACAATCCCGCTCCGGGCATTGTCGCACCGTTGTAATGTTTGCAGTCCTTACATTTCATCATTACCTCTTTTGATTGGTTAGACAGTAGGACGGATTTCTCCGTCCTACTATTGAATTATGGTCAAGCTGCGACCTCTTCGGGTTGCGTATGTTCTTCGGGTTGTACCTCTGCCGTGGGTTGTGTATTTTCTGCCTCGGCGGCTTCTTCGGGCTTTGTCTGCCGTTCCTTTGCCAACAAGGCGGCTTTGCGTTCCTCGATACGTTTATGGCGTTTCTCATACACCTCATTATATCCACTTTCAATTTCGGCGAGCGTGTCGGGCATGTGCTTACGGGCAAAATCGAGCAAGAGGGTCGCAGCAGCGTTATTGCCGTATGCGCCTTTGAAGTTGTCTATCAAGAAATCCCTGCGGATAACGGCTTTCTGCTTGGCCGTGAGGTTGGCGATGATGTTCATTTTTTCTTCGTCCTCAAGGTGTTGGTAGGCTTTTTTCTCCCCGATACCGAATACCCCGAAGTGTTCCCTGCGGAGAGACGACAGCAGGAAGAAATATATCATCTTTTCCTCGTCCTGCGTGAATTTGCTTTCAGACGTATCAACGTCCAAAATCTGTTTCTTAGCGTCTGCAACGGTTTTCTCGACGGCTATTTCCTTGTTACGTTTGTCCTGCTGTTCCAATTTTTCCACCGGGGAAAGTTGTTTTTCGGTAGCCATGTCCGCATTGGCGGCAGCACTTGCCATGTAACACAGCGTAATTTCTTTCTGCCCGATGCAGATATAAAACGTGAGTTCGCCCGTATCGATTCGTTCATGAATTGACTTGCATTTTTCCATATAGTTGCTGAAATCCTGCTCGTACTCCTTGTATGCCGCCTCGTATTCCTCGGTAGTGTCGTATTCTTCCTTTTCGGGTGCTACCGGCGTTTCGGGGTATGCCGTGGCATAGGTATTGAGGTGCTCGACCTCGTACCCCATAGCGGTAAGGCGTTCCACCGCAAGCATGTTATTGTTGAAATCTTGGTAGCCCAATGATACGGAGGGGTATTGTTCCACAAACTGCAAGGCTTTCTCCACGAGATAGGAAGCGTTCATTTCGGCCAGACAACTCCGATTGGCGCAATTTCCGCAACCACCCTCGCAGAACAACATCATGTTGTTGGTATTGTGGGGGCATGAGGCGCATAGGGTCTTGTCGAATGCGTAACGGCTAAGGTCTGTCGTGAAATCCCGTTCGATAAACTTTGCCACCTCGGCGGCTTTCAGTCCTCGCCAACAGTCGTACAACATGCTGTCGCTGTCTTTCAAGTGTTTATAGTACACCTCTTTCTGAATATCCGTACCGTATCGGCAAATCTCACTCGCTACACTGATTGTGATTTCGTCCTTTTCCAGAAGTTCGGCGATTTCGGGTATCAATGATACGAATTTCAGACGGGTACGGATATAGTTCTCGTTTTTGCCGAACTGCACGGCCAATGACTGCACATCGTAGCGACCGCTTTCCATGAGCTTTTGGTAGGCGTTGGCTTCCTCTATGGGGGTAACGTCCTTGCGCTGCAGGTTCTCCGTCACGGCCATTTCGGCGGCGGTCTCGTCCGAAACATGCAAGATGACAGCCGGAATTTCGGTCAGTTCTGCCATAAGGGCGGCACGATACCTGCGCTCTCCGAAAATAATCTCGAAGCGGTCGGTGTCCACAATGGGGCGCACGCCGATAGGTTGCAATACTCCCTGCTGACGAATACTCTCGGCCAGTTCGGCAAGGCTCGCCTCGTCAAAGTGCTTGCGTGGGTTATAGTTGCTCGGTTGAATATTCATCAATGCAACTGATACGATGTTGTTCTCTACTACTGATTGAATGTTCGCTGTTTCCATAATTCATAAATTTTAATTTGTTATTACATTAGATTGTTTGATTACTATTGTCTTTATTGTGCGGTGTCATACTCGTATATTTCCGGATTGTCGTACCCGTCGAACACTATCCGAAACGTGTCAAAGTCCTTTCTGCCCGCCAGTCTGACGGTATCTCTTTTCCCGATGAAATAGGGTTCATTCATTGTCCGAAACGGTGCGCCGAGCGTTATCCTATCCACCAACGTACAAACTTTGCCGGGTTGTTCGGGCATGATATAACCCAGTGCGTACTCGTTGTAAACTACCAATTTGATTTTATCCATATCGCTGTCAATTTTACGTTGTTTTTTTCTTTCCCTCCTTTCGGTTCCTTTCTCTGCCTGAACCGCTTTGAGGTTTTACGGATGCGGTACACGGCTGTCGGTACAGCTTCATACGACGGCTTTTCCTGCCAATTACTCTTTCGCAGAAAGGAAGAATTTGCAGGAAATACACTTCAAGCCGCCGTATCAAGCGCGACAGCGGACCTTTGCATCTGATAAAACACAACGGTGACGGCAGAGAATGAAGCCGGGAAAGCGGTAAGGGAATCGGTAGAAAAGGGATATGCCCGTCAGGGTTAGAATAGGGATAAAACGGGCCATGTGCCTGTACTTGCGGGCAGGTAAAAAAGAGAAAGATGGTAAGACTATAAAGGAGGAATGCGCCCTATGGAAACAGCGGGCGGATAAAAAAGGACGCATGGCTGCCGTCTCCGGGGTGGGCAGACGCGGTAGCCATGCCTGTGTTTATTGTTCGTTCTTCTCCAGATACTCTTTCATTGCCTCGTTCACGATGTCTTTCAGCGACATGTTCTTCTTGATGGCGAGGAATTTCATACGGGTATGAATGCTTTTGTTGATGACGAAGTTGCAATGAACCGCCGTTTCTTTTTCCGTGGGGGCTGCTACCGGCTGTTTTCCGCCGGTAGTCTTTTTCGTAGGTGACAGCAACCCGTCCAGTCCGCCTTTCATGCTGTCTTTCAGTAAATCGCTCTTGCTCATATCGGGATTATTTTAATTTCAGTACCTCTTGCGCCAGTGCCATGTAGTCCTTGGCTCCGTTGCTGTTCCTGCTATACTCGAAGATGTTCTTGCCCTTTATGGGAGCTTCGGCCAAAGATACGTTATCCCGTATAACGGTCTTGAACACCTTTTCGCAGAATGAATCCTTGACGAGTTCGGCCACACTTTTGTTCAGTGTCTTGCGTTTGTCGAACTGGGTAATTACAATGCCACCAATAGCGAGTTTCGGATTCAGGCGTTCCTGGACGGTGGCAATCACATTCATGATCTTGGCCATGCCGCGCATGGCGAGGAATTGTGCCTGTACCGGGATAATCAGGTAGTCTGCGGCGGTAAGGGCGTTCAGCGTCAGCAACCCCAACGAGGGCGGACAGTCGATAAGGATATAATCGAATTTCCGGTTTTCGAGCAACTTGCCAATCAGGCCGTTCAATATCAGTTCCCGTCCCGGCTCGTTGATGAGTTCTGCCTCGGCAGCCGAGAGGTCGAGGCAGGACGGTACGACGGTTACACCTCCTGCCGTTTCAACTAATGGCAAGGGGTATTTGCCTTTCATCGCCCCGTACACCGTCTGTTCTTCCTCAATGGAGAGGCCGAAGGATTCCGTAAGGTTCGCCTGACCGTCCATGTCGATAGCCAGCACGCGCTTTTTCTTTTGCTGCAGGGCCGCAGCCAGATTGATGGTGGTGGTCGTCTTTCCGACCCCTCCCTTATGGTTCAAGACCGCAATTATTTTTGTCATCGTTTCACTCTTTTATTCCACTTGCAAAGTTAATACTATTTTTCGTAAATACTAAAATTAGTATATACTAATTCACTAAAAACTATTGTTTTAGCAGTGTAGTATTTTAGTATTTACTACTATACTAAAATAAAGTTTGACTAAGAGTAGTATATCCTACATTCGCAGACGAGTGGCTTACTAATCTACTACATATAGGATATACTACATTTAGTATTCGCTTATTTTCAAAGGTTTACTCTCTTATCAGAAAGGCAAATCCTCCTTTTCGTCCTGCGGGAAATCTGCAGGAGGAACGGGTGCGCCGTCTGCTCCGCTTACTGCATTGTCCTCTCCGGCTGCCGCGCCTTCCCGCCTTCCGGTATTGATAAAGGCAATACTCTCTGCCGTGATGGAGAGCTGTATCTGGCTCTCGCCGTTCTTGTCTTTCCACAGGGAAGATGACAGCGTGCCGTCAACAAGTATGAGTCTCCCTTTCGTCAGATATTCGGACAAGCGGATATGGTTGTCCTTGTTGCTGCGTACCCTTATCCAAGTGGTGATGTTTTGCCCCTTTGAATAATCGTCAACGGCTATGTCCATAGCCATGAATGAGCCGTGTGCTCCTGAAATTACTTGGCAATCTTTGCCGATGCGTCCGATAGTGTGAACATGTAACATAATAGAAAATTGTTTGTGGCAAGGTGGTTGGTCCTGCCGTTACCTAACTGTTTATTTTTTCCCTCTTTTCGGTTCCTTTCTCTGCCTGAACCGTTCCGGGATTTTATAGATGCGGTACCCGGCTGCCGGTACAGCTTCATACGACGGCTTTTCTTGCCAATTACTCTTCGTAGAAGGAAGAATTTGCAAGAAATACACTTCAAGCCGCCGGATCAAGCGCGGCAGCCTACCTTTGCATCTGAAAAATCGGACGGTGACGGCAGAGAGGAGACCGTAGAGGTTATACATATAATTGATATAAAGGGAAGAGGGCTTCGCCCAAGTATAAGAGCAGAGGAAAAGAGAGAGGTATAAAAGGAAACCGCCAACGGAGTTGCGGTAATTTACAAACGGGTATCGTGCCCTTCACCGACGATGTTGTCATAGGCACGATACCTTATCATAGCTTATTTTGTCAGAACCGGTATCTCAAAGGGAGGAATGCAGCAAATCGCCCATCCTTTGTTCTGGCAAAGTACAAAACCCTCTGACGATAGTATCTCCGTTTACGCCTTCAAGTCCGGCGAACATTTGTAATGCGTCAAACCCTCTGTCGAACTGTTCCATGATGACGGCGGGGGCAAAATGGATAATCCCGTGAGGGTAGCTTTTCGATGTGCCAATCCACCCGCGCAAATAATCATCGAAACAGCCTTCTGCTCTTGACGCATGGAACTCTTGTGAATGGGAACTGCAAATGGTTTTACCGTAGATTTCGTCTCCTAAAATTAAAGTTCCCGTTTGCGGATTGTACATAAAACGCCGATTGGTTATTTGAAGAATATCTATGATTTCCCATTTGACATTGATAACCATCAGGATTTTTTCAACCTGCCTTTTCATGCGTTTGCCTGTTTTACAATTTTTCTTGTCCATCACTTGTCTTTTATGCCGTGAAACATCTGCTTTTTTACCCTTTTTTCGATTCTTCTCTCTGTCTGAACCGTTCCGGGATTTTACAGATGCGGAACACGGCTGCCGACAGGGCTTCATACGGTGGGTTTCCCGGCCAATTACGCTTTCATGGAAAGGAAGAATTTGCGGGGAATGCACTTCAAGCCGCCGGATCAAGCATGGCAGCCGACCTTTGCATCTGGCAAACCGGACGATACCGGCAGAGAGGAGACCGGAACAGACCGGTAAATATGATGGTAAAAAGGGAGTACGGCTTTGCCTGTATAAATGCAGGGGAAGCGAAGTAGAAAAGGGTCCGGCTTGGGCGGGTCAGGCAAGGGTCTGCCGGGGCAAACATGAAAGGGATTCTCCTTATCCGCTCCACGCCTGAATTTCGACCGGGCGGAATGAAAGCGCGGAGCGAATAAGAAGTATCACCGTTTGCCCTTGACGTGGCAGGTCACAAGGGAAAGATACGGAACAGAGGCGGAAAGTCCGAAACCAGCGGCATAAAGACCGGTCGGGCTGTGGAATACCGTGTTGTTTCGACAGGTCGAAGCTCCGGCATGGAACGGCACGATCCGGGCTGCCGCCGGTTTTGAACGGCCTCCCGTACCTTTCCCTGACGACTTGTTACGGCACAGACTTTCCACTGGTTCACGGGGTTGGGAAAGCCGGCGTATAATAGGGAAACAGCCTGAAGGTAAAAAAGGAGTAATCGTACTATAAAAGGTATCGGTTGCCCCGCAATCCGTCCGGAGGGCTTTCGCCCATCGGACAGACCACAGAGGTTATCGGCTTATAGTTTGGGCTTGTTCTTCGGGAGAATGGGGCAAGAAAGTATTATTCTGTAAAATGGCCCCAGCTCGGTCTTTACCGGGTCTTTCGATACCAAGAATGTTGCGCTCTCCTTGACCTTCGCTATATCCAAAATGGTCTTACAGATGTACTTATTCCTCAAACGTGTTCCTCCCCTGTTGAACTGCAGCGGAAAACCTCGCTTGTCAGTGGTTTTGTGCAGAAACCACTCTTTCGGGTTGTTTTCATCACAGCCAAACTCCAGTCGGTCGTTCATTGTGATATTCATTTCTTTTGCCAATTTGGTGGATAGATACATGTTGCCGGTAACGCTGTTGAACCTTATGCTTCTTTTACCTACACGGTTTTCTCTTGTCCGGCAATTCTCGACGTTGTAAATTACAAATTTCATTTTCTTGAATTATTTACGGGTTATACAAATTACATGCTTACGTGGGCGTACCTTTTGGAAAATCCTTCGTGATTGCGGATAGTGTCGGTTATATCGCTTATTCTCCGGTGTATCGCACTTGCGGAAATGCCTGCATAGGCGGAAAGGTGTCTGTATGAACATTTCGCCTCGTACTCTTTCAGTCTGAAAAGCTCGTAGTCCGTTTGGGGATATTTCTTCTTCACAAACAGCAGTATGTCATACACCAGCTTGTCGGAAGCTGCCAGCACCTCGACGGACGGTGTTTCTTCTTCCTGCATGAGCAAAAAGAAATGTTCGTTGTCGGGGAAACAGTAACAACTATCCTTGTGAATACATTTCAGTCTGCACTTTTTGTACACGCCGAAAAAATAAGGCTCGAAGCTCTCGACAGGTATTTCCGAAATCACGACTTCCCGTTTCATCGCCAAATAGGCGTCGTGAAAGGCGTCCTCGTGCAGGTAACGTCCGAATATGTTACGCAATCTCTGATAGTTGTAAACGAACCAGTTGTCAAAAAGCGAATTTTTTTTCATGTTTCAATTTGTTTTTAAGTTTTTTTTATTTCCCTCCGGTTCGAGCGATTACCGGAAAGTTCGATTCTTTTTTCTGCCTCGTCTTTGCATCACGGGGTTTGCAGCAAGGATTCCATGAAAAATACTCTTGGAATGGAATGAGAAGGAAGATTTTTCATCAGGAAAATCGAAGATGGGCCTTGAGGCAAAGTTTTGAGATGCAATCAACTTTGCGGAAAAAAGTGTCGGGCTTTACGGTCGTCGGTTCGTGATAGCATCTCAATCTACAAAGGGGGGGGAAGCGAAAGCCTGCCTATAAAAGACAAGGTGTGTGGTATAAAAGGAGTGGCTGGAGGTACAAGGGGAAGATTCCGTTACAACCGGGTATGGCCGTGGCAGACCGGAAGGTGAAAAAATCCCCTGTCCGGTGTTGTAACCGAACAGAGGGAAAAGGTTAAATCTATGAATTATGGTCATGCCGCTTTGTCGGTGGCCTCGTGTTCGGAAAGGGCGGACTGCGTGCGTTCCGCCTCTTTCATGCTTTCGTCGATCCGATGCTGTAAAGCGTTGCACTCCTGTTTGAGCCTTGCCAACTCGTCCGCCTTGCTCCACTTGCGGGCGATGATTCCCTGCAAAGCGGGTATCTCGCTCTCCAGCTTGGCTATCTTCTGCCGTTGTTCCTCAATCATGCCGGGCAGCTTGGCGAGGGCGGCTTGCGGGTATCGGGAGGATTCCACGAAGCCCAGAGGCAATGCTCCCGATATGCCACAACGGTATTTCAGTCCGCTTACGCCCTCGACGAGGAACGTGTTGCGGTAGAATGTACCGCCCATGTCATACTCGCTGTACACCGACAGGTTCAATCCGGCATACGTGCCTATCGTACCGATTGCCCCGTTGCGGTAGGTCTTGGAAATGCGGTGCAGCTCCCGTCCGGTCTCTTCCGCCGTGGCTTGTGCGAGGTTCAACAGCCGGGTCGTCCGGTCTCCGGTGTAAGAGGTGATATATTCCCAGTCCTGCGTCATGCGTGCCGCCGCACTCTCGGCCTTTGTCATGTCTTCCCGGTTGGCCGCAATCTTACGCTCGGCCCTGATACGGTCTTTCTTGAAAATGGCCTGTTCCTTTTCGAGCTGCATAATCTTGTTGTCGAGCTTCGTTTTCTCCAACAGGTCGGTATTTCCCGACAGGAGAGCCACGAACTCGGCGAAATTCATGCCGTTATCCTCGTCCATAGCGTCCTCGTCGATACGGCGCACAGCAATCGTACCGTTGTTAATTTGGTTGATGAACATTTGCTTGGTTTTCAACAGGTTAAATTTGTAAGCGTCGAGCGTCTTTTCCGTTCCGTAAATCACCACGTCCACGGTATTGTTTCCCCAGAGCTTAACGGTGTTGCCTTTGCGTACCGCACGACCGTTGCGCTGCTCCATGTCGGCGGGGCGCCAAGGTATCTCCAGATGATGCACCGCAACGGCCCTTTCTTGGGCGTTTACTCCCGTTCCCAACATCGAGGTAGAGCCGAACAACACCCGTACCCTGCCACTGTTCATGTCCGCAAAAAGTTTCTTTCTCGCCCGTTCGGTCTTGGCGTACTGGATAAACTGGATTTCATCGGCAGGAATCCCCATTGCCACCAGCTTGTCCTTGATGTCGCTATAGATGTTCCACTCGTTCGGCTTGTAAGTGGCAAGGTCGCTGAAGACGAACTGTGTACCACGATTGGCATTTGAACTTACATAATAATCATAAATAGTTCTTGCGCAAATCGAAGCCTTGTTGTTCGGGTCATCAGTAAACTTATCGCCCAACAGACGCATATCAAGAGACATCTTACGGGCCACGTTGGTAGCAACAAGCATTTTTGCCTTGTCGAGATTGTCCGGCTGCGGAATATCCAACCCCAAATCTTCCCATTGTCCGCTGTGCGCAAAGGCGACGAGCCGCCCGATCATTTCCTCCTGTTGGATAGTGGGTGCATGGGAAAGGAAACGCACGTTTTTGTCCGGCACATCGAGGTTTATCATATCGGCTGTACGATAGTCGGTAATCTCCCGCAGGAACATCGCCAGTTCCGGCACTTTGATGTAAGTGCGGAAACGCTCTTTGCGCTTTATCGTACCCGTTACGTTCAGCTCGTAGTCGGCGGCCTTTTTCGTGAAGATAGCCGCCCAAGCGTCGAAACAGCTTACTTGTTGCCGTTTGAGTTCCCTTGGACGCAGATATTTGAACATCACGTACAGTTCGGTCAGCGCATTGACGACCACCGTACCCGACAGGAACGTAGCCCCCAAGTCCTTTCCCGTGCGGCGTTGAATGTCCCGAATGGCAAACAAAAGGTTCATCGCCCTTTGCGAGCCTTGCGCATTGCCGATGCCCGCTACTCTCGTGTGGCGTGTCTGGAACATCAAATTTTTATAGCAGTGGCATTCGTCTACAAAAATGTGGTCTATGCCCATCGAACGGAAATCGATGGTATCGTCTTTCCGGAGGTCTATCTTCATCTGCAGTTCGGCGAGCTTGGCTTCAAGGTTCTGTTTCCGGGTTTCCAGTCCTTTCTGCATCCTGCCGCTCCGGTAACGCATAGTGGATTGCTCCAGCACTTCGAGGCTGCGCTCCACATCGGCCAGTTCTTCCGAGAATATGTCGTACATGGTTTCTTCGGATTGCGGAATCTTGCTAAACTGGTCGTGTGTCAGGATAATGCAATCCCAGTTGTTGTTCTTGATTTTTGAAAACACTTCCTTGCGGTTGGCGGGGGTGAAATCTTCCTTGCCCGGATAGAGCACCTTGGCCGTGGGGTATGCCTTTCGGAATGTATCGGCAATCTCGTGTACATTGGCTTTCAGCCCGATAATGAGGGGTTTCTGCACCAGTCCGAGACGTTTCATTTCGTATGCGGCCACGCACATAATCATCGTCTTGCCCGTGCCGACCTCGTGCCAGCAGATACCGCCGCCGTTCTGCTTAATCATCCAGATAGCGTCTTTCTGTGAGGGATAAAGTTCTTTGTACGGGAACAGCTCGAAAGAGAGGCCGGGGAACGTCTGCGCCGAGCCGTCGTAGTGCGGACGCACGTAACAATTGAAGCGCTCGTTGTATGTCCTTACCAGTTCGTCCCGGACTTCCAAAGGCTCATCGTCAAGCCACCGGTTGAAACGGTCTCTAATTTCCTGTATCTTGGCGGCGGCCTCCTGCATGGCTTCCTCGTCCGGCACACGTATTTTGCTGCCGTTCCGGTATTCCTCTTTCGTTATCTCAGGTACGGTATCGTGCAGGGCGTGTACAAACAAGTCCTCGCCGTTGTAATTGCGCACGGAATAGGTATTGTATGCCACGGGCGAATATCCCTGCAGCCGAATCAAGTAGGTATCGTTCACGTCGAAATACATCACGTCCGCACCCACTCCGAATAGGTCGGAGGCGAAATCGGCGTACAGCTTCGTATCTATCCACCGCTCGCCCATGTTGATGTCGAGTTCTTCATAGGGTATCGGTTCGGGTATGGTGTTCTCCAGTGCCTTTGCGGACGCTTCGGCCCATTCTTTCTCCTTGCCTGCGAGATTCGGGAGAAAGGAAAGCGTCTCTTCCTGCTTGGCGATGATGTTTCCGGAGAGGAACTTTCCTTTGTGCTCCCATTCCCCATTGGCCGGATTGTAGAAAATTTCCCCTTGCAGGGCTTCGATGATTTCTTCTTCCTCCTTGTTCGTGGCTTGTGCCATGTAGCCCATATCGACCTTGCCGTAAAAGTTCAGGCTGCTTGCCAAGGCTTCCACGGGGGACAGCGTTACGGCGGTGTCTATCTTCTTGAAAGCTACAGGTTCACGCATAACGTCGGCTTTGAAGATGTCCCTGCCGACCTGCATTTCTATCGTGAACACCTCCGTACCGAGGCTGTCGAGCAAGATAAACTCCTTGTTGTCGTTGTCGTGGAAAAATCCCCATTTGGCAATAAAAGCGTCGTATAGGGTGTTGAGTTGTTTACGCAGTTCCGAGCACTCCTTTTGTTCTTCCCGTTCCCTGCCGGACAGCTCGAAATACACCTTGCGTATGGGGAAATAGTCGGCGGCCCTGTCCGTATTTACCTTGCCCTCGTCCACGGGTACGAAATCAACGGCTGTCTCCGTGTAACGGCTCGACTTACGAAACCGAAGCGTACCTACCTGCCCCTCGAAAACGACCATTGCGCCGTTCTTCATCCATGTTTCCATGTCCTCCGTGTAGGCACGTATGCCTTTGACCGTCTGCGGCTCGCCGAAAAGAGACATCTGCACGGGGGTGTTGTCCTGGCCGTGATTGGCAAAAAGAGCCTTGCGAAAATAGCGGTCGAAATCGTATTTGAGCAGTGCGGAAAGGTATTGGGACATGGCGTTTCCATCGCCTAACCACTGGTATTTGCGGACGTACTTACCGAACTGGTTCAGCGCAATGCGACTGTCCGTGGCAAGGGCGGTCTTGGGGAGGGTAAAGATTTTGTTCGCATAGTCGGTCATCGTTCCTGCCGTGTCGACCTTTTCCTTGGAGACCTGCAAAAACATCTTCTCCCGTAACGAGAGCGTCGCCTTGCGGCTGTGCTTTTGGAATATCAAAAGGTCGCTCCCTACCTCTATGCCGCTCGTCTGCATGAAAAGGGTATCGGGTAGCCGTAAGGCCGTTATGAGGTCGGCATGATTGACGAGGTACTCGCGCACGAACTTGTTGCCCGGCGTGTCGGCAATTCCTCTCGGCGCAACGAACGCCAGCAGTCCGCCCTCGTTCAACAGTTCCATTGCCTTGACAAAAAAGTAGTTGTGTATGGTCTTGGCTGACTGTTCGTACATGCCGCCTTTCTTCCACATTTCCGCATCGAACACCCGGAAATTGCCGAACGGGATATTCGAGGCGATAACATCGAAGCTCTCATGCTCCAGATGCTGGTCGGCTATCGTCTCGAAGCCTGCCGTTACCGTGGTCGCCTCGTCATACAGAAGCGACAGGATAAGCCCCGTAAGACAATCTTTTTCAAAAGCGTAGCTGCGAGTGCCGGGCATGGAGACGGGCAGAAAGCCGCCAATTCCCGCACTGGGTTCAAGAAAGGTACTCATTTGCAGGCAGTTATCCTTGAATGTAGCGTGTATCTGCCGGGTTACTGCGTCCACGAGGAATTTCGGTGTGTAAAAAGCAGTCAGGACGGAGGATTTTATACTGTTGATGACGGCTTGCCGCATGGCGTCGTCATAATAGGGATATGCGCCTATCAAGTCCTGCAGCTTGCGGATAGGCTCGGCCACATCATCGCTGACGGTATGCTCCGTTCCTATATTCAATACATCTTTAATCCCCCCGAAACCGGAATATCGGGATAATACCTCTTTCTCTTCGTCAGTGGCTTGTCGGTCGTCGATACGGACTTTCATTGCCGTTGCAATGGCTTCCACGTTTGCCACCAGTGATTTTAATTTGCTGTAACTCATAATTTAACCTTGTTTGTTTCCCTTTATTCGGCCTGTTTGCGGCCTCCGGGATTATTTTTCTGCCTCTTGAAGGTGGCAGGGACAATCGGACAAGGCTGAAGCGAAAAAATACGCTCGACAACGGAGAGGAAGATTTTTGCGCCTCACTCGCGGCGCAGCCGGCATTGGCAAGATTGGAACGGCCCGTTACCTTCGCGGAAAAATAATACCCCGCAGGTCGCTGCAAGGCTGGGCACGGAAACCGACAGCTAAAAGAGGGAGGAAAATGCGTACAAGGGAGAAAGGACGGAACGGGTATAGAAAAGGGAGAAAGCGTCGTACAACGGGGAATGCTGCCGACAGACCGGAAATCCGGAGAAGATGGGATAAGACAAGGGAATCCTGTGCATAATCAAAAGAAAAACTTACCCCTGTAACCGATTATAATGAATAACCTATGACTGAAAAGAATACTCCCATCTTATCTCCCGAATATCTCGATTTCAGAAACGAGATAACCTCCCGCATCCGGTCGCCCCAATACGAGGCATTGAAGGCCGTAAACAAAGAGATGATCGCCCTGTATTGGGAAATCGGCAGGCGGATTACCGAACAACAAGCGGCCTTGGGCTGGGGAAAATCCGTCATGGAGAACCTTTCGCGGTACATACAAAAGGAGTTTCTGGGTATAAAGGGATTCGGTGTTTCCAACATGTGGGACATGGCCCGTTTTTATACCGAATACCGGTCGAATGAAATTCTCCAACCGTTAGTTGGAGAAATTAGCTGGTCGAAGCACATCGTCATTCTGACCAAGTGCAAAGAGATGCAACAACGGCAATTCTACATCTTGTCAACCAAGAAATACGGCTGGACGAAAGATGTACTTATCAACAAGATAGAAGCAAAGACCTACGAAAATTATCTGCTCGGTCAGAGCAACTTCGACATGACCTTGCCGGAGAAGATAAAGAACCAGGCCATACTTGCCCTGAAAGACGAATATACATTCGACCTTGTGGGCCTTTCGAAAGAACATTCCGAATACGAACTGGAACAAGCGATTATAAAGAATATCCGCGCGTTCCTCATGGAGTAGCGAGATATTCAGTTTTTTCTAACTGAAAGTGAGTACAGAAATGTTATCATAGCATGGCAGAGACTATTTGTCAATCCACTCTTTTAGCCGTTGAGCCTTCTCTTTACTAACGGTTATTTTTGTGTTCGGATACCCTTTTAAGCGGACAATAAGTTTCCCTCCGAAATAATTAGAAAGAAACAATACGTATTCTATGTTAATTATGTATTGGCGGTTGGCACGGAAGAAGCAATCAGGATTGAGTTGCTGTTCGAGTTCGTCCATTGACATATTGACAACTTCTGAAGTTCCATTATTAAGACGAAGGTATACCGTCTTGTTTTCGGTTTCGATATGGTTGATGTCCGAAACACGTACGGTCTTATACCCGTCACGATAGGGCAACAGGAAACGTTCCCGATAGCGGAACTGGTTCTTCTGCAACGAATCGAAAAGCTGCCGGAGATTTTCGTCAGCATAATTCTTGCCAGCTTTGGTAGCTTTATCTATGGCAGCTTCAAGTTCATCGGCATCCAAAGGCTTCAGAAGATAGTCAAAGCTATTGAACTTGAAAGCCTGTACCGCATATTCATCGTATGCGGTGGTGAATATGATTGGAACGGTTGCCGGAGCATATTTAAGCGCTTCAAAACTCAGGCCGTCAGTAAGGCGGATATCCGCAAGGATGAGGTCTGTTGTTTTGCCTGATTGGAAAAAATCGACCGCCTCTTTGATATTTGTAAGTGGTCCTTCAATTATAAACGTCGTATCAATGTCGTTCAGCAATCTAATGAGACGCATGGCATTGCGCTGTTCGTCTTCAAGAATCAGTATCTTCATAGGGACTGTTTTTTTATGATGGGCAAACTCACCGAATAGAAGTTCTCGGCATTTTCTATCTTGACTTTTTTATCGCAGAGCAACGAATAACGCTCTATTATGTTTTTATGACCCAAGCCGGTCGATTCCATTTTTGAGAGCAAGGAAGATTTAAGGTTGCGCACTGTGATATAGTCGTCAGACAACGTGATGTCAATAAACAACGGATTTTCCATCGAAAAACCGTTATGCTTTATTGCATTCTCCACAAGAAGTTGCAACACGGCCGGGGGAAGGTATCCTTTGCATTCTTTCAGTTCGAGGCTGATGTTCGTGACGACCCCTCCGACGTGGCGCACCTGCATCAGATACAAGTATGATTCAAGGAACTTTATCTCATCTCTGACGGGAATCAGATTCCGGTCCAGATTGGTGATGATGTACCGGTACACTTTCGACAGGTTACTCAGGAACTTGCCGGCAAGTTTGGTATCTTCCTCTATCAATTCCAGCAGGTTGTTGAAGTTGTTGAACATGAAGTGCGGATTAATTTGCAGCTTCAGCGAGTTGAGTTGCGACTGTAAGGCAATCTCCTTCTCCTTCATCAGTGCCATTTCAAGAGCCTGCTTCTCATCGCGCGCCCTGATGTATGACTGGAGGTAGAATGTGTTGGCATAAACGCTTGATATGAAAGTGGCTATCATGGCAAAAGTGTAAGCCCCCTTCATGTTGATCAGTTCGTCAAGAAGCCCGTTGCCGGTTTCATCCCACAAAAGATTGAACAGAGATGTCATGCCGAACGCAACGAGGTTATTCAGCGTCAAAAGACAGGAAGCATAGACAATCACCCACACATAAGATGTTCTGAACGGCAAAATCTTAAAAACAAGGTAAGAGAACCCCAAGGATATGTAGGTAAAGAGCATACACAACAAAAAATCGACGACATAATCGACTGTCGCCATTCCCGGTAATTGGTTGGTGGTTTCGTCATCAAGAATTAACCATATAATAAGGTAGAGGATATAGGAAACGAGCGATAGCAGGAAGCCGTTCCGCCAGTTCATTATTTTTACATTTTCTTTGATCATATTTGGTTGCAAAGTTACTTCATGTTGCAAAGGTACGACTTTGCTTTTTCATTTGATAGGTCGAAACCGGATGAAACAGACAAAACAGCAGTTGAAACAGATAAAAGGAGTGTCGAGACAGATGGTTCTATCATTTATACTGTATTCGATGCTTGCATAATGAACGTAGATTGCCAAAACAGGGTATGATTTTGGTAATCTGTAGGAAGGTGACGCATCAAGAAGCATGGCTTAACTGCCCAAAGATGTGCATCTTTGAAAAGAGCATTTACAATGACATTTCAGAAGCCATTTTAGCTGTTTTATAAATGTTTTTTTCCGTTTCGACTGCATGCCGGTTGTCGGCAAATTGGGTATGGAATATCTTTGCAGCCAAAATTGGCGACTTATGATTATTGAAACAGAACACCTTATCATCAGAGATTTTCAGGAGAAGGATGCCGTTGGTTTGCTGGAATACCTCTCCCATCCGCGTGTCAACTGCTTCGTGAGCGAACGCTTGTGCTCTGAAGAGTCTGCACTGGCTTATATATCCAATACTCCAAAGGAGTTGCTGCGCTATGCCGTGTGCCTGAAGGAAGACGATTTCATAATCGGTGATGTTTTTGCATTGCGTGAAGAAGCCGACACATTCAACGTGGGCTGGCATTTCAACCAACGCTTCGAGGGCAAGGGATTGGCGCATGAAGCGGCAACGGAATTTCTGGATTACCTTTTCCGTGAAGCAGGCGCACGTCGCATCTACGGCTTTGTGGAGGATGACAACCTGCGGTCGAAAAGATTGTGCGAACGTCTCGGAATGAGATATGAAGGATGCATGAAGGAATTCATATCGTTTGTGTGCCATCCCGATGGAACACCACGGTATGAGGACACCTGCATTTATGCGGTATTGAATAAGGAATGGAAAAACAATAAGAACAGATGATGAATAGAAGAACATGGATAGCCGGCATCACGGTAACAAGCCTGCTGGCTGCATTATTGACAGCCTGCAAACAAGAACAGAGGGAACAGGAAATGAGACAGACATTGCCCGTCATGGTGGTTTCTTCCCGGGCAGTTGAATTTCAAGAAAGTTATTCCGCCTCCATCCGTGGGCGGCAGGATGTGGACATAGTACCCCAAGTGTCGGGCCGTATCACCCGCCTGTGTGTGAAAGAAGGGGAGCAGGTTAAGACGGGACAAGTGCTTGCCGTCATCGACCAAGTGCCCTATCAGGCAGCCTTGCGCACCGCACAGGCAAACGTCAGCGCAGCACAGGCAAAAGTGGAAACGGCACGGATCGAGCTGCAAGGCAAGCAAGCCTTGTTTGATGAGAAAGTCATATCCGATTACGAACTCTCTCTTGCCCGCAACGGGCTGGCGGTAGCACTTGCCGAACTCGAACAGGCAAAGGCTCAGGAAACGGATGCCCGCAACAATCTCTCCTATACCGAGATAAAAAGTCCCAGCAACGGAGTGGTAGGCACGCTTCCTTTCCGCATCGGCGCACTTGTCAGTCCCGGCATGACGCAGCCCTTCACGGTAGTTTCCGACAATGCGGAAATGTACGCCTATTTCTCCGTCTCCGAAAACAAGCTGCGTCAGTTCAGGACACAATACGGTTCCATAGACAAGATGATTTCCCAAATGCCGGAAGTCGGCCTGCAACTGAATGACGGCACGTTCTACGGACGGAAGGGACGCATAGAGACTGTCAGTGGCGTGGTCAATGCCACCACCGGGGCGGTGCAAATCAAAGCCCGCTTCCCCAACCCCGACCGTGAGCTGCTGAGCGGCACCATCGGCAATATCGTCCTGCAAGGAGTGGATGCGGATGCCATCCTGCTGCCCAAGACCGCCACCGTGGAATTGCAGGACAAGATTATCGCCTACCGCCTCAGAAACGGAAAGGCCGAAGCAGCCTACCTGACCGTGGACCGTCTGAACGATGGTAACCACTTCGTGGTGAAGCAAGGTGTGTCCGTGGGCGACACCATCATCACCGAAGGGGTAGGACTTGTAAAGGAAGGAATGATTGTTACACCTAAAAACGTAACCCCATGAATCTACGATTTTTCATAGACCGCCCGGTATTCTCGGGCGTTATTTCCGTGGTGATTGTCTTGATGGGACTCATCGCCATCAAAGTGCTCCCGGTGGAGCAATATCCCGACATTGCACCGCCTACTGTCAACGTGTTCTGTACCTATCCCGGTGCGAATGCCGAAACCGTGCAGAAAGCGGTAATCGTCCCGCTTGAGGAAGCCATTAACGGAGTGGAGGACATGATCTACATGACCTCTACCGCATCCAACACGGGCGATGCTTCCATCAACATCTATTTCAAGCAGGGTGCCAACGCGGACATGGCGGCGGTGAACGTGCAGAACCGTGTGAATGGCGCGTTAAGCCAGCTTCCGGCGGAAGCCACCAAAAGCGGCGTCACGACAGAGAAACAGCAGAATGCCGAGCTGATGACTTTCGCGCTTTACTCACCCGACGACCGTTTCGACCAGACTTTCCTGAACAATTACATGAAAATCAATGTCGAGCCACGGGTGAAACGTATAGGCGGTGTCGGAAAGGCACAGCTGTTCGGCTCGAACTACAGTATGCGTTTGTGGCTCAAACCGGACAAGATGGCGGGGTACGGGCTTATCCCGGATGATATTTCGGCGGTATTGGCACGGCAGAACATTGAGGCCGCCACCGGTTCTTTCGGACAGAACTCCGACGGGGCAAACGAGTACACGATGAAATACCGGGGCAGGCTCTCGACTGCGGAAGAGTTCGGCGAACTGGTGGTCAAGTCCCTGCCCGGCGGCGATGTATTGCGATTGAAAGAGGTCGCGGATATAGAGCTGGGCGATGAGTATTACAATTATTCATCCGAAGTGAACGGACATCCGGCAGCCATGATGATGATAAACCAGAAATCCGGTTCGAACGCATCAAGCACCATCAATGAGATACACGAGGTACTCGATGACCTCAGCCGCGATTTGCCCGAAGGGGCAGAGTTTGTGGTGCTTACCGACACCAACAAGTTCCTGAATGCCTCCATCCATTCTGTCATCAGGACGCTTATCGAGGCGATACTTTTAGTCATCGTGGTGGTGTATGTGTTCTTACAGGACATCAAGTCCACGCTGATTCCCACGATTTCTATCTTCGTGTCCATCATCGGAACGTTTGCCGTAATGTCACTGATAGGCTTTTCCATCAACCTGCTTACGCTTTTCGCCCTTGTGCTTGCCATAGGCACGGTGGTGGACGATGCCATCGTGGTGGTGGAAGCCGTGCAGGCGAAGTTCGACGAGGGGTATCAGTCTCCGGTGCTTGCCGCCGATGATGCCATGAAGGGCGTGTCGTCGGCCATTCTGACCTCCACCCTTATTTTCATGGCGGTGTTCTTCCCTGTGGGCATGATGGGCGGTACTTCAGGGGCGTTCTATACGCAGTTCGGTATCACGATGGCGGTTGCCGTGGGCATTTCGGCCATCAATGCCTTCACCCTTTCTCCGGCATTGTGCGCCCTGCTGCTGAAGCCTTACATTGACGAGCACGGGAACACGAAGAACAACTTCGCGGCACGCTTCCGCAAGGCATTCAATGCGGTTTTTGACCGTTTGAGCCGTCGTTATGTGCGCGGTGTGCTATATGTCATTCATCGCAGGTGGCTGCTGTGGGGCACTATCGCGGTATCGTTCGGGCTGTTGGTGCTTTTTGTCAATACGACCAAGACCGGACTTATTCCTGAAGAAGATACAGGCACGGTCATGGTCAGCATGAACACGAAACCCGGTACATCCATGGCGCAGACCGGCAAAACCCTAAAACGTATAAACAGCCGTCTTGACAGTATCGCAGAGATTGAATACAACGGTACTGTGGCAGGCTTTTCTTTCAGTGGCTCGGGACCTTCGCAGGCCATGTCTTTTCTCACTCTCACGGATTGGGACGAGCGCAAAGGGGAAGGGCAGTCGGTGAACGATGTAATAGGCCGTATTTATGCCGCCACCGCCGATATTCCCGATGCCACCGTATTCGCCATGTCGCCCCCGATGATTGCCGGATATGGGATGGGCAACGGTTTTGAACTGTACTTGCAGGACAAAAACGCCGGAGACATAACCGCCTTCAGCCAAGTGACCGACCGGTTTGTGGAAGCGTTGTCGGGCAGACCGGAGATCGGTGAGGTCTATTCATCGTTCGCGGCTGATTATCCGCAATACTGGGTGGATATAGATGCTGCCAAATGCGAACAGTCCGGTGTGTCTCCTTCCGATGTCCTGTCAACACTCTCGGGATATTTTTCGGGAGAATATGTATCGAATTTCAACCGCTTCTCAAAACTGTACCATGTCACCATGCAGGCTCCTGCCGAATATCGCATGGACACCGAATCGTTGGACGGCATGTATGTCCGTACTTCCGACGGCTCCATGTCGCCGTTGAGCCATTTTGTCCGTCTTACCAAGACCAACGGTCCGTCGGACCTGACCCGCTTCAATATGTTCAATGCCATTTCCATCAGCGGGTCGCCGGCAACAGGATACAGTTCGGGACAGGTATTGAAGGCCATAAGGGAAACTGCCGACCACGTTCTCCCGTCAGGTTACACCTACGAGTTGGGAGGGTTGTCGCGCGAAGAAAGCAATACGACGAACAATGCCGTGTGGATATTCGTGCTGTGCATGGTCTTGATATACCTCATACTGTGTGCCCTCTATGAAAGCGTGTTCATCCCGTTTGCCGTGTTGCTGTCCGTGCCTTGCGGTTTGATGGGCAGCTTCCTGTTCGCGGGACTGTTCGGGCTGGAGAACAACATCTACATGCAGACCGGACTGATTATGATTATCGGGCTGCTTGCCAAGACAGCCATTCTGCTGACCGAATATGCCGGCAAGCGGCGGTCGGAAGGCATGACCCTCGCGCAGGCGGCATACAGTGCGGCAAAGGTTCGCCTGCGCCCCATCCTGATGACCGTATTGTCTATGGTGTTCGGACTCGTTCCGCTGATGATGGCTCATGGTGTGGGTGCCAACGGCAGCCGCTCGCTCGCCACGGGCGTAATCGGAGGTATGATAGTAGGTACGCTGGCACTGCTGTTCCTCGTACCGTCACTGTTCATCACATTTCAATATATTCAAGAACGGATTAAACGTAATTAAATGAAGAAGATCATCTTATTTACCATATCAACCTTGATGCTTACCGGCTGTGGCACATACAGCCGGTATCATCGGGCTGACATTCCGACAGAGAAGCTGTACCGGAATATCCCGGCTGGCATTGATACAACAACGCTTGCATCCATGTCATGGCGGGAGATGTTTACCGACCGTAAACTTCAGTTTTTGATTGAGACAGGACTCCGGCAGAATACCGACCTCAATGTGGCACGCCTGCGAGTGGAAGCGGCAGAAGCCGCCCTGATGACAGCCAGACTGTCGTACCTCCCTTCATTGGGAATCAGTGCGGAAGGCAGCGGAAACAAATATGACGGAGCTACGGCAAAGGCGTACAATGTGGGAGCGTCCGCAAGTTGGGAGCTTGAATTATTCGGCAAACTTACGGCAGCAAAGCGTGGTGCGGTTGCCGCATTGCAAGGAAGTCGTGACTACCGGCAGGCCGTACAGACACAGCTTGTCGCTACGATAGCGGACAGTTACTATACCCTCGCCCTGCTTGATGCGCAAAAGGTGATAAATCATCGGACTTTGGAAAACTGGCAGGCTACCGTGCGCACACTTGAAGCGTTGAAAAAGGTGGGCAAGGCGAATGATGCCGGTGTGTTGCAGGCAAGGGCAAACGTGATGCAGCTGGAATCATCGCAACTGGCTATATGCAAAAGTATCTCTGAGACAGAAAACGCCTTGTCGGCGATACTTGCCATGCCGTCGCACTCGATTGAGCGGAGCGATTTGGCAGAAGCGTCTTTCCCCGATACAATCTCTGTCGGAGTTCCTTTGCTGTTATTATCCAATCGTCCTGATGTTCGTCGGGCTGAAATGGAACTGGCTCAAGCGTTCTACGCCACCAATGTAGCCCGCTCGGCCTTCTACCCCAATATCACTCTTTCGGGTACATTGGGCTGGACCAACAATGGAGGCGGGGTAATCACCAATCCCGGACAGTGGCTGTTCAATGCAATCGCTTCGCTGACACAGCCGTTATTCAACCGTGGAACAAATATCGCTAATTTGAAAATTGCTCAAACCCGTCAGGAAGAAGCCAGATTGTTATACCAACAGTCATTACTGAACGCGGGGAAAGAGGTGAATGATGCCTTAACCGCATGGCAGACGGCAAAATCGCAATTTGAAATAAACACCCATCAGGTTGAAACCTTGCGTGAAGCTGTGCGAAAGACGGAACTGTTGATGCGCCATTCCGGTACCACCTATCTGGAAATATTAACTACCCAACAGTCACTCCTTGAAGCAGAGACAAACCGGTTGCAAACCAGCTTTGACCGCATACAGAGTATTATCAAACTTTATCATGCACTGGGAGGTGGAATATAAATTAGAATCGGGTATCGAAAATACCTTTTGACATTGATTACGGAATCAGAATTGCAATGGAAGTTATTAGTGGGACATGGAAAAGTTGTATCATTTTTGAGCTAAGCGATGGGGCTAAATGTCCGAGCAAATTACACAAATTGTTTCCTGAAGCCAATGCTCGTGTTATAAATCAGCAATTAAAGAAATTGGAAATGTATGGAATCATAGAGAAGAAAATATTTGCGGAACTTCCCCCACATTCCGAATACTCGATTACTCCGATAGGTGAAACCCTTTTGCCTATCATTGAGAAACTGGAAGAGTGGGGCAATTTCTTTCGTCCCAATATGGAAAAAATATTAGGAATGTCAGCAGACAAAATGTAATTCATTCCTTTGCTTATATATTACACAGTAATAAATTGCATAAATACATGAAAACAAGATATTTCGAGAAGACATTGAAACAGGTGAACGGCAGGTGCAAAGCTCCCGTGGCAGAGAAAACTGCCGGTTGTACAGGTATGTCGGAATAACCTTATCCCAATGAATATGGAAGCAAAGCTCTGGTTCATGGTTTTGTGCGGCCTTGCAGTCCTGCTGTCGTATCTTGCCGGTTTCTGGCGACGGAAGACTGCAGCTGCTGCGTTCGCAGCAGCACGCCGCTACCGCCAAAGAGCGCGACCGTTATTGCCGTCTGGCGGTACTGGCGGGCCATCGGGAAGCCTGCCTCATGTTCTGTTTCGCCCGTTCGGACTTTTTCGAGGACCATCAGCCGCTCAAGCCGTTCAAATCGCACGGAATAAAAGTCGCTTTCTATGGGTATTACTATCCTTCACGGTACGCCGACCTGATCGACGATGAACAGCGGGCGTTCTGCTGTTCCCTCTACCAGTTCAAAGAGGGCGAAAATCACGGTATCGAGTTTTTTAAGGCGTGCATGTCCGTCTTGAATTTGGCCGATGCCCCTTACCACATCCTGTTTATGCCGTGCAGCGACGAGTTCAAGTATGCCCGGCGATTCAAACGGCTCGACTGGTACATCACAACCCACCGGCCGGACCTAAGTTCGGGCTTATATGATGTCGATGTGTTCGAGTCACGCGACAGCTTGCACGAGGCGAAAGGCGGCGAAAACCGTATCCTCGAAAGGAACTACCGTATCACGGGGAATATCGAAGGGAAACAGATTATCATCGTGGACGACGTGCTGACAAGCGGACAGAGTATGGCCGACTACAAGGAGGAGATAGAAAGGTGCGGCGGCAAGGTGGTGGCGGCCATCTTCTATGGAAAAACCGTTACCCGGCCGCCTCTGCTTCTGATAAAGGCGCACGTGTGGGGTGGCTGCATCGTGAACAAAATCAAGGAACTGACGAAATGAAAGAATGACTATTGTTGAAATTCGTTTGAACATCATCGGGAAAAAGCCTTATCCTTTTTATCAAGGGGTGGTAGAAAGGGGACTTGAACACTTGGAAACGGTTTTGGAACATTGGAAAAAGAATATATGACATGGAAATAAAACTTATTACTTCTAACAAGAAACAATTCTTGGATTTGCTGTTGTTGGCAGATGAACAAGAAAGCATGATAGACAAATATCTGGAACGAGGTGAGATGTTTGCCCTCTATGATGACGGTCTGAAGGCTATCTCTGTAGTGACGTGTGAAGGAGAGGGTATTTACGAAATAAAAAACATAGCCGTTTGTCCCTCCTCCCAACGCAAAGGATACGGAAAACGGCTGGTTGATTATCTCTTTGGATACTATCAGGGCAGATGTTCCGTCATGCTTGTCGGTACGGGAGATACGCCATCTACACTCTCTTTCTACGAACATTGCGGCTTTCGTATCTCACACCGACTGAAAAATTTCTTCACGGATAATTACGATCATCCGATTTATGAGGATGGAAAGCTGCTTACCGACATGGTGTACTTGCGGAAAGATTTCTCTTAATTCATATTTTGAATGGAATCTCATTTTTCACATCATTTATTATAAGTGATTTGTGATTATTGAATTATATCTCTATTTTTGGAAACGTAATTTTAATTTTCCCGAAAAACCAAGAATAATAGGGACAAGTATTTTTAGTCATTACATTAAAACATTATAATTTATGAAGAAAATCGTATTGACTTGTGTCCTCGTTTTTTCAGCCTGCTGTGTGACCCTGTTTGCACAAAAGGACAAAAAAGAAAAGGAAACAGTGAAAATAGAATGTTGTTGCGAGGACTGTACCTGCCGCAAGTGTAAATGCGATACGGACTGCTCGGAATGCAGAGGTTGTCGCAAGAATGAAGAATGCAGAAGTTGCGTAGATTGTGATCATGAAGGTCGTTGCTGCGATTATCATCGTCATCACAAGAAACACAGAAGAGGCGGATGTTGCGGAGGATGTTAAACAATCGCTGCCCCAAATTATAAAAAGTGAGGTTGTTCACTTCAAACCGGCACAACCTCACTTTTTATGCGCAAAGAGGCGATGTCTCCGTATGCGGTCATTCCAACCAATGGAATCTTGAACAAAGCCTCCCAAATTTTCAACTGGCAATCCGTTTCTTTCAAATGCCGTTTTATCTCTCCGGTCCTGCATGAAAATAAACAGGGCGTTCTGCCGTATGCCATCGCATTTTGTGTAGAATCGGGTGTGCTCAATCTCCAAGAGACTTTCTTAAAAACAAGTTTTATTACTTGTTTCCTTTTCTCACCCTATATCCTGTCCACAGACACCATACGCATCCTCCTCCCACGAGGAAGACAAACACGTAAGTAGCCACGCTGCCTATGAACACCCGTCCGCTGTGTACTTCCAAAGCGAAGTTCCAAAGCGACATGGGTTGTGTGGAGAGTTCGCCGGGCTGGACAAGTGCATCCGTTCCCTCGTAATATTCCACCACGCATTCCTTTCCCTTGAAATCCGCACTGTAACCCGAAACGGCAAACTTGCCGAAAGGAGGACCGGCTGTATCTTCGGCTTCTTCTCCCGTGAAGTAGTCCGTTACCCAGCCCTGCTGTCTGTCCCAAACGAACAGGCCGCTGAACGAACCGGCCAGCCAGTTCCCCTGCTTATCCTTTTGCCAGACATTCAGCCCCATGACACTGACCGGGGGAGCTTCCTCCACCTTCACGGGAACGGCATCCGGTGAAGCCAGCGAATAAAAACCTTCGGAAGTGGAGAGCAGCCAGTCACCGCACATATCGTCATAGCGCACCATGCGCAGCTTGTCGTGCCAAGGATTAGGGCTGTCTAAGGAAGTGCCGGGCAGAGCGGGTGTCTTAGTCAGAGCCAACGGTATCATGACGGGTGGACGGAGACACCAGCCCGTAACGGCCACCAAGAGGGTCAGTATGATAGTGGTGCGTCCCAGCTTGTCGTGCCACAGCAGGGAGAGGCGTGTCCATCGGGCTTCGCCTTCCGTGTGCCGCCCGTGGCGGTGGCGGCGGCGCATGTCCTTGGGCAGCAGCCAGTAGGCAAGCCCCGTGAGGCACAGGAGAACCAGCACAACAGCCACCGCATCCACAACCAGCTTGCCTGCCGTGCCGAACAACTCCCCGCTATGCAACATCCACACCGTGCGGAAAAGCGTCACCTTCGGCTCGTAACCGTCGGGAACTTTCACCTGTATTTTCCGAAATCCGGCGTGAGAAGACGTGGAGAGATAGAGGTACGAACGTCCGGCAACTACCAGCGTGTCGCCCCGGACGGTGATGTCCGAAAGACGTTCTCCCTCGTCCAAAGGCAGGGGGATTTCTATCCAAGCCGTTCCGTCGTGGCGGTACAGGCCGAACTGGCCGGCGGCATACAGCGTACCGTCGGGTGTTTGCACTATGCCTTTCATGCTACGGTAGTCCGCCCCTTGGGAAAGTCCTTCGTTGAAGTCCGCAAAAGCCGAGGCGGCAGTGTCCGTGCGCCATACCCCGGCTGCACCATAGGCCAGTATATGAGCCACGGAATCCTTGTCCGTATAGCGCAGCGTTCCCCTCAGCAGCCCGCCGTTCCATGCTTCGAAACGATAACCCGCAGGCAGCCACTTCCGGCTGACGTTGATGTCGGCCACCGCTTCACGATGATTCAGCACAATACCGCTCCAACAGAACATGAGCATGAAGAAGCAGAACAGCAACCCGAACCATTTATGATGTTTCCTCCAAGTTATCCGTTTCATGATTTATCTTTTATTGTCGTTTTACATCCGCAGTTTTCTTTCGTCTGTCACAAGCGAGATAAAGCCCGGTTACTGCAAACGAAACCAGAATCAACGCGATTTCCTGCACATGTCCTTGTGGATTTGCCCATAGCCCGTTCAGCAGGTGAATCCGGTCGAAGACCTCTACCGCGATCCAGAAGATAATTACGGTGGCGAAACCGAAACGCAGGCTCATGCCCCACGAAGCATAACGCAACAGCTTGGCGAACATGAACAGCGAACCGATGAAGCCCAGCATCCCGACAAGCAATGTCACCGGATGATGGTCACCAAAAAAACGCTCATCGTAGCAGAACATCAGCACCAAGTAGCACGTCCACAGCATGGTAATGACTTCCATAAAAGCGACAATGCTGGTATGGCGTGTCATGGGGCGTGCGGCGATTTCCTTCTTGTGCTTGCCGAAGAACAAGCGCTGCCACCAGTTCAGGAAATTGCAGCCGTTGGCAGTGCAGAACAGGTACAGCATCATCGTCATGGCCCAGAACCCGAATGTGGACGGAAGTATCAGGTATTCCGGCCGGCTGACAATCTCGCCCGTTACCGGGTCGAGCTGCGCCTGCGTGCCGAAACGGTTGGCATAGTACATAAACAGGAAGTCGATGGCGCCCATCCAGTAAAACATACCGCCGAACAAACCCAACAGCGTTTGTTTGACGTCGCCTTTTATGAATACACCGATAATGACCATCAGCAAACCGAACAGCCCCATTCCCATACCGGCATAGAACTGTTCCACCCCCGCCGTACCGTCTTTCAGCGCACGTGCCAGGATGTGTGTCAGCGGCATGGCAACCAATGTCACAGCGATGGAGACAAACGCTTTAAGCCAGTGCCTTTTTCTCTCTTTTGTTGCTGCCATATCCGGTTTTCTTTATTGGGAAACGGCATTCTTTTTCTTCGCACCCATATACCACAGGTAAACAGCCAGTACAAGGAACGCTGCCAGTATGATAATCATTTCCGTCTTATGCCCCATAGGGTCTACCCATATCTCGCTCAACAAATCCATACGGCCAAGGATCTCAATCGGTGTCCAGAACACGATAACGGTAGCGATTGCCATACGGATGTTGGCCCCCCACGCAGAAAGGCGCAACTGTTTGGCGAAGATAAAGAACGAGCCGATAAAGCATCCGACCCCCACCAACAGTGTCACCGGATGATTCTCGCCCAGGAATACATCATCGTAGCAGAACATCAGCAACAGGTAGGAAGTCCACAGCAACATCATCAGTTCCATGAATGTGACGATACTCGTGTGGCGCGTCATGGGGCGGGCGGCGATGTCGTTCTTCTTACCACGGAAGAGCAACC
>UMFA01027652.1_pt1 | contig 58322 bp, 58 predicted proteins | sample 1964891 | NCBI WGS metagenome assembly UMFA01 (sample SAMEA4836034, study PRJEB28245) | human gut metagenome | biome: gut microbiome; material: fecal sample | place: Denmark | collected 2008
AAGGAAAAGACACTTACAAATGTAGGTGTCTTTTTTCATATGCCGGAGCTTCCTATCCGAACGGGTTACCCGGGATAGGCGGAGAACATCTTTTGAAGGTTATTTGAAGGTTATAGGGTTATTTTTTTAAAAGAAGTATTTCTAAACTGTATAAAGCCATGGATGAATGAGCCAAATTAGAGGATTCCATTTTCACATGGGGAGATGCTATTGTGTGGTCGGAATCATATAAATCCGATTCATTTCCTGCTTGTTTTTGGGATCAGCCATCAACACGTTCTGTCCTATAACCCGAAACTGTTTTCTTGACATCCTTGCAGGGGAACAGTTTTTTGTTAAAATTAAAGAATAAATTTAAAAATAAGTTTGTGCGTGTATGTTTGATACGCAAGGAGACGCTATGAAATCCTTTGCAGTTTTTTTAGTGGTAATTGCCGGAACCATGTGGGCAGGAAGCGGGCTTGCGGCCCAGCATTTTCTTGCACATAATGATCATACCGCTATGGACCTGACTGTTTTCCGTATGATTTCTACGGCACTTATTATTTTCGTGATTGCTTTTATGCGGGGAACCTTGGGGCGGTCTATGCGGATACTTAAGGAATATCCTACATTATGGATCAAACTTATTTTTTACGGTCTGGGGCTCATGCTTATGCAGCATACTTATTTTGCGGGAATTGGTGCGGGAAACGCGGCTGTGGCTACGGTGATTCAGTATATATGCCCCGCACTTGTTATCTGCTGGGTGGCTCTGCGAAGAAAAAAGGTACCGGGGATGGGTGACATGTTTGCTGTAGTGCTGGCGGTAGGAGGTGTATTTCTTCTGGCGACAGGGGGAGATCCCCGGACATTGTCTGTTCCTGCGGAATGTATCTATTACAGTGTTTTGTCCGCCGTATTTTATGCTTTTTGTTCCATTTATCCAAAACAATTGATGATGACACTGGATAATTCATTTTTTCTTATGTTCGGCATGCTTTTCGGCGGTATAATGGGGTATATGGCTGATCCTGTTACTGATTTAGGCACGTTTTTTCATGATGATGTACTTTTTGATATATTCATGATTATTATTTGCGGTACGGTTATCGCTTTCATTTGCTATAATGTCGGACTTGCATGGTTGACTGAAGAGCAGACATCAGTGACCGCGACCGTGGAACCGGCCGTTTCTGTCATCGCATCCTATTTCCTTTTTGGAACGACGTTCGGTTTGTTTGAAGGAACAGGGATCATTATGGTTTTACTTGCTATTCTTATGCCGGTCATGAGAAAATGGCATGGAAATTAGTTTTCCCCGCTTTGAGGTTCTGCTATAATGTGTACTGAATGAAATACGAATAATTGTCGATAAATAACCATGCAGGAGAGACTATGGATACGAACCATATCAGGAATTTTTCTATTATTGCCCACATTGATCACGGCAAGTCTACACTGGCGGACCGTCTTATTGAGATGACGGGAACCGTGCAGAAGCGCGATATGGAAGCGCAGATACTGGATACAATGGAACTGGAACGGGAAAGAGGTATCACGATTAAAGAGCAGTCTGCCCGTTTAATGTACAAATATAAAAATGGAGAAATGTATGAGCTGAATCTCATTGATACTCCGGGGCATGTAGACTTCAACTATGAAGTGTCTCGAAGCCTTTCTGCCTGTGAGGGAGCCATTCTTATCATTGATGCGACACAGGGCGTACAGGCGCAGACTTTGGCCAATGTATATCTGGCGCTTGATAATAATTTGGAAATTATCCCGGTTGTTAATAAAATTGATTTACCCAGTGCCGATGTGGAACGGGTAAAGAAAGAAGTGGAAAATGTTATCGGGCTGGATATGTCAGAAGCGGTTCCGGTAAGTGCTAAAACCGGTCTTAATGTAGAGAATGTGCTGGAGCGGATTGTGGAATTAATTCCGCCGCCGGAAGATCGTTCCGATAAACCGCTCCGCTGTTTGATTTTTGATTCCATCTTTGATCCCTACAAAGGTGCTATTGCTTATGTCCGTATTATGGATGGGGAAATCCGGCCAGGTATGGAAATAAAGATGATGTCTTCAGGGAAAGTGTATACGGTTACAGAAGTAGGATACTTTACGCCTCTTCCCAAAGTTACTGCTGCTTTGACTTGTGGATCTGTGGGATATGTAGCGGCGAGCATAAAAAATGTAGGAGACTGCGCAGTAGGTGACACGATTACATCCGCTGAAAATGGTGCCAAAGAACCTCTTCCCGGATACCGTAAGGCGCTGCCTATGGTTTTCTGCGGCCTTTATCCTATTGAAAGTAAAGATTATGATCAGCTGAAGATGGCATTGGAAAAGTTGCAGCTCAATGATGCAGCGCTTGAATATGTGCCGGAGACGTCACAGGCACTTGGTTTCGGATTTCGTTGCGGTTTCCTCGGGCTGCTCCATATGGATGTTATTCAGGAACGTCTGGAACGGGAATATAATTTGAAATTGATTACAACGGCACCGTCGGTTATCTATCATGTATTCAAGACAGACGGGGAGATGATAGCCGTGGATAATCCGGCGGAATTGCCGCCTATGACAAAAATTGAGCATATAGAAGAACCGATTGCCAAAGTAGAAATACTTGTGCCTTCTGACATGGTGGGTAATGTAATGGAATTGGTGCAAAATCGTCGTGGTGAATTTCAGACGATGACTTATCTGGATGAAACACGTGTGGATTTATCTTATAAAATTCCGTTGGCGGAAATTATTTTTGATTTCTTTGATAAGTTGAAGTCGGCAACGAAGGGGTACGCCTCTTTGGACTACCAGATTTCCGGTTACCAAAAAACAGATGCCGTTAAACTGGACATTCTACTGAACGGGGATCTTATTGACGCGTTGTCTATTATTGTCCACAAAAGCAATGCAGCATCCCGTGGCAGAGTATTGGCGCTCCGATTGAAAGACATTATTCCGCGCCAGCAGTTTGAGGTGCCGATCCAGGCAGCGGTAGGAAGTAAGATTATTGCGAGAGAAACGATTAAAGCTTATAAGAAAGATGTCCTCGCCAAATGCTATGGCGGTGACGTAAGCCGGAAGAAAAAGCTTCTGGAAAAACAAAAGGAGGGGAAAAAGCGTATGAAACAGGTGGGAAGCGTAGAAATTCCCCAGGAAGCCTTCATGGCGCTATTAAAAGATGACTGATTCTAAAACGCTTGGCCTTTACTTACATATTCCATTCTGCCGAAGCCGCTGTTATTATTGCGGCTTTTATTCTGTAGGCAGCAAATTGACGGACAGTTTCCTTGATGCGCTGGTGCAGGAAATGGAAAATAAAAGCAAACTTTTTGAGGATAAACTTTGTGATACGGTTTATTTAGGCGGAGGAACACCCTCCGTGTTGTCCGGAAATCAATTAAAAAGCATTATAGAAGCATTGCACCGGTATTTTCATATCTATGAGAATGCGGAAATTACGATGGAAATGAATCCTTGCGATATGACGGAAGCATATTTAAAAAATGCTTTGGCACAGGGTGTCAATCGTATTTCTGTGGGGGTACAGACTAATCGTGATGAACTTCTTGTAAAAATTGGTCGCCGCCATACGGCTGCTGAGGCGGAGAAAGCTGTCAATCGGGCATTCAAACTCGGTTTTAGAAATATCAGCATTGATTTAATGTGCGAACTTCCCGGTCAGACAGTGGATGATTTTGAAAAGACATTGAAGTATGCTGTGCATTTGCCGATTACTCATATGTCGGTATATAGCTTGATTTTGGAGGAAGGAACGAGATTTTCCCAAATGGCGTCGCGCGGTATTCTGGCGTGTCTGTCAGAAAATGACAGTTGGGCAATGTATCAGGCGATGTGTCGGATACTTCCTCATTACGGATTTGAGCGGTATGAAATTTCCAGTTTTGCGCGGACAGGGTTTCAATCTGTCCATAACAGGAAGTATTGGAAATTAGAAGACTATTTAGGGTTGGGGCCCTCTGCCTGTTCCCGCATTGGGCATGAACGGTGGGAAAATATTTCTAACTTAAGGCTGTATGAAGAGCGGTTGGCGGCAGACGAGCCTGTGGAAGAAAAAATTTCTCTTTCCCCAAAAGAAGAAATGGAAGAATTTGCATTTCTTGGACTTCGTATGAAAGAAGGCATCAATGGCAGAGAATTTTATCAGCGGTATGGGAAAGAAATAATGGAAGTTTATGGCAGTGTGGTGAAAAAGCTGGTAAAAGAAAAGATGATTTTCCTGAATAATGGGAACATTCAAATGACCTATAAAGGGGCGGCACTTGGAAATTATGTGTTTGAACAATTTCTTTTGGATTGAATCTGTTGGCAGGGAAATATCCCTATCAGTTTTATTTTGTGAATGTTTTTACTTTTTATAGTTATTGCATTAAAATAAAAAGAACTTACTAAAAAGGAGGGAGCCACATGCCGGTATCATACATGGAAATTGATTTAAGAGCGTTTCGTCACAATCTGCGGGTTATCCGCAGCCATTTAAAAAACGTATCGGCGCTTGCTGTGATCAAAGCAAATGCTTATGGACATGGGGCGGTAGAGTGCCTGCGTGCAGCTTTAGAGGAAGGCTGCGTCGGTGCTGCGGTAGCCCGAGTGGAAGAAGGCCGTGTCGTTAGGGCATCCGGTTTTGATTGTCCCGTTTATGTCCTTGGACTGCCGCTTCCGGAAGAAATGTCCGTGGGTGTTAATGAAGAACTTATTCTTCCTGTTGATGATACGACTAATTTGGAGGCGTTGGAGACAGCCGCGTCCACTTTAAAAAAAATGGTGGAAGTGATGCTTCCTATTGATACGGGAATGAATCGAATCGGTACACATGCAAAAGATTTACCTGCCTTTCTGGAAAAATTAAAAAAATATCCCCACCTGCATATTCATGGGTTGTTTACCCACTTGGCAACAGCTGATGCAAAAAATAAGAGTAAAGCGTATAAACAACTGGCAGAATTTGAAGAGGCCCTTTCCGCTATGCCGTCATTGGAGAATTTGGTTATTTCCGCAGCAAGCAGCGCAGGGGTCGTGGATATTCCTGAAAGCTGGTACAATCTGGTGCGCCCGGGGATTATCCAGTACGGGCCTTCTCCCTCAAATACGATGCTGAATTATCTGGATTTAAAGTATATGATGACTGTAGTAAGCCATATTACCCATGTGCAGGTGGTGCATAAGGGAGAAACCGTAGGGTATGGTGCTACATATACAGCAGGAAAGGATATGAGAATCGCTACGATTCCTATCGGATATGCAGACGGATATCCCCGTGCACTTTCTAATAAAGGAGCAGTTCTTATTGGAGAGAAACGCTGTCCTATCGTGGGGCGTATCTGTATGGATCAGCTTATGGCGGCTGTTGATGATACCGTAATGCCTGGTGATGAAGTCGTTCTTATCGGAAAACAGGGGGAGGAAGAAATTAAAGTGGATGAGCTGGCAGAACTGGCCGGTACAATTCATTATGAAATTCTTTGTGGGCTAAGACGGATTCCACGGATATTTATTGATGAAAAATGATTATAAATACTGATTGATGAAATAAAAAAGAAGGCGCATTATTAATTTACGACCTTCTTTATGTGCTATATGCCGACATTTAGCGTTTTGTGCAACTTTATGATTATAACGAGAATGTTTTAAAATAAATGGAGCGCCTAGAGGGATTCGAACCCTCGCACCTGGTTCCGGAGACCAGTGCTCTATCCCCTGAGCTATAGGCGCCTGACGAAAGACATTATAGCATATTCGCTGAGTTTGCTCAATTGCGTGGCACTAAAATTGAACAGTTTGATCGAAAAGGAAATATGATGTAATACGGAAGGGAGGCACAGAATGGATCGAAAAATATTTCTTTTGATGCTGCCGCAAGAACTCATTTGGAGGGGGAATATCGGAAGAATTGATGAGTGCTTATAAACGGGAATTAGCGCATGTTTATAGGATGGCAAGTGCTAAAAGGATGTTGTTTATAAAGCGTAAAGGTACTCATTAAAAAATGGTGCTGAATGAGTGCAGCCGTGATATGCGCGGAGATGTTGGTGAACTGAAAAAGAAGTATGGAATCCACTATTGATGATTGTTTTACAATTTCGGATAATGCCGGAATACTTGAAGAAAAGCGTTTGACAGGATATAATCGTGATGATATAATGTTTTTCGTTGACGGATCATTAGCTCAGTTGGTAGAGCACCTGACTCTTAATCAGGGTGTCCGGGGTTCGAACCCCTGATGATCCACCAGACATGATACCCGAGGTTATGATGGCTTCGGGTTTTTGTTTTTTCATAATTTGTTGGAGTTTTTAATATCTTTGTAAAAGGTTTTGGCAAAGTTGATAATTGCTGCGGAGGGATTTGCGAAGGAGGGGGTCTTTCTGCATTTATGCAGCAGGTATGATAGAATATAAAAAATATTTCGGAAGAGGTGCGGTATGAGATACAGAAGTACACGAAGTGAAGAGAAAATTTCTGCGCCCCAGGCATTGCTTCAGGGATTGGCCAAAGATGGCGGGCTCTATGTTCCTGAAATGCTGCCGGTGCCTTTTATTGAATATAATTCTTTAAAGGATTTGTCATATAAGGAATTGGCCAGCTTTGTTCTTAAACGTTTTTTGACAGATATTCCTGAAAATGATTTGAAGAAACTTACAGATGCGGCCTATACGGGAACATTTGCCGCAAAAGAAATTGTGCCTGTAAAACGTATGACAGATGCTTTTTCTGTGGCGGAAATGTTTTATGGCAGGACTTGTGCTTTTAAGGATCTGGCGCTTTCTTTGTTCCCTTATCTGCTTGTATGGGCAAAGGCGCAGGAAAATGATGGAAAGCAGATTTTAATCTTAACGGCTACTTCGGGTGATACAGGGAAGGCAGCGTTAGAGGGATTTCGTGACATTCCCGATATCAATATTATGGTATTTTATCCATCTGATGGAGTGAGCCCTCTTCAAAAGGATCAGATGCAGAAGCAGTCCGGTAATAATGTAAGGGTGGCAGGTATTGATGGTAATTTTGATGATGCCCAGAGTGCATTAAAACGCATTTTTATGAGTGGCTTGAGAGAAGAAGCATCAGAAAAGGGTGTTTTGTTTTCCAGTGCTAATTCGATTAATATTGGCCGGTTGCTGCCGCAGATCATCTATTATGTATGGATCTGGCTTCAGTTGAGAAAGAACCATTCGATTGGAGAAAATGAGCGGTTTAATGTGGTAGTTCCTACAGGAAATTTTGGAAATATTCTGGCCGGGTGGATGGCAAAAGAAATCGGTGTTCCCCTTGGACAGCTGATTTGTGCTTCCAATGAAAATAAGGTACTTACAGATTTTTTCGAAACAGGCGTGTATGACATCAATCGCGAGTTTTATCTGACGGAATCACCATCTATGGATATCCTTATTTCTTCTAATTTTGAGCGTTTCCTGTACTATGTACTTGGTTCTGCTGATAAAGTGGCAGCAGCCATGAAAGCATTGAACAAGGAAGGGCGATATGCGGTATCGGAAGAAGAATTAGCAGACGCTCTTGGTGAAATTACAGGAGGATGGGCCTCTTCCGAAGATATGAAACGGGCGATGAAAGCAGTTTACGAATCTTATGACTACCTTATGGATCCTCATACTGCAGTGGCTTATGCGGTTTATCACAGACTTCGCCGCGAAGGGAAGATAGAAAGACATTCTCATACAGTCATCATCAGCACAGCACATCCATATAAATTTCCCGGTATAGTAGCGGAGATTCTCGGTTTAGATGAAACAGGTACACCCTATGATGTTCTTCGGCGTATTGAAAAGAAAACAGGGATTCCTATTCCTTTTCAGTTGGGAGATTTGGAAATGAAGGAAAAACGTTTTATCGATACAATTGGAAAAGATGATGTGGCTGATGCAGTTAGTGAATACATGGATGATATTATGAATATAAGGATGCGAAATGAATAAGGCGGATTTGGAAGAGAAGCAGGAAAGACGGATGCGTTATGGATTCCTGGCACTTTTGCTTTTGGTGTTGGGAGGGATCCATTTTATGGATCCTGCTTTTTATCCAACAGTTTATCAACTGTCCAAAAGTGGAGATTTGGGCGGTACTATTACCTATTTAAGAGGATTTGGTGTTTATGCCGTTTTTGTCAGTTTTTTTATTGATGTCGTTATCAATATTGTTGGATTTCTTCCGTCTATTTTTATTTCTACTGCCAATGGACTGATTTTTGGTTTATTTTGGGGGACGATGATTTCATGGCTGGCAGAAACATTAGGCGTTATGATTTCTTTCTGGGTTATGCGTGTTCTTTTCCGAAGTCTGGCAAAGCGGGTGATTGAACAGAGTAAGACTTTAACCGCTTTGGATTCCTGCGATTCTTGGCAGGCGGTGGCGGCGGCGAGAGCGATTCCTTATATGCCCAATGGTCTTGTCACAGCAATCTGTGCTTTATCCGGCATGTCATTTCGCTCTCATATGGCGGGTAGTTTGCTTGGCAAGCTGCCGTCAGTGGCACTTGAGGTGATTGTCGGGCATGATGTGGTCCATCTGGGGGAACATTCTTTGCGTCTGACTATCATTATTATTGTTGTTTCCGCCGTGTATGGAGCCGTATGGTGGTATATGAAAAAGAGAAAGAATAGAGAGAGGGATATATAAATTTATTTTAAAGCAGTCTGAACGAAAATTGAATTGAACTGTAAAAGCCAGACCTCTTTTAAAGGTATATAAAATAATATTGAGACATTAAAAAGTTTTCTTTGATTAACTGCTGGCAGTTTGCGAACCGTGGCTTCATATTGATCGTAAGAAGACTTTTTGATATTTTACTCCCGGCAGACATTATACTTAAATTTTACAACTCGGGATATAATAAGGTTATATTGCGACAGGTTTGCGTACGTGAATCTGCATTTTTCATTCATGCAAACAAGGAGATTAAAATGATCATTGGGAATGCGGAACATCTTTCTGCTTATAAGGCACAGCTGTCTGAAGAACTTTATGATTGTCTGGAGAAAATGGCGGCCTATGGGTTTGAAGACCTGCCTGACGGGAAATATGAGATTAACGGTTATAAGGTGGGGGTAGAAACTTCAATGACGGAGCCGGCTGATAAACGTAAATTGGAAGGACATCAAAGGTATATCGATATAGTTTATGAAGTTGATGTGGAAGAAGAGTGGATCGGCTGCCGGTCTGTTTGGGAAGCGGGAAAAGTGACTGAATCTTATGAAGATAGAGATTTATATTTTTTCGCGTCGGAAGGAGAAGAAAGCCGTGCGTATCTTCATACGGGAAATTTTGTAATTTGTTTTCCCGAAGATTTGCATAGGCCTCTCTGCATGGGAGCGAAAGGGCCTTGCAGAATCAGGAAGGCGGTTCTAAAATTTCCGTTAAATAAATTATGAAATAGGTAAGATGTATAGGACCTCATATTGACCGAAGGTCTCTATTTTGGTATCATAATTAATACGGACAGCATTTTGACTGATGGTCGTGTTTTGGAGTTTTATTTAAGGAGCAGCTTTTAAAATGACCGTAAGGGGGAGACGAATGAAGTATAAAAAAGTGCTGGCAGCTGTCATGGCGGTCAGTGTAGTTTTATCGGCAGGTATGTTTACAGGATGCGGTTCAGCAAAGAGCCAGCAACAGCAAAGTTTAAAGGTGACGACATTTAGACCGTTTAAATCAGATACACCGGTTATGAGGGAATATACAGGCTCTATTACGGCATTGCAGGAGGTTCCTGTCCGCGCTAAGGTATCGGGGACAATTGTTGAAAAATATATTACCGGCGGTCAGCATGTGGAAGCGGGGCAGGCCCTGTATCGTATTGATACAAGAAGTTATGCATCTGCATTGGCTGCGGCACAGGCATCTGCAGCACAGGCATCTGCTACTTATGAAAATGCGAAAAAGGATCTGGCCCGTTATGAACAGCTGGTTAGCAGCGGTGCTATTTCAAAACAGGCATATGACGGACAGAAATCATCTACAGAAGCCTATCGGGCTGTTTATGAAGCGGCTCAGGCGCAGGTACAGATTGCTTCCGATAATTTAGGTGATACGATTGTGACAGCGCCATTTTCGGGCACACTGTCTATGGATGATGTGAACATAGGCACTTTTGCAACCGCAGGTACGACGGGACTTGTTACCCTGTCCTCTTCTGATCCGCTTTATGTGCAGTTCGACATGTCCGAAAGCGAGTATTTACAGCTTACTCGTCAGAAAAATATTACGGAAACTTTAGGGAGTGAATTAAAACTCCGCTTGTCAGATGGATCCATTTACAGTGAAACCGGTAAAATCGTACAGGTCAGTCCGGGACTCAACGGCGGTCAGCTGACGATGAAAGCATCTTTTGCTAATCCTAATAATCTTCTTATTCCGGGAATGTATGCAACCATTGTTTCTGATGCTGAGTTAGCACAGGGAAGTATTCTCGTTCCGACGAAAGCCCTCATCCAACTTTTAAATAAAGATATGCTTGATGTGATAGTGGATGGGAAGGTACAGCAGAAAGCAGTCAAGGTTGGCGCAACCTATGGATTATATACAATTATTGAAAGTGGCATTGATGTGACTGATGAAGTTATCGTAGAAGGTCAGAACAAAGTGCAGATTGGCCAAGCGGTAGAAGCGGTAGAAACGACCAGAGAAGAAATGGAAGAATCCGCGACCAAGGCTGCTGCAGATCAGCATGGTCTTGCGAAGTAAGGAGGGGACATGGCTAAGTTTTTTATCAATCGTCCTATCTTTGCAATTGTTTTGGCGCTCGTTATTTCTATCGCCGGTATGCTTTGTATTTTTACCCTGCCGGTTGACCGATATCCGAAGATAACTCCTCCACAAGTTTCGGTACGGGCCACCTATCCCGGTGCCGATTCGGAAGTTGTGGCGCAAACAGTAGCGGAAGTCATAGAGAAGAATGTTGTTGGAATAGAAGACCTTGATAACATCAGTTCAACAAGCAATTCTAATGGAACCTATTCGTTAAACGTGCAATTTGAATCCGGTACGGATTCTGATATGGCAACAATTAGAGTACAAAACGGTGTTTCTGCCTCAGAAGCGGCATTACCGGATACAGTTCGATCCATTGGTGTAACCACTCACAAATCTTCAGGAGATATGGCTCTTGTTATCAGCTTGCTGTCACCAAATGGGACTTATGATGATACCTTTTTGAAAAATTATTTCAGTATGAATTATGTTGATGAGTTGAAATCTATTCCTGGTGTCGGTAATGTGCAGGAATTTGGTTCTGATTTCGGTATGCGGATCTGGCTTGATCCCGCAAAAATGGCACAGAATAAAGTCACCGCATCGGAAGTTATATCTGCTGTCAGCACACAGAACAGACAGGTAGCGGCAGGTAATGTGGGGACGGCTCCGGTGGACAAGAATCAGGCATTCCAGTACATTGTTACCGTGCAGGGGCGTTTAGCCACAGCAGAAGAATTTGGGAATATAGTCATTCGTACAAACAGTGACGGCAGTATGCTCAGAATGAAAGATGTGGCCCGCATCGAACTGGATGCAAAGAACTACGATTTTATTGCCCGTTCCGGTGACCATGAATCTGCAGCGGTAGCATTCTCACTCACTGATGATGCAAATGCTATTGATACGATTAACACGATTAAGGCTAAACTTGCTGAAGACAGCAAGTCTTTTCCTGCGGATATGACTTATCGTATTTCTATGGATAATACGGATTTCATTTATGCGTCCGTTAAAGAAGTTCTTCAGACCTTTTTTGAAGCACTGCTGATTGTAGCAATGATTGTCTATATATTTTTGCAAAATTGGCGATCTACCCTTATTCCCATGATCGCCGTCCCTGTATCGTTATTTGGTACTTTTGGCGCTTTTGAGGTACTCGGTTTTACAATCAATACGCTGACACTTTTTGCCATGGTTTTAGCAATTGGACTGGTTGTCGATGATGCAATTGTTGTCATTGAAGCTGTAGAGTATGAAATGCGGTATAACAATTTACCGCCGAAAGACGCTACGGTTGCGGCGATGAAAAAAGTGCAGAGCCCAGTTATCGGGGTTGCTATCGTACTGGCTGCTGTATTTGTTCCGGTTGCCTTCCTTGGCGGGATTATGGGTATTCTCTATAAACAGTTTGCCCTTACTATTGCGGTTTCCGTATTGATTTCTGCTTTTGTGGCTTTGTCCTTGACGCCGGCTCTTTGTGCAGGGATGCTCCGTCATCATAAGGAAGGCGCAGAACGGGGACGGCTGCAGAAATTCTGGGATAAATTCAATGACTGGTTCGATCGTATGATTGAAATTTATGGCCGTAGTCTTGAAAAAATGGGACGCGTGATTATAGCGCCCATTGGTGTCCTCATTGGATTGACCGTTGCTTCTGTTGTTATGTTTGTTGCTCTCCCGACTGCTTTTTTGCCGGAAGAGGATAATGGCTACTTTATTGGGGCTATTTCGCTGCCGGAAGGTTCTGTCAATATAAGAACCAATGCGGCAATTAAAGAGTTTCTGGCCTATATGGGTAAAGATGATGCTGTAGAGCAGACTTTTGGCGTTACCGGCTCTGATATCCTTTCCGGTGGTCAGAAACCCAATGCGGGACTTTCTTTTATTAAACTGAAGCCCTGGGATGAGAGAAAAGGCGCTGCTTCACAGGTGGGAGCGCTTATTGGAAAAGCGGCAGCCTATAATGCCACGCACCCTGATGTAAATATTATGGCTTTGAATCCCCCTTCTATTCCCGGACTGGGCAGTTCCGGCGGGTTCTCCATGTATATCCAGAATAAGAATGGCGATTCCAATGAAAATATGCAGCGGGTTATAGGGCAGTTCCTCGGAGCGGCTAATCGAAGACCGGAAATAAAGATGGCTTATACCACTTTCCGTATGGATACTCCTTCATATAATTTTGATATAGATCGTGAAAAGGCTTTAAAAAATGGTGTGGCACTGGGAGATATTTTTACAGCCTTACAGGTCTATTATGGGTCTGTCCAAATTAATGATTTTACTGCCTATGGACGTAATTTTAAGGTGGTCGCCCAGGCTGATGTGGATTATCGTATGGATCCTTCGGCGAATAAGTTCCTGACTGTGAAAGACTCCAGCGGGAACATGATTCCTATCAGTACTTTTATCACACCGAAAAAATCTAATGCAATTTCCGTTATTACCCGTTATAATAATTTCCCTGCGGTTAAAATCAGTGGTAACCAGGCAGACGGATATTCTTCCGGACAAGCGTTGGACGCATTGGAAGAAGTGGCAGCGGAAGTACTTCCTACCGGATATAGTTATGCTTTTGTGGAAAGCTCGGCACAGGAGAAAGAAGCCGGCGGGAAGACGATTTATGCCTTGGCACTGGGGATGCTCTTTGTATTTCTCTCTTTGGCGGCATTATATGAAAGTTGGAAAGTTCCTTTTGTCGTACTCTTTGGTATGCCGACCGGCTTCTTCGGAGCCTGTCTTGGCGCCTGGATGTTTAATGTATATAATGACATTTATTTCCAAATCGGTTTGTTAACCATCATAGGGCTTGCCGCCAAGAATGCGATTCTCATTGTAGAGTATGCGAAGGTTCGTACAGATGCGGGCATGGCGCCGCTTAAGGCTGCAGTGGAAGCATCTAAGATCCGTCTGCGTCCTATTCTGATGACTTCCCTTGCTTTTATTTTAGGAAACGTTCCGCTGGCCCTGTCGACAGGTGCGGGCGCGAATTCTCGTTCCGAAATGGGGATTGCCGTGGTATTCGGTGTTCTTTCTGCGACAGCGTTTCAAATTTTTATCGTACCAATGCTGTTTATTGTTATTGAAAAGTTCCATTTTGGAGGCTTTCGTAAGAAAAAACTGGTGACTGAAGAAGACTGAGGTTTATTAAATGTGAAATACCTTTCCACAGAGAAAATGATTTTCCTGGAGAAAGGTATTTTTGCTTATAAAGCGAGGATAGAAAATATGATATAATGATTGGGTAAAATTTTATTATTTGGGGTATAAATAAGAAAGGGAATATATGATGAGCCAAATATTTGTAAGCGGACATAAATCGCCTGATACGGACAGCATTGCCGCTGCCCTCAGCTATTCTTATTTAAAGCGCCGGTTAGGCATGGATGCTGTGGCCGTTCGTGCGGGAGAAATCAATAAAGAATCCAGATTTGCTTTGGATTATTTCAATTTGGAAGAGCCGATGCTTGTGACTTCCGTAGCAAGAAAAAATCCGGAAGATGAAAAACAGAAAGTGATTTTAGTGGATCACAATGAATCCAAACAGACAATCGATGGTATGGATGACGCGGAAGTCCTGGAAATTATTGACCATCATCGTTTCGGGGATTTCGAATCGGAGAATCCGATTTTCATTCTTGTTCGTCCGGTCGGTTGTGTGAATACGGTCATCTATGGATTATATAAAGCGAATCATATAAAGCCGTCCCGTGAAATCGCGGGAATCATGCTCTCCGCCATTATATCCGATACAGTCCTTTTCCGTTCGCCGACAACGACAGAAGAAGATAAAGAAACGGCGAAAGAACTGGCTGAAATTGCGGGAGTGGATTATGAGGCTTATGGTATGGAAATGCTGAAAGCCGGTGCGGATATTTCCGATTATCCTGCTGAAAAATTGGCACGGAACGATACAAAGGAATTTAGCGCGGCAGGAAATGTATTTACTGTCGGACAGATTTCCGTTATGAATGTGGATCCGATTAATGAAAAGAAGGCAGAAATCATGAAAGTGCTGGAGGCGATCAAAGCTGAAAAGGGCTATGCAGCTTCTTATCTCATGGTGACAGATATCTTGGCGGAGGATACATTCCTGTGGTTCACTGAAGGTGCGGAAAGCATTGTAGAAAAAGCATTTGCCAGTAAGCCTGAAAATGGAGTTGCCTATCTTCCTCATGTTATGTCCAGAAAGAAACAGGTACCCCCGCCACTTCTGAAAGCATACGGCGAATAATTTTGAGCGGAACGAAGAACTCATACATGGCATTCGTCATATATGAGTTTTTCTTTTATAAGGGGCGTTTGGATGAGTTATCTTGATACTTTAAACGAAAGACAGCGTCAGGCTGTTGAACAGATTGAAGGACCCGTGTTGATTATGGCAGGTGCCGGTTCGGGTAAAACTAAAGCGTTAACCTGCCGCATTGCTTATATGCTGGAGCAGGGAATACGGCCGCAGAATATTCTTGCTATCACTTTTACAAATAAAGCGGCACAGGAAATGCGTGAACGTGTCCATCATCTGGTAGGGGCGGAAGCGAATAAACTGTGGATGTATACATTCCATTCTTTTGGTGCGCGTTTTTTGCGGCGGGAAATCAATAACCATCTGCCGTTTACTGATAAATTTACGATTTATGATTCTGATGATTCCAAACAGATGATTAAGAATATTCTGAAGGAATTAAATTTGGATGATAAACAGTATCCGCCAAGAAATATACAGGCTCGTATTTCTGCCGCAAAGAATGCACTCCAGGGGCCGGAATCATTTCGCGCGGAAGCCAGCGGTAATTTTTACAACGAAAAGATTGCTGATGTCTATGATTTGTACGATAAATATATGAAACAGAACAATGCACTCGATTTTGATGACCTTCTTTTTGCGACAACAAAACTCTTAGCTGATGAAACGATACGCAGACGTTGGCAGGATCATTTCCACTATATTTTAATTGATGAATATCAGGATACCAATCATGCGCAGTACCTTATGGCAAAGTATATCGCAGGCAAATCTCAAAATATTTGTGCCGTAGGTGATGCGGATCAGAGTATCTATTCCTGGCGTGGAGCCGATCTGCGGAATATCATGGATTTCCGTGAAGATTATCCTTCGGCTCAAATTATTAAGTTGGAGCAGAATTACCGTTCGACACAAACAATTTTAAATGCGGCCAATGCGGTTATTAAAAATAATGTGGAACGCTTGGAGAAACGGTTGTGGACAGAAAATAATCCGGGGGTCCATCTGCAGAAATATGCTGCTTCTGATGAACATAATGAGGCGGATTTTATTGTAGAGTCCATGATGAAAGAACACGGGGAAAATCATGTCCCGTATGGGAAAATGGCGGTTCTTTATCGTATGAATGCCCAGTCCCGTGTGATTGAAGAAAGCATGGTAAAGCGCGGTATTGCTTATACCATGGTCGGCGGAACAAGATTTTATGACCGCGCGGAAATAAGGGATATGCTGGCGTATCTTAAATTGGTGGCTAATTTTCGTGATGATATCAGCTTGATGCGTATTATCAATGTGCCCCGGCGTGGTATCGGACAAACAACCATACAGAAGTTAAGTGAATTTTCCAAACAGGGAAATATGTCCATGTTTGAGGGAATCATGTCACTGGAAGAGTCTGATATCCCCGTGCCAGCAAGAACCAAACTCCAAAAATTCAGCGCCTTGATTTTTAGTTTCTTGAATGCTTCCACGGAAGGCGATGTATTTACACTTATTCAGAAAATTATGACTGATACGGAATATCTGTCGGTTCTACAGCAGAGCAGTGATCCTCAGGCACAGAGCAGAGAAGAAAATTTGGGTGAACTGCTGAACGTGGCAAAGGATTTTACACAGGAGCAGCCGGAAGGAGGACTTCCGGAATTTTTGGAAAAGGTCGCTCTTGTAAATGACGTAGATTCCTTTGAAGAACAGGATGATAAAGTGACTTTAATGACTATCCATAGTGCCAAGGGATTGGAGTTTCCTATAGTTTATATGGCAGGTATGGACGAAGGCATCTTTCCGGGGGTACGTTCTTTGATGGATGAGACGGCTTTAGAGGAGGAGCGTCGCCTTTGTTATGTGGCAATTACAAGGGCAAAGGAAAAGTTATATCTTACCACATCTGCTGTACGAACGATGTACGGGCAGGTGAAACCTTATGTAGAAAGCCGCTTCCTTAAAGAAATCCCTGTCGATTTGTTGGATGAAATCCGCGGGAATAGCAGTGAGGCAAAGAGACGTACTCTAATCAGGAGTAATAATGAGCAGAAGAGCAAATGGGCATTGTCCTCTGCGGGAATAATGAATAAGCCGGTGGCAAAAAAGAGTATAAAAGCAAGGTTCGACTGGCAGGGCGGAGATAAAGTATCTCATCGTATGTGGGGAAAAGGACAAGTTGCAGAGGTAACAGGGAGCGGAAAGCATATGATGTTAAAACTCATCTTCCCCAATGATCAGATTCGTCAGGTTATGGTAGCTTTTGCGCCAATTGAAAAAGAGGAATAATATGGTAACGGCAGAAATTATAAAAAAAGCGGAAGAATTTCGAAAAAAGCTGCGCCATCACAGTTATTTATATTATGTATTGGATAAGCCTGAAATTACAGATTTTGAATTTGACCGCCTGTATCGGTCACTTGTGGATCTGGAAAAAGAATACCCTGAAATAGTAACGCCTGATTCGCCAACCCAAAGAGTCGGAGGGAAAGCATCGGATGATTTCAGGAAGATTCCTTTTAAAAAGCCGATGTTGAGTCTGGCAAATGCTTTCAGTGCGGAAGAACTTCGTGATTTTGACCGGCGTGTCCATGGCGGCATAGGTGCAATGCCTGTGGAATATATCACAGAACTTAAAATTGACGGACTTTCTATGAATCTCATTTACGAGAATGGATCATTAGTGCAGGGACTGACGCGGGGAGATGGGAAGGTAGGCGAAGATGTAACATCAAATGTAAAGACAATTAAAACAATTCCTTTATATATTGAAAACGCGCCTGCCTATATGGAAGTTCGCGGTGAGGTATATATGCCTCGTAAAAGTTTTATTGCGTTGAATGAAGAACGTGATGAGGCGGGAATGATGCCTTTTGCTAACTGCAGAAATGCGGCGGCAGGATCACTTCGCCAATTGGATCCCAAAGTAACGGCTGCGCGGAACCTGGATTTTTTTGCTTATGCGCTGGGGGCAGAAGAGGGATTGGATATTTCCTCACAGGATGATCTGCTTCTGCAGTTGAAGAAATTTCATTTCCGTGTAAATCCCCATTATCGAAAATGGGATTCCATAGAGGGGGTTATCACAGGAGTCCGGGAATGGGAAAAGAAGCGTCGTGAACTGGACTATGATACTGACGGAATGGTCATTAAAGTAAATGATTTCCGGCAGCAGGAATTATTGGGTGCTACGGGGAAAGATCCGAAGTGGGCTATAGCATATAAGTATCCACCGGAGGAAGCGGTTACAAAAATAGAAAAGATTGTTGTTTCTATGGGGCGGACCGGCGTACTGACACCGTCGGCTGATTTGACACCTGTCCGCTTGGCCGGCACGACGGTAAAAAGGGCAACACTTCATAACCTGGATTTTATTCGGGAAAAAGATATTCGCGAAGGAGATACCGTTATCATTTACAAAGCCGGTGAAATTATTCCTGAAATAGCAGCTGTCTTAAAAGAAAAGAGAAATGGCAGTGAAAAGGAATTTGAGATGCCCGAAAATTGTCCGGTATGTGGAAATCCAATACGAAGGATCGATACGGAAGCGGCATTCCGTTGTATAAATCCTGCCTGTGGCGGTGTGGTTCGTGAAAAGCTCATTCACTTCGCTTCTCGTGATGCGATGGACATAGAAGGCTTGGGCCCCGCGGTGGTAGACAGTTTGCTTGCATATCGGCTGGTTGCGGATGCGGCGGATTTCTATGCGTTAAAAGAAGATGATTTGCGGCAGATTGAGCGAATGGGTGAAAAAAGTGCAGCTAATCTAATTACTGCTATTCGTGCCAGCAAAGAACGAGGATTTGCCAAATTGCTTTTCGGTCTTGGGATACGTTTCCTTGGAGAAAAAGGCAGTGAGCTGGCGGCTCATTATTTTCATACAATAGATGCTATTATGGCTGCTGATGTGGAAACGATTGAAGAAACGGAAGGGATCGGTAAAATAACGGCAAAAAGTTTATATGACTATTTTCATGATGAGAAAAACATAGAAATGATTAATAAATTAAAAAATGCCGGCGTCTTAATGGAGGAAATTAAAGAAGAATCGGAAAGCGGGATGTTTTCCGGGGAATCTGTTGTACTTACAGGAAAGCTTGCAGTTATGGGAAGGCGTGAGGCATCAGATTTGATCAAGCGTCTGGGGGGAACGACACAAAGTTCTGTGACGAATACCACTACTCTCGTTGTGGCGGGGGAAGATGCAGGAAGTAAGTTGGAAAAAGCAAGAGCGAAGGGCATTCCGGTGATAGATGAACAAGAGTTTCTGAAACGTGCGGGGGTGGGAATAAAAGAATAAACGGTATCAGAACTTGTATGTTATAATTATGGCGTATTTATAGTTATTAATAGTAAGGGAGTGGATCTATGAAAATCACGATAGAAGAAGCGCGTAAAATAGCACTTCTTTCCCGTCTGGAGTTCAGTGCAGAAGATCTGGAAAAAATGCGTGAATCTATGAACAGTATTCTCACCCATATGGAAGAATTGAATCAACATGATACGGAGGGCGTAGAACCGACGGCTCATGCGGTAGAACAGTATAATGTCATGCGTGAAGATGAACCGCATCAGTCTTTATCAAATGAGGAAGCACTTTTTAATGCGCCGGAAAAAGAAGGCGGTTATTTTAAAGTGCCTAAAATTATATAGGAGGTACAGTGGTGGAGTATACAATTCATGGTCTTCATGAAAAACTTGTCAATAAAGATATATCTTCTGTAGAATTAACAAAAAAGATTATTGCCCATCGGAATCTTGTGGAACGGGAGATCCATGCATTTTTGTCGACGAGTGATGAAACGACGTTGGAGAGGGCGGCAGAAGTAGATAAAAGGATTGCTTCAGGAGAAGGGATTTCTGAACTGGCAGGGATTCCCGGGGCAATTAAAGATAATGTGTGCATTAAGGGACAGCCCTGTACAGCTGCATCGAAAATGCTGGAGAATTTTATAGCTCCTTATAATGCTACAGTTATTGAAAAATTAGAAAGCTGTGACTATATTTCTCTCGGTAAATTGAATATGGATGAATTTGCTATGGGGAGCAGTACGGAGTGTTCTTATTTCGGGCCTACCCATAACCCCTGGAACCTGGAAAGTGTTCCCGGCGGTTCCTCCGGCGGCAGTGCGGCGGCAGTAGCTGCTAATGAAGCAATTTGGACTCTTGGTTCTGATACCGGCGGATCCATCCGGCAGCCTGCTTCTTTTACCGGGATTGTAGGTCTTAAGCCAACGTATGGTCTTGTTTCCCGCTATGGGCTTTTGGCATTTGCTTCGTCACTGGACCAGATCGGCCCGTTGACCAAGGACGTGACTGACGCAGCTATCGTTTTAAATGCTATTGCGGGTTACGACCATCGGGATTCCACGTCTATCCGTATGGAAAAGAAGGATTACAAGAAAGCTCTTATAAAAGATGTAAAAGGATTTCGTATCGGTGTGCCCCGAGAATTCTTCGGTAAAGGAATCGGGGAAGAAACAAAAGAAGCAATTAAATCGGCTCTTGCTTATTATGAAAAAGAGGGGGCTGAAATCGTGGATGTTTCTATCCCCCATATTACCAGCGGTGTAGATGTGTATTATATCATTGCTCCTGCGGAAGCAAGTTCCAATCTGGCGCGTTATGACGGCGTCGGATTTGGTTACCGTGCTTCAGGAAAAGATATTGTGGATATGTATATTAAGAGCAGAAGTACGGGATTTGGCGAAGAAGTCAAGCGTCGTATCATGATTGGCAACTATGTACTTTCTGCAGGTTATTATGATGCATACTACCTGACTGCGCTGAAAGTCCGCACTCTTTTGAAGCGGGAGTTTGAAAAAGCTTTTGAGCGGTGTGATATTCTTGCAGCACCTTCTGCATCAGGAACTGCTTTCAAATTTGGTGCTTTTTCGGATCCGCTGGCGCTGTATATGGAAGATATCTGTACGGTCCCGGTTAATTTGATTGGCGCACCCTCCATCAGCATTCCTGTCGGATTTAAAGATGGGATGCCTCTTGGTATACAGCTTATCGGACCGACGCTTGGAGAAGAAAAGATTCTGCAGGCTGCCTATACGTTTGAACAGGATCATCCTGAATTTACGAAGACAGCGCCGAAAGGAGAGTTTGAATGAAATACGAAGTTGTCATTGGTCTTGAAGTCCACACGGAGTTGAGAACAAAAACAAAAATTTTCTGCGGCTGTAAAACTTCTTTTGGCGCAGATCCCAATACAAATGTATGTCCTGTATGTCTTGGGCTTCCCGGTGTGCTTCCTGTCTTAAACAGAAAAGTGTTGGAATTCGGTGTAAGAGCAGGATTAGCTTTGAATTGTGAAATTGCCCGATTCAGTAAATTTGACAGAAAAAATTATTATTATCCGGATCTGCCAAAAAATTTCCAGACGTCTCAATTTGATTTGCCGATTTGTGGTCCTGGATTCCTTGATGTGGAAGTAGAAGGGGAAAAGAAGCATATCCGCATTACTCGTGCCCATATGGAAGAGGATGCCGGCAAGCTGGTTCATCATGGCAATTCCATTACGGATTCTGACTATTCTTTGGTGGATTATAACCGCACGGGAACACCGCTGCTGGAGATCGTTTCTGAACCGGATATGCGTTCTGCGAAAGAAGCAGTGGCCTACATGGAGAAATTGCGTGCGATTCTCCAATATGTGGAAATCTCCGACTGCCGTATGGAAGAAGGCAGTCTCCGTTGTGATGCCAATGTTTCAGTTCGTCCTATTGGACAGAAAGAATTGGGGACAAAAACGGAAATTAAAAATATCAACTCTTTCAGAGGTGTTGAAAGGGCTATTGAATATGAAGCGCTTCGTCAGGCGGAACTTTTGGAAGAAGGCGGGAAGATTATTCAGGAAACAAGAACATGGGATGAAAAAGAAGGTATAACCAAAAGTATGCGTTCCAAGGAAGAAGCCAATGACTATCGTTATTTTCCTGAACCGGATCTTGTACCGTTTACAGTAAGCAAAGAGTATATTGAAGAAATACGGAAAACGCTTCCTGAACTTCCCGATGCAAGAAAAGAAAGATATATGAGATGTTTCGGGCTTTCTTCTGAAGATGCGGTTATGATGACAAATGATAAGGATCGGTCGGATTATTTCGAGGCAGTTGTTAAGGCGGGAGCCGATCCCAAAGCCGCTGTAAACTGGTTGATGGGAGAATTTGCGAGTCAGCTGTCCACTGATGGAATTGAAATCGCGGCGGCTCCTGTTACTGCTGAAAATTTGGCAGAATTGCTAAAGTTGATTAGTAAAGGGACTATTTCCAGTAAAATTGCAAAGAAGGTCTTTGCGGATATGTGGAAAGATGGCGGTGGCGCGGAAGAAATCGTCAGAGTAAAAGGTCTTACCCAGATTAGTGATACAGGAGAATTGGAGGGGCTGGTTGCAAACGTTATTGCCGAGCATCCCCAGGCTGTTGCCGACTTCAAGGCAGGGAAGAAGAAAGCTGTGGGGGCTCTTGTAGGGCAGATTATGAAAGTAACGAAAGGACAGGCCAATCCGCAGGTGGTTAATCAGCTTCTTGCCAAGAAATTATCTGAATTATGAGTGAAAACAATCAGAACGAGGTAAGGAAAGAACCGCATGTCATGTCCAGAGATGATGTGAATGACTATGACGGACTGACGTTGAATGAGCAAGGGGAGCAGGAAGAACGGTCTGCAGAAGATTCTTTCATCCATATATATACGATTCATATTCATGAATTGCCATGGTGGAAGAAACTGTTAGGAGGGTTAGGTATCGCCGTTTTTATACTGCTGGGATTGGTATTGGTGTGGCTGTTCTTTATCTATGGAGCTATTGTTTTAGCCACAGTTGCAATAATCTATTTCATAAGGAAATATCTTTTAAAATAATCGAGAAACGGGTGTCAGGCGGGCATCCGTTTTCATTTGCTTATATACAGTATCGATAAAAAACGATATAATGATATAGGAAATACATTTTATATCATGGTAAAGAATAGGGTTTAGAAGGAGAATTTGTATGGGAAATGCCAAAATTGAAAGACAATATGTGGGAAAGATGACACCTTTCAGGCTGGCAGCTCCTTTTCAGCCTATGGGAGATCAGCCTGAAGCGGTAAAGTCGCTGACAGACGGCTTGAGAGATGGACATTGGGCGCAGGTTTTGCTGGGTGCTACAGGTACAGGAAAAACTTTCACGATGGCAAAAGTGATTGAAGAAATGCAGCGTCCGACACTGATTATTTCTCCCAACAAAACTTTGGCAGCACAGACTGCCAGTGAATTTAAAGACTTTTTTCCTGATAACGCGGTGTATTATTTTGTAAGTTACTATGATTATTTTCAGCCTGAATCTTACATACCGCAGACGGATACATATATAGAAAAAGATTCTTCAAGGAATGAGGAGATTGATCGTCTTCGCCATTCTGCGACAATGGCTCTTTTTGAGAGGCGTGATGTTATTATCGTGGCATCAGTTTCCTGCATTTACGGATTAGGAGATCCTGAGGATTACAGTACACTGGGATTGTCACTTCGGCCCGGTGAAGAAATCACGCGGGATCAAATTCTCTCGCGCTTGGTAGATATGCAGTATTTGCGGAATGATCTTAATTTTACCCGCGATACGTTCCGTGTAAGAGGTGATACAATTGATGTGTTTCCTGCATCTTCCAATAATGCGGCAGTGCGGATAGAAATGTTTGGTGATGAAATTGAATCCCTGTACGAATTTGATGTTTTGACAGGTGCCACAGTGGCGGAACGGGATCATATCGGAATATTTCCTGCATCCCACTATGTAACTACTTCCGGGAAGTTAAAAAATGCCATTGCTAAAATTAAGGTGGAGTTGGAAGAGCGCCTGAAGGAACTTCGGGAGCAGGATCGTATTTTAGAAGCACAGCGTCTCATGCAGCGGACAAATTATGATTTGGAGATGATGCAGGAAGTGGGGTATTGCTCAGGTATCGAAAATTATTCGCGCCATATGTCGGATCGCAGGCCGGGAGACCCTCCATATACACTGCTTGATTATTTTCCTGATGACTATATGATTATGATTGATGAATCCCATATTACCGTACCTCAGCTTCATGCCATGTACAATGGAGACCAGTCGCGAAAACACACGCTTGTGGATTATGGGTTCCGTCTGCCAAGCGCGCTGGATAACCGTCCTCTGACTTTTGAGGAATTTACGGACAGAATCAATCAGATCATTTATGTTTCCGCTACGCCGGGCCGTTATGAAATGAGTGTGCAGACGAATATGGCGGAGCAGATTATCCGTCCTACAGGCCTGTTGGATCCCAGCGTAGAAGTCCGTCCCATCGAAGGACAGATGGATGATTTGCTGGGAGAAATTCATAAACGGGAAGCAGTCAATGAACGGGTTTTGATTACTACGTTGACGAAGAAAATGGCGGAAGATTTAACGGACTTTTTAAATGAAGCAGGAGTGAAAGTCAGATATCTCCATTCCGATGTGGCGACAATTGAACGGGCGGAGATTATCCGGGATCTCCGTGCCGGTGAGTTTGATGTGCTTGTGGGAATAAATCTCCTTCGTGAAGGACTGGATATGCCGGAGGTTTCTTTGGTGGCTATTTTAGATGCCGATAAAGAAGGATTCTTGCGTAATGAAACATCCATGATACAGGTTATCGGCCGTGCGGCGAGAAATGCTCATGGACATGTCATCATGTATGCGGATCGTATGACAAAATCCATGAAGTATGCGATCGAGGAAACGAACCGCAGAAGAAAAATTCAGGAAGCTTATAATACAAAACATCATATCGTGCCGAAAACAATCCGAAAAAAAGTAAAGGATTTAATTGAACTTACTAAAATCAGTGAAAGTACGGAAACGTACGGAAGTGGAGATCAATCCGTTGAAAATTTGTCTGATGAAGAACTGTATAATCGGATGAAGAATTCTGAGCGGAACATGAAACGGGCGGCAAAAGCGATGGAGTTTGAAGAGGCTGCCTTATGGCGGGATCGGCTTGCCGGACTTCGCCAACAGTGGAGTGATCGGTACGGTTCCCGTGCGGATTCAGCTTTGAGGCGCCAGGAAAGCCAGAATAAGAGAATCAATCGTCCTCTTAAAAAGAGAATCTGAGATAACGGAAGGATAATTATGGAAAAAGGAATTGTTATACAAGGGGCAAGACAGAATAATTTAAAAAATATCAATCTGACACTCCCGAGAAATAAATTGATTGTATTCAGCGGTCTTTCGGGATCAGGAAAATCTTCCCTTGCTTTTGACACAATTTATGCGGAGGGACAAAGAAAATATGTAGAATCGCTTTCCGCTTACGCACGACAGTTCTTGGGGCAGATGAATAAACCAGATATTGATAAAATTGAAGGCTTATCCCCTGCTATTTCCATTGATCAGAAATCAACAAGCCACAATCCGCGTTCTACAGTAGGAACGGTTACGGAAATTCATGATTATCTCCGTATGCTCTATGCCCATGCAAGCCGCGCTTTTTGTCCTCATTGCGGCAAACCGATTGAGAGGCAGACGACGGATCAGATCGTAGATGCCCTGATTGATTTGGGAGACCGCACTAAATTGATGATTCTTGGACCTGTGGCAGTCAGTCAAAAAGGAACGCATAAGAAGCTTCTGGAAGAATTGCGGAAAGAAGGTTATGTACGTGTGCGTGCGGACAATATACTGTATTCTCTTTCCGATGAAATTATTCTTGAGAAAAACAAAAAACATACTATTGAAGTCGTGATAGACAGGATCATTATTAAGGAGGGGATCGCCAAGCGGTTGACCGATTCCGTAGAAGCGGCGCTTAAATTGGGGGACGGTATGATGATTGCCGCTGTAGTGGATGGAAATGATCATATTTTCAGTTCCCATTTTGCCTGTCCTGATTGTGGCATTTCTTTACCGAAGCCGGTGCCGCGGATTTTTTCTTTCAATAATCCTTTCGGTGCCTGTCCTGCGTGTATGGGGCTTGGTTCCTCTTTGGAGGCGGATTTTAATAGGATTATCCCTAATCGGGAGATATCCTTCCGTTTGGGGGCAATTAAACCGTTTCCTTTTAACAAGGATACCTGGCTTTACAGACAGCTTGATGCCTTTCTTGAAGGTTACAAGCTTACCATGGATTGCTGTTATAATGATCTGCCGGAAAAAGCAAAAGTGGAATTCCAGCAGGGAGGTGCTGACCTGTTGGCGTTCAGTTATACGAACATGGAGGGGGAAACTAAAGAGTACCACCGCGCTTTTGAAGGAATCATTCCTATGACAAAAAGGAGATATGAGGAGGCGTGGACAGACAAGATGAAAGAAACGCTCTCCAATTTTCTGATTGAAAAGCCGTGTCCTGTTTGCCACGGGGCCCGTCTTCGTCCAGAAAGCCTTGCTTTTCGCGTAGGTAATAAAAATATAGCGGAAATTTCCGATATGGCCGTATCGGATCTTTTACCATTTTTTGATAATCTTGATCTGGCGGAAAAGGAAAAAATCATTGCAGAACAGATTTTTCATGAGATTCATAACCGTCTTACCTTTTTAATCAATGTGGGATTGGATTATCTTACTTTATCCCGTACGGCGACTACACTTTCCGGCGGGGAAGCACAGCGGATCAGGCTGGCAACACAGATCGGATCCGGTCTTGTAGGCGTTCTGTATATTCTCGACGAACCTTCGATTGGCCTCCATCAGAGGGATAATGATAAATTACTGGATACACTGAAAGGGATGCGGGATCTGGGCAATACGCTGATTGTTGTGGAGCATGATGAAGATACCATCCGTGCAGCCGACTGGATTGTGGATATCGGTCCGGGCGCTGGCGAACAGGGCGGCCGTGTAGTGGCGGAAGGAACGCTTGAACAGGTGGAGGCAGTAAAAGATTCTTTAACCGGGCAATATCTGAAAGGCAGCCGATATATTCCTTTGCCGCCCAAAAGACGCACCGGGAACGGGATGTCCCTTATAATTAAAGGTGCATCGGAACATAATCTGAAACATATTGATGTAAGGATTCCTTTAGGGGCGTTTTCCGTAGTGACAGGAGAATCGGGGTCAGGAAAAAGTACTCTGATTAATGAGATTTTATATCAGGGATTATCTAATATAAAAAATCGTACTTCTTATGGAAATGCCGCTTTTGAAGCGATTGAAGGCGCGGAATATGTGGATAAGATCGTTAATATAGATCAGCAGCCTATCGGTAGGACGCCCCGTTCCAATGCGGCGACTTATACAAGCCTTTTCGGTGATATCCGTGAACTGTTCAGCCAGACTTCGGAAGCAAAAATGCGTGGATATAAGCCGGGGCGGTTTAGTTTCAATGTAAAAGGCGGACGATGCGAAGCCTGCCACGGTGACGGTATTATAAAAATTGAAATGCAGTTCCTTTCAGATGTCTATGTACCTTGTGAAGTGTGCCATGGTGCAAGATATAACAGAGAGACATTGGAAGTCCGTTATAAAGGGAAAAATATTTCTGATGTACTTAATATGACGGTGGATGAGGCGATTCCGTTTTTTGAGAATCATGATAAGATTTTGCGTAAACTGCGGACTTTGCAGGAAGTGGGACTCGGATATATTCATCTGGGACAGCCTGCTACAACCATGTCCGGCGGTGAAGCGCAGCGTGTGAAACTGGCGACGGAACTCATGAGGAGAGATACGGGAGATACACTGTATATCCTTGATGAACCGACCACAGGACTTCACAGTGAAGATATTCGAAAATTACTGGTGATTTTACAGAAGCTGGTAGATCAGGGAAATACGGTAGTCGTTATTGAGCACAACCTTGATGTGGTTAAAGTGGCGGACTATATTATCGATTTGGGGCCCGAAGGGGGAGATAAGGGCGGAGAAGTAGTAGCTTTTGGTACTCCTGAGGAAATTTGCAAAGTCAAACGCTCCTATACGGGGCAGTACTTAAAACCTGTTATAGAACGGACCAGGAAATTGATGAAGGAACATCATGGAGACGATTAATACATTAATACGGGCAAAAGTAGATGCGTTGCCTGATTCTCCCGGCGTATATCGTTGGAAAGATAAAGACGGACGCGTTATTTATGTAGGGAAGGCCGTCAATTTAAAAAACAGAGTTCGTTCTTATGTGAGGGAAGATAAGAACCGCTCTCCTAAAGTGGCCGCCATGATCCGTCATGCAGCGGATTTGGATATCACCATGACGGCAACAGAGATGGAAGCTCTTATTTTGGAATGCAATCTGATTAAAGAACTGCACCCGAAGTACAATATTTCCCTCCGTGATGATAAATCTTATCCTTATGTGAAAATCACGGTTAATGAAAAATGGCCGCGTATTCTTGTGACAAGAAATATCAGAAGAGATGATGGTGCTAAATATTTCGGCCCTTTTACTGATGTAGGGAGTCTGCGAAAAACGTTGAGCCTTATCCGCAGGCTGTATCCGATTAGGACCTGCCGGAGTATGAAGGTCAGCCGTCCATGCCTTCAATACCATATGAATCTGTGCTGTGCTCCTTGCTGGAATCACTGCACAGAAGAGCAATACCATGAGTATGTAGTAAAAACCTGTGATTTATTTGAAGGGAAAAATACGGAGCTTGTAAAGGCACTGCAAAAAGATATGGAGTCGGCATCGGAAGAAATGAATTTTGAACGTGCGGCGGTGCTCAGGGATCAGCTTCATGCTGTACAGAGTGTGCAGCAGAGGCAAAATATCGTTTCCAAAGAGGGTGATTTTGATGTGGTGGGAATGTCACGTCTTGATGAACACGCCGGTTTGGAAATTTTTTATATACGTTACGGGAAAATGGTGGGGAAAGAAAATCTCAGTATTCCCGACAGTCTTCATGAAACGGATGAGGATATTATCGCGGCATTTATTAAAAATTTTTACGGTGCGAATCCATCTTCTGTACCGAAGGAAATCATACTGCCGATTTTGCCGCAGGAATCATTGCTTTTAACTGCGTGGCTGTCAAAACTTCGCAACGGTGATGTCAAAATATATGTTCCTGAACGTGGATTTAAGCGCAGATTGAAAGACATGGCGCAGTCTAACGCTGCGAAATACTTGGCGGATAAAAAATTACAATGGGAATATCAGGATGCCCGTGAACAAGGCGCTGTGAATAAATTGAAAGAACTGCTCCATTTGCCAAAGCTGCCTGAACGGATAGAATGTTTTGATATTTCTCATAATCAGGGGGCGGAAACTACAGGATCCATGGTTGTATTCGAAAGCGGGCGCCCCAATAAAAAGGAATACCGCAGATTCAAACTGCAGTCGACTCAGGGGACGCCCGATGATTTCAAGTCTATGGCAGAAGTTATGGCACGGAGATATGGTATAGAAACCAAGTGGCCAAGACCGGATTTGATTGTTCTTGACGGCGGCAAAGGCCAGCTGGATGCTGCGCTTCCGGTGATCCGAAGCTGTGGAATTGATACACCGGTCATTGGCCTTGCCAAGCGTATGGAAGAAATCTATGTGGAAGGGCAGACGGATCCGATTATCATTGATCCGCACGAACCGGCGCTGCAGCTCCTGCAATTTATTCGTGATGAAGCCCATCGTTTTGTTATCGCTTATCATAGAAAGTGGACGTCAAAAAGGAATACGGAATCCATATTGGATCATATTGCGGGAATCGGACCACAGCGTAGAAATGCACTGTGGCATGCTTTCCGTTCGCTTGATGAAATGCGGAATGCGACAGTGGAGGAACTTACCCGTGTGAAAGGGATGAATAAAACGGCAGCAGAAAATGTTTTCCGGTTTTTCAGGATGAAGAAGGACGAAAAACGAATGTTGGTGGAAGGATTTATTGATAGGGAAAGAGATGGTTTATCGAAATTTTAAAAAAGATATTGAAGTAATATCTCTTGAGAAAGTGCTTTTAAAACCGGAAGTAAAAAAATGAAGAAATTGAGGGTTCCCATTTTTTGATTCGCAATGAAACTTATTGACAAACACAAAGCTGCCCCGTATAATGATGAAGTTGAATATTATTTGATGTTGTCAATATACAGCATACAAGACAGCAAAAGGTCCGATCGGTAAGGAGGTGCAAGAAATGCCAAGTCCAAAGAGTAAACATTCCAAATCTCGTCGGGATAAAAGACGTGCCAATTGGAAGCTGACCGTTCCGGGTCTGGTAGAATGTCCACAGTGCCATGCAATGAAATTGCCGCATCATGTTTGTCCGGTATGTGGTTTCTATAAAGGAAGATCAGTTATTCAAGCAAAGACAGAAGAATAATTCTTCACAATAATACATTCCATGTTCAATGGAGTGTATTTTTTATGCATAATGGATAGAAGACATTAGAAGAGGATTCCTTTAAGCATTTCATGGAAAAGTGTGCTACAATATATGGCAATTAATTCTGCCTATGATAAGGCAGAAAGTATAGGAGGATGAGTAGAATGGTAGGAAAAAAGTGGAGAAAAGCAGCAGCAGTAGGTATTGCGGGAGTTTTAGCCGTAGGAGTTTTGGCAGGATGTGGAAATTCATCCGGCACGGGCAGCAACGGAAAAATGAAAATAGGAGTTGTACAAATTGTACAGCATCCGGCACTTGACGAATCAAATAGGGGATTTGTCGATGCTTTGGCTGCGAGGGGACTAAAGGACAAGATTGAAATTGACCAGCAGAATGCACAGGGAGATCAGTCTAATTTACGTTCTATTGCCAATCGATTCGTATCAGGGAATTATAATTTGATTTGCGCTATTTCTACGCCGGCTGCGCAGGCTATGGCGAATGCCACAAATCAAATCCCGATTATTTGTACGGCTATTGCTGATTATGAAAATGCGAAGCTTGTGAAATCGGAAAAGATGCCTGATGCTAATGTGACCGGTACTCATGACCGCGGTCCCTTGGAGAAGCAGGTTTCTTTGATTCGTGAGATTATTCCGAATGTTAAAAGAATCGGGATTATTTACAATTCCAGCGAAATCAATTCTGTTGTGCAGGCAAAAAGATTGAAAGAAGTATGTGTACCGTTGGGGATTGATGTGGCGGAACTGACAGTAAATTCGGTTAATGATGTGCAGCAGGTGGCGGAAGGTTTCCTAGGGGGCAACGTAGAAGCTATTTTTATTCCGACTGATAATATTATTGCATCGTCTATTCCAACATTGATGTCCGTAGCCAATAAAGAAAAAATTCCTGTTTTTGGTGCTGAAGTGGGGCATGTAAAGTCTGGGGTTTTGGCTTCGGAATCAATCAGTTTCTATGATATTGGAAAGCGAGCAGGTCAAATGGCCGCAGATATCCTTGAAGGGAAAAAGCAGATAAAGGATTTCCCTGTAGAAGGCGCAGCTAACTCCAAGCTGTATATCAATAAAGCAGAAATGGAAAATTTAGGAATACAGATTCCAAAGTCAGTTCTTGATCGGGCGGAACTCTTGTAGTTTTTGGGGAAAGGAATCGGTAAATGACCGCAATAAGGCGGAACTGGTGGATGCTGTTGCTGATTGCAGTTTGCGCTGTAATCGTAATGGCATCTGTCATTGATGACCATTCAGCAGCATTAAAAAAACAAATCAGGCTTATTCCACAAAAAGGATTTTATTATATCGGGATCCTGCAGAGTGATTCTTTACCGGAACAGGGAAAAATGGTTGCCGGAATAAAAGCGGCTTTGGCATCGAGGGGGTATCGGGAAAAAGATAATATCCGGATTGACGTTTTTTCTGCTGATGGTGATGAGAAAAAACTTGATGCCCAGGCTAAAAATTTCGTCAAAGATAAAAAAGATTTGATTATTACAGTGGGAACTGATGCGACGAAAGCTTGTGTCCTTGAAACAAAGTCTGTTCCCATTGTAGGTGTGGGAATGCTTCCGCCGGAAAGTAATAATTTTTTTGATAATAGTTATAATCTGACAGGAATCAGTGATATGCCTGCAGTACTGAACCAAATACGTATGGCGGCAAAGGTGCTTTCCCTTCAAACCGTTGGAATTATTTTTAATCCGAAAGATGAAGGGGCTGTGATCCAACTGAATCTGCTTCGAGATGCAAGTGAAAAAAAGGGGATTCATATTTATGAAGTGGCTTTTGATGAAAAAGAGGATCCCATCAGTCAGATAGAAAAGTTTAGCGGACACGTAGATGCGGTATATATTCCTGCAGATGAAACCGTTCTAAAGTCTTTTGATGAGATCGTGAAGCATTTGATGAAACTTGGTATTCCGGTTATTGGAGAAAATGCGGAGATGGTCAGGAGAGGAGCCTTGCTTTCTGTATCTGCAGAGTATTATCGTATGGGATTCAGTGGCGGCCGGATTGCTTCAGAATTGCTGGATGGGAAAAAGAAACCTTATGAAATCGGTATTACCAAGCAGATCGATCCTGATTGGATCGTGAACATGTCTGTAGCAAAAACATTGAAGAAAGAACTGCCTTACGACGTGTGGCAGAAAGCAAGAAAATTATATTTGTATGACGGGCAGGCGGCAAGACCGTAGCCTGTTTTGCGGGGTGAAATTGATGTTTGATCTATTTATATCTACAGTTGCCCAGGGACTTATGTGGTCTATGCTGGCAATTGGAGTCTTTTTATCTTTCCGTGTTCTTGACGTACCGGACATGACTTGTGAAGGCAGCTTTCCTCTCGGAGGAGCTGTTGCCGCTTCACTTATTTCTTCAAATGTAAATCCCGGCTGGGGGATTCTTAGTGCTATGATCTGCGGTGCCGCAGCAGGAGTTATCACAGGTGTTTTATATACGAAATTAAAAATTCCGGCAATTCTTTCCGGAATCCTGACAATGATTGCCCTGTATTCTATTAACCTCCATGTGATGGGGAAAGCAAATATTTCTCTGCTTCGGGCAGATACAGTATTTTCTGTTACCGGTAAATTTTTCCATACGGACCCTTCTGTCAGTGCATTTATCGTTCCTTTTGTTTTTATGGTAATTATCAGTGCCTTTATTTATTGGTTTTTCGGTACTGAATTAGGCATGTGCATTCGCGCGACAGGATACAATCCACAAATGGTTCGTGCCCAAGGGGTAAATACAGATTCTATGATTATATTGGGGCTTTGTCTAAGCAATGCTCTGATTGGATTATGTGGTGCTGTAGTAGCCCAGAATAATGGTTTTGCTGATGTGGGAATGGGTATTGGTACTATCGTGATCGGCTTGGCCTCCGTGATTATTGGCGAGGTTATTCTCGGATCAGACAGTTTTTCGTCTTCTCTGATGGCGGTTGTTCTTGGTTCGATAATTTATAGGATCGTTATTGCTGCAGTACTTCATTTGGGGATGCCGCCGAATGATTTAAAGCTATTTACTGCAATTATTGTTATGTTTGCGTTGGCGACGCCTTTGATTAAGGAGAAAGCCAATCTGGGAAAGGCAGGCTGATTATGTTAAAAATTTCACATATCAGCAAGACTTTTTTTCGGGGAACACCTAATGAAAAGAAAGCATTGATTGATTTATCACTGACTTTGAATGATGGGGATTTTTGCACTGTCATCGGTGGTAATGGTGCGGGGAAAAGTACCCTTCTGAATGCTGTTTCCGGAGTTTATATTCCTGATGAAGGAACAATTGAGTTAAACGGTGCAGATGTAACACGGATGAGTGAATTCAGGCGTGCCAAATTTATTGGACGCGTGTTTCAAGATCCTATGAAAGGGACTGCAGGCGGAATGCAGTTGGAGGAAAATCTTCTTTTAGCTTCCCGTCGTGGAGAAAGCCGTCGATTGAAATGGGCTTTTTCTAATGGTGATCACGAAAAATATAGAGAAATGGTAGCCCGCCTTGATTTAGGACTTGAAGATCGTTTGAGAACAAGAATTGATCTTCTTTCAGGGGGGCAGCGCCAAGCAGTGACACTGTTGATGGCGACGCTGAAAAAGCCGGATATTCTTCTCCTTGATGAACCGACAGCTGCTTTAGATCCTAAAACTGCGGATAAGGTTCTGAAAATTACGGATGAAATTGTCAGTGAGCAGCATTTAACAACTTTGATGATTACCCATAATATGCGTGATGCTTTAAGATACGGAAATCGTCTGATTATGATGAATAGCGGACGAATTATTGCCGATTATGTAGAAGAGGAAAAACGGGAACTGACAATTGAAGTGCTCCTCAAAAAGTTTGAGGAAAATGCAGATGCATTGAGTGATAAGGTTATTCTAGGATAGGACTTGAAAAATATATGCACTCTGTGTATAATGGCTAAGGTATGAACTGCATCCCGGGATTTCGATACTCCGACGAATCACTTAGATGCGGCAATTTATTTACAGGAGGCTTAATTATGCTTACAGCAGAACAGAAAAAAGGAATTATTGCACAGTATGCGGTACATGAAGGCGATACAGGATCTCCGGAGGTGCAGATCGCTATCCTCTCCAAGAGAATCGCTCTTCTCACTGAACACCTGAAAGAACACAAGAAAGACCATCATTCCCGCCGCGGATTGCTGAAACTGGTCGGGCAGCGCAGAAACATGCTTGATTACCTTCGCCGCAGTGATATTGAAAGATACAGAATGCTTGGTGAAAAACTGGGTCTGCGCCTGAAATAAGGTGAAAAGAAAAGGAAATGACAGTAGAAAATTCTGCTGTCGTTTTTTTATGGGACTTTCGACTGTGTGCGGAGTGCAGAAAGAAAATTTATTTGATTTAGAATCTTATTAAGCATTTTATTTTGGTGTATTTAAGTGCTACAATTCTACCTCCGATTGTAGCCTTTGATAGAATAAGAATACAAAATGTGCCAATTAGTCACACTATTGGCACACAATGGTTCTTATTTCTTGTTTATTAAATTGTTTATAAGGGAGGCAGCTTTTTTGTCTTCTTCCTGTACCGCATGGGTGTACCTATTAAGTGTTATAGAGACATCACTGTGTCCTAAGCGGGCACTTACTGTCTTTGGATTGACACCTTTCGCTATTAACCAGGTGGCATTGGTGTGTCGTAGGTCATGAAAGCGCATATGGAGCCCTAATGACTCACTAAGGTGCTTAAAGGCTACAGAAATGGCTGTAGGGGCAAAATAAGATCCAATAGCATTTGGGAAGACAACAATATCATGTTTTTTATAGGTGAGTAGTATTTTGGTTGTTTGAGCATCTACTGCTATTGTTCTTTGTGCCTGCTGTGTCTTAGGTGTTTGTATAGAGGTGTCTGAAGCAATAGAGCGGTGGATAGTAATTGTATTATTAACTGTGTCTATATCCGACCAGTGAAGGCCTAAGACTTCACCACGTCTAAAGCCACATTCTAAGCACAAAAGGATAATAGGGTACCAAGGGATGCCTGTATGTACCTTCATGTCCTTAACTGAATTTAGTAACAGCTGTGCTTCATCGATTGTTAAAGGTACTATTTCTTTTTGTCTTGTTTTTATGTTTTCAGATAAAGATACAGGATTAGTAAAGATAAGCTCTTCTGCTATTGCTGTCTGAAATATCATACTTAAGACAGTCCGATAGACATTCGTAGTAGCACTGCTATAGTTTTTATGTTGAATAAGAAAAGTATTTATATCCTTTGTCTTAATATCCTTCAGGGGTGTCTGATGAAAGAAGGGTATAAAATGCTTATTTATATAATGAACGTAAGATTTATATGTTGTACTTTTTACTTTACCTTCTTTGATTTCTAAGAAGTGATTACAGTAAATATTAAAAGGAGTCATACTATTAATGCTAAGGATACCTTTTTCTTTTTCATATTGGTATTGTTGCATTAGCTTGATGACTTCTCTTTTGTCCGTACCCGTGAAGGTTTTTCTGATACGTTTTTGTGTCTGGGGGTCTCTACCGAGGTCTAAAAAGCCTCTATAATGCCCCTTTTTGTACTCAATGATACTACCTTCACCCTTTTGTCTTCGTTGATGTTTCATCACGGTCTCCTTTAGGGGGCACAAAAGTAAAAATATGTAAAAATTGTGAAATGTGGGTTAATGAATTACAAAATATAAAAATACCCCCATATGTCCCTAATTGTACCATATGTCCCATATAGTAATAATAAAGTAAATCTGATACATATTGTCCATAATGTGCCCAAGGTGTGACTATAAAGAAACCATAAACAATCTATAACGTTTTGCATATACCTATAGGGGTATAGGGTATACCTGGTGTAGCCCATAATGACTCATTTTGTTCCCCTTTTTGTCAGTATTCATCGGATACAAAAGGGGACATATAGGGACTTAAAAGGGCAATAAGGGTACATATAGAGTGTAAGTTATATGTGTGTCTATTCATAATAAATATGTTATAGATATTTTATCTGTTAGATATTGAACAATATGTTCATTAATGTACTTATTGTTTCCTAAATGTACCTAAATGTCTCTAAATGTATCCGTAAAGACACATAAAGAGAGCAATCATAAGAAACAAAAAGAGACAATAAGTAAGTTATTTTATACTTATTGTCAACCTTAATGTCCCTAAAAGTGTACATATTGTTACTTATCATCATCATTACAATTAGACGTGTAATAGTTATTAGTTGTTGTTACATTGTTACTATTACGATTATGTCTATTGTTATGGATCTTGACTTCTTGCTCATTAACTAAGAACTCATGCATTAATGCTCTTAATAATGACGAACTATCATAGTCATTAATATCACAATAGCTCTGAAATGCCGCTTTTTCGGCGGGTGTCAACCGTACTGTTAATGTTGCGGTACGCTTTTCCGCCCGTGCTTGTTCTTTGATTTTTGCAGTATCCATTGTATTTTTCCTTTCTTATAAATAAAAACTATACCGTCATATAGAAATCAATAATTAGACAATGTGTGACATCATGTGATACAGTGTAGTCAGCAAAACGTAACACGGTACATTGATAACCACAGAGCCAATTATGTATGACAGTATAGTTACGTATGTAGTATAACATGTCATACATAAGGCCGTAAAGGCCTATATAGATAGTGACAGTGTCTATATAGTTTGCGGCAATCGTCAGCTTAGGGGCGTCAGACGTAAGCTAAAAGTTGCAATGAGTTATGCAACAGAGTGCAAAAAAAAGCACTGCTAATAAAAAAAAACAATGCTGGATTTTACAGAGATAAACGTTTCAAAAAATGGAGGTAATCTGAAAATGGAAACAAGAACAGTTAAGTTATATAAATTTTATGAATTAAACAAGAAAGCACAGCACAAAATTGTACTGAAAAACAGGGCAATATTTTTAAATGATTTTAATCGTTTTGCAGACAATTTAATAGGGTTCTTTGTGCAAAAGTTAAAAAATGTGGGCTTTGATGTCAAACAAGAAGACATCAATTACAGCGGTTTTGGCAATCAAGGGGACGGATTGTCATTTACATGTGACAACATTAACACAGCCGCCGTATTGGCTTATGCAGAAAAACACGGCTATGAAAAAGAAGTGCACTATTTATGCACTATGCCACGTTTTGACGATGTGATAGCATCAGTTGATTTTATAATTAGACGTACAATTAATAGATACGTGCATAAATATAGTGTGTTGATCCAATATAACACAAACGAAACGCTGTTAGAAACACCGCAAACAAACTATGTGGAAGATAAACTATATGCACTGATTGAACAAGTCCGTATAGATTTATGTGATACGTTTTATGACATGCTGGAGCAACAATGGAAAAAAATTCCGTCTTTTAATTACCTTTTTGATTGGTTTTCAACCAATGATAATAACCTTTATTTTGCAAATGGGCACCGCTGGATAGAAGTAGGGGAAGATTAAATATGAAAATTATTAAATTATATAGAGAAGACTTTACACCAGAGACTGTGAAAGAAAAATTACAGTCTCTTTTAAAATGTACCAATTGGGATTTTATAGAGACTACATCGGCATTTGGGAACACAAGACGGATAAGTAGAGTACAGCTTGTCCTACTTTTAAAAAAGAATTGCCGTATTCACAATACAGTTTATTAAGAGATGGAGGAAAAGTAAAATGTTTGAAGTTAGAAATATTGAAAGCCCACGGTCGGGACGGCCAGTTGCTAATCAATTTAAAATAGTTATGGATACAGCCGTGGGGCGTGTTATTGTGTTTCAATCATATAGAACACCTATTGCAATGACAGTACACGTGAGAATACATAACACAACATACTACATTGCTACCGCTAACAAATACTCACAGACAACATCTAAATATCAGCGGCTGTTCTATGAAAAGCATGGAGAGCACTTAGTACATCAGTACAGCGTGTCTAATTTTTCAGAATGGCTGGAAGCAATACATGAACCAGCCTTTTTTAATGCTTTATTGTTACAAGAAAGGGAAAGAAAATGAAAACAAAGACAATTACACTATATAGCTTTTCTGAATTATCAGAACAAGCACAAAACACATAAAAGAGTATTTCAAAGAATGTAATTTTTATGATTGGTATGCAGATGGAACAATGTATATAGAAAGGAAGTAAGAAAAATGAAAATTATTGATTTATTAAGAGAAGGCACAATTCGTACATGGCACACTCATAACTTTTTAGTACACATGCAGTTTACAAATGAAAACTACATTGCAGACACAATCGAGGAAGCAATACAAGTAGCAAATATGACAAAAGAACAGCAAGAAACACTATCTGCTTATTTAGACGTATTCAAAGAGGTAAAAGATAAAACAGTTATTGTCGATATCTACAATGACTACATGTTTTTAACAGGAGATACAGACATGACAGAATATGCAAAAGAGTGGCTGGCAGAGCACCTCCTAAATGATACCTATGAGGTTGTTAAAAACTATGTGGACTTCAAGTCCTTAGGTGCCTCCTTTTATGCCGATGGTTGCTACATCAGGACACCGAAAGGCATTATTGAACGCACGTGTTAATAAATGTACCCACGAAAACTATATAAAAATGGGCTTGTAATTACTAAGGCACAGTTAGATAAAAATTACTGTGCTTTTTTAATTGCAGAGATACTACATGGGGCTACATGCTACTTAATGTTTCATAATGGCACACTTTATGTTCTTGAACGCCCTTCATGTACCTACATTACCCTTACAGACACCAAACCACCACATAGACAATTTCATGTTTTCGTTGAAGACACCAAAGCTATTGAGAGTGTCTTACGCAAAGCCAGTTTCATTATATGCAAGTAGCCCTTTATGTCACCATAAGGGGCTTTTTGTTTGTTCTAAAACGGAGGTAAAAAGAATGTTTCCAATCGATAGAGATACTTTAGAAACCTACATTGCAATAGGAATGTTCCATGGGCTGTGTCTTGCTGTGTCTTTATTCATAGCATGGCTTTTATTTTGGATAATCGGAGGTTGCAAGTGATGGAAAATATTGAACAAAGCCCGCTGTTTTTAGAAGAGCTTGAAATAGAGTATCAATTCAAGCACCAGGCAGAAGAACAGCTTAAAAAGCATCTGCAAGAGAAGACACGAGCAGGCAAGGCCATAGAGACACCAATAGGCCGTGGCTTAATTGAGTACCTTTATGATAACTTAGCAACTAACATTGAGGCGTTCTTAAAGTATCAAGAAAAGCCAAAAGGAGGCGTTAAGGCGGCATACTATCCATTGGTAATGTGGTTGCTGGATATCTATAAAGACAATAGACAAGATTTAGTTACTCTTTTGTCTTTGTCCACAATCACAGAAGCAGTCAATGCAGCACACACAACACTATCTTTATCAAGCACCTGTCAGAATATACAGCAAGACGTCTTAGAAGAAGCACAGCTACAAGCTTTTTTACAGGAAAACAAGGAAAAAGAGCTAAATACTTTAGTAGGGTTGTCAAGACGAAGAAGTAATTTTTATAGGCGTTATTTTATAAAAAATGTCATGAACCAAACAAACTGGAAAGAAAAGCAATGGCCCCTAAAAGAAGCAATGCTTTTTGGTGCAAAGCTATTAGAAATATGTATGAAAGGTACAGATTTATTCAGTACCCGTTATTGTACAAATTTCAGGGGTAAAGGCATTGAGTGCATAGAGCCTACAGACACTTTTCATAAGATATGGAACGCAAACACTCATTATTTATTATCAAGAGCCTATCAATCTTGCCCAATGATTATGACACCAGCACCATGGAAATCAGATTTAACAGGCGGTTATTATGGCGAGTTGAATAGTATTCATGGCTTTATTCGTACAGAGCGCTACCATACACAGGATAGACAAAACAACTTCTTTTTTAAGCAGTATAAAGAGCAAGTAAAGGCCGCCGATTTAAGTAATGTCTTAAATGCTGTAAATAGCATTCAACAGACGCCATGGATTATTAACTCTAAGGTGTTGTGGGTAGCAGAAAAGCTGGTCAATCAGGGGGGCGACATAGCAGGGCTGCCACAAATGGAACCTTTTTCAAAGCTACCAACGCTTGAACACCCATCACAGGAAGAGCTAAAAAGACACAAGAAAGCAGCCAAACTTTTATACGAGAAAGAAGCCAGCAGGCGTGGAAAAGCCCTAAGGGTACACATCAACTTACGAACAGCACAACGATTTGAACAATATGATAAAATCTACTTTCCACACAACATAGACTTTCGCGGGCGTATCTATCCAATTCCATCTTTTAGCCCACAGGGCGATGAACTGAACAAAGGATTACTGTTATTTGCAGAACCAGAACCATTGGAAAATGATGAAGACATCCAGTGGTTTTTTATTGCAGGTGCTGAGTTTGCGGGAATAGACAAAGTGTCTTTTTCTGATTGTGTCTCTTGGGTAGAAGACAATAAAAGCAACATTTTGGACACTGCTGCCCACCCATTAGACATGGTGGACTGGTGGGGAAACCTTGATGCCCCTTTTGAGTTTTTAGCATGGTGCTTTGAGTACCAAAAGCTCCAGAAGTACCTTGAAGAACATAACGGTCACGCTAAAGGTTTTATCACAGGTATACCAATAGCTTTCGATGGCACGTGCAGCGGGTGGAATGAAAGTTTTAGCCCCTTTAAGGTGTGAACCTTATCGAACAGCCTTCTAATTCGGTGAAACCCTCATATGAGACAATACCGAGCGAAGCCTATACAAATAGGAACGTGTAACGACTATTCCGAAAGGAAGTACACCCAAGTGGGTGGAAATGGAGGCCATCTCAAGAGATGAAGATATAGTCTATTCTGCATGGTAACATGCAGCAGCCGCAATGACTAATGTATTATGAATTATCAACAAATCTATCAAAAATTAATAAAACGTGGTAAAGCAAAACGCACCCTTATAACTAAATATGGTCGTTTAGAGCGACACCACATAATCCCTAAGCATGCGGGAGGGACAAATGATGCTTGTAATATAACTACTTTGCATCATAAAGAGCACATATTAGCACACCATTTACTGTGGAAAATATACGGAAGAGTGCAGGATAAACTTGCCTATCGTATGATGGCGGGGCACATCCATGATATTTGGGAAGACCCAGCATATGCAGCAGAAATGCGAAGTAAAGTCTGTCAAAATTTACAAAAAGTAGACAGACAAAAGCAGAAAGAAGCTACGAGCAAAGTGGGGACTATGGCTAAAAAGAACAAAACAGGCATCTTTAACCCCATATTCAAAGACAAAATACACAGCGCTGGAAAAGAATGGGCAGCAACGCACCAAAAAGAATGTAAAGAACGTTCTTCCCAAAGTCACAGGAACAGGACACAGGCAGATTATGAGAAGATGGCAGCAACAAAATCACACCATATAATTATTGCTCCTACAGGAGAACAGTTTTTATCTACCAGTGCAGCAGCCCATTATTTTCATTTACCTATCTATACTATTGATAATTGGAGTCGAAGGGGGTCTAAAGGATGGTCAAGGATTGCGGCGGGAAAAGCCTAACGAACTTTTCTGAATATCAAGTACAACATTTTTCAGCCATCTTAAGAGACCCTATTGGAGCCAAAGAGGTCAACTTAGCACCTGGAGATAAGCCTAATGATATCTACCAGACCGTAGCAGATAAAGTTAATTGTGTCTTAGAGCAGGATGCAAAGACAGGCACAGGAGACATCACGGATGACCACGATAAAATCAAGTACGGTACAAAGACCCTTGCACAGGGCTGGCTGTCTTTTGGGGTTACCAGAAAGGTAACAAAAAGGCCCGTTATGACCTTAGCATATGGAGCTAAGCAGTTTGGTTTTAGAGACCAAATTTTAGAAGATACAATCGTAATGCATATCGGCGAGGGTCTTTTCACATCAGACAATGCCAATCAATATGCGGGGTATATGGCAAAGCTCATATGGGATGCTGTGCAGACAACAGTTATTAAAGCTGTGCAGGGCATGGAGTGGCTACAAAAAGTAGCAAGAATGGTCACTAAGAACGGTGAAATCATACAGTGGACAACACCTATGGGCTTTATTGTTCAGCAGCCATATATGGTTTATAACATAAGAACATATAAGATGCGCTTTTTACACATCGTGAAACGTTTTTATGATATAGAAGTCACAGGTACAGTGGATAGACGCAAGCAGTCACAGGCCATTGCCCCTAACTTTATTCACAGTATGGATGCCAGCCACCTACAGATGACCGTAAATAGGGCAGCAGAAGCAAAAATAACTAACTTTGCAATGATACATGACAGCTATGGAACGACCCTTGCAAAAGCGGGTTTATTGTTCCGTCTAATTCGAGAGTGTTTTGTAGAAATGTATACAACCAATGATGTTTTAACAGCTTTTGAAAGAGATCTAAGTCCTTTTATAGTAGGTAATCAGAAATTATCATCACAACCGACCAAAGGTACTTTCGATATCAATCAAGTAAAAGAAAGTTTATATGCATTTCATTAAAAGAGGAGGAAAATAAAAATGCTAATTGATTGCCTTTCTTGTTGCTTATTAAATTTTATGGCTGGTTATTTATTGGCCACTAATTCAGAATTTTTCTATTATTTATCTTTGCCTTTCATCATTGCTAATTTATGTATTTATGGGTTGCTGATAACGGAGAAATAAAAAGGAGACATCAAATGATAATTATACAGAAAAACGTATCTGAAACTGCAATATTTTTTGCCCTTCTCATTCAGGCTCTTCCTCTTGTTTTTATTTTTATTGTTATGCCATTATTGGCACATATAATGGGCGTAATTGATAAAAAGTAATTTGCAACTCATTCCTAAATATAGGGGGTGATTGTAGCACTTATATACAAAATGGTGATTGTAGCACTTATTAGAGAGAAGAGAAAGAAAAACATAATGTAACATAAAGGTACATAATGTAACAATAAAGATACTAAATGTTTCACTAAGTGTTTATTATTATTGTTTAACTAAATGTATAACTTATATGTTTAACAATTAGTTATCTATATGTAACCAATATGATACATAAATGTAACAGATACTTTGTGTCTTAAAAAACAAAACACAGCATGTTGTGCACGCACACTCAAAATTTTGATTGTAGCACTTATTAGAAGAAAGAACCCTTTTCTTCTATTTTTTTTTACATACGGAGGTAGATAAAAATGATAAGTGACAAAGAAGCAAGACAGTACATTTTACAACAACTCTATGATGAAGGCTATAGGTATCTTGCAAGGGATGCTACTGATAAGCTTTTTGCTTTTTGTACATGTCCAGAAAAGAGAGAACAGTATGCCTTTTGGGTGGATAAGCCTACAGACTTTAATGCAAAGCATACATTTATTGTAGATTGTTCATGCTTTAAGGACATTAGGTGGGTGGATGAAGAGCCCCTTAATATTGCAAAAGAACTGGATATTATTGATTGGACAAAGGTACCAAAAGACACAAAAGTGCTTGTATGGGACGAGGGAGGCAAATTAAAAAATAAAAGATATTTTTCACATTATGAGACATCCAGCACTAATTTTCCTTTTAGGGTTTATTGTGATGGGGCTACATCATGGTCTAATACAGACGAGACCGTTGGTTATCAATGCTGTGAGCTCTTTAATGAGGAGGGGGAACACAATCATGACTAAATGTACCCCAGAAGAAATTCAGGAGCTCATAGGGCTCTATGAGGACGCCTTAGCCGATGACCTTAATTACTATGAGGACACGTGTGAAACACCCATTGAGCTTAGTGTCAACATGATGGAAGTCATCCAGGATTGCATGGAAGAACTGGAAGATAAGTTGATTACACTGCTGTTTGAGGGCAGAAGAGCTTATAAGAAAAAGTTTGAAAATAAGGAGGCCATTAATGAAGACTAAGTATACAGCAGAGGACATTAATGCCATTATTGAGGTCATGGAGGATGACCTTTTTGACGATTTACTTAATCATGTAAGTCATGCACAGACTACTTCAGACATTGTAGATGGCATGGAAGAGAGCATATGGGCACAGGGTGATAAGCTTTCTGAAAAGTTAATCCTTTTATTATTTCCAAGTGAGAAAGGAGGGAGTACGTGACATTAAAGGCAAACGACAGGGTGATAGTGACCAGACCAGATGGCACCATATTTAAGGGTGTCTTTGCATTTAGCACTGGCAAGAATTGTCTTGTTTATGTACATGAAGGTACATTTAAAGGCTTAGTGACCGTCTGTGAAAGCAGGGTAATAAAGGAGGCGGAAGAAGAAGAATGAGTAAGGTAGATGCTTATAATCCCGATTACTATGCCAGCATGCCTGTACAGCCCATTATGGTTATGCATGCTTGTCTGACAAAAGAGGAGTTTATTGGTTATTTACGGGGGTGTCTTATCAAGTATCAGATGCGCAGGGGGCATAAAGAAGATGTTGAAGACACCGATAAGAAGATTTTGAGATACAAAAAGTGGCTCAATGAAATTACAAGGAATGGGAGTGTGACCGTATGAACCTAAAAGAACTTCTTGACCGTGTGATTGATTTAGGTGGTTATATTAACCCAGAAGATCCCGTGTACTTTATGAATGAAAAGGGGAAGAACGTGCAAATACTAAGCTCTTTTAGTCTTTCAAACGGACAGGGATTAGTTAGGAACGGGATATATTTTGTAGTAAAGGAAGTAGAGGATGTTACCAACACTAAAAATAAAGAAACTGTATGAGGGGGCTGTCATTCCCGAGCACAAAAATAAACAGACAGGGTGGTTGCCGCTGACTATTGATGAAGATGTAGTCATTTTTAGCCAGGATATATGTGAAGTACATACAGGTATTGCTGTTCAGATACCCGCTGGATACCATGGTGAAATTCACACCACATCTTATTTAGGGCAGCACAGTATCAATCTGGCTAACAGTATAAAAATAATTGACGAAACATACATGGGTGAGGTGTGTCTACTGCTAAGAAACAACGGGGCAGACGCTTGTCACCTGAAAAAGGGGCAAGTAATTGCTAAATTGGGTCTTATAAAAGACCCTGTTTTTAATATGTTCGTTGTGGATACATTTAACAATGAAGAAGTTATGGAGGATGAAGATTAATATTATGGCAAAGATAGAATATACAAAAATTGTTACCAAAGCTGGGGAAGCTTTTTATGCACATTTAAGAGAACCCGAAATATATGAAGGAAAGGAACTGGGTTACAGTATCCAGCTGAAACTGAATAAAGAAGACACCGATGAATTGATGGGTCAGATTGAAGCGGAGTTGGAAAAAGCAAAATCAGAAATGAAGCTGAAAGCAGGGCGTAAGTGGTCTAAAGAGCCCTTTATGGGCTTTAAAACAGACAAAGACGGCGATATTGTCTTTAAATTTAAAGTACCGTCCACAATTAAGACCCGTTCAGGAGAAGAGTTGCCCCGAACTATTGGTGTCTTTGATGCCGCAGGGAACCCGATTAAGGGAAACAATATTGGGAATGGCTCTACTGTAAAGGTTGCAGCAACATTGATACCATTTCACGCCTCTAATGCAGTCAATGGTGTCTCTTTGCGGCTGAATGCCATCCAGGTGCTTAACCTTATCGAATATGGCCAGGGGGGCTCTGCTAAGTCCTATGGCTTTGGTGAAGAAGATGGTTATGTCTGTGAGGAAAACACTGTGTCCGCAGACGAAGATAATGAGGAATTGGTTGAAGGGGATTTTTAAAAGGTGAGACGTTTTTCACGAAGAGGTGGGTGGTCTAATCACATCAACAGGGGTTACAGGTCAGGGTTAGAAGACAATGTGGCCTTGCAGTTACAGGACGCTAAAATCAAAGTAGAATATGAAAAATATACGATAGATTATAGCATTCCAGAGCAGGTGCACCATTACACACCTGACTTTGTGCTGCCTAATGGTGTCATAGTGGAAACTAAAGGCATCTTTGATGTAGAAGACCGTAAGAAGCATATTTTAATTAAGCAGCAGCACCCGAACTTGGACATTCGGTTTGTATTTTCATCGGCTGGAACAAAAATATACAAGGGCAGCTTTACGTCTTATGCAGATTGGTGTAAGAAACATGGGTTTAAATATGCTACAAAATGGATTCCAGAAGAGTGGTGGAAAGAAGATAAAAAAGATACAGGAGGCCTCATCATGAAAAATAAAAAGTAAATAAAATGGGTAGATACGTAAAATATTTAAAACGAGAACAGACGGATTGTCTGATAATTGATAAAAGGGATGTAGAAGACAGACCTTTACAAGAACTGTTCTGTGAAATGAAAAGAAATGCACGGTTTGACACGGGCTATCATTTCATTATTCACAGGAATGGTAGTGTAGAAGAAGACCATGCTGCTGATGAGGTGGCAGGTATTCAGTTTAAGAAAAAAGCGACTGGCATTGCACTCTTAATTCCAACGGTTAGGGGGAAGATGACAGCTGCTCAAACAAAAGCCTTTAAGGCAATAGTAGCAAAATTAAAAGAGACCTATCAGGGGGTGACACAATCTTATCCCACATTTACTGATGGGTCTCTTTTAGCTATGGAGGGGTGAGAAAAATCGGTGAAATCATTAAAGCACATCTTCCTTGTCCCGATTGTGGGAGTCATGATGCTTTAGCCCTTTATGATGATGGGCACACTTATTGTTATTCGTGTCATGCAACACACCATGAAACACAACCTAAAGAAAAGGGTGCCCTGTATGACATAGAAGACTGGCCGACTGTCCCACTAAAAAAGCGTGGGATTACTGAAAAGACATGCAGGTTATATTCGTATAAAGCGGGATTGCATAATGGACAACCCGTTCAGATAGCTTGTTATTTTAATGATAATGGCGTCTGTGTAGGGCAGAAGGTACGATATCCAGATAAGCGGTTTACCACTCTGGGTAAGATAAGTAACCGTTTTTTTGGACAGCATTTATGGCCAGGGGGCGGGGGAAAGAAGCTGGTAGTGACAGAAGGTGAGATTGATTGCCTTACTGTGTCACAGCTGAATGGTAATAAGTACCCCGTTGTATCTATTCCTAATGGTGTCTCCTCTGCTAAGCGTGTCTTTAAAGAGAACATGGACTGGCTTAATTCCTTTGAGCAGGTAATTGTCATGTTTGACATGGATGAACCAGGGCGGAAGGCAGTTAAGGATGTTGAGGGCTTATTGCAGCCAAATAAACTTTATGTAGCCACATTGCCTCTTAAAGACCCTAATGAATGCTTATTGGCTGGCAGAGGACAAGAAGTTATTAAAGCTATCTGGAATGCCAAAAAGTACACCCCAGACGGCATTGTGAATGGTGCTGACCTGTGGGAAGAAGTAAGTAAGCAGGAAGACACAGAGCAGGGCTTTATGTTTCCCTGGGATATCCCATTAAACAAAATGACCTGTGGACTGCGTAAAGGGGAACTTGTGGTCCTTACAGCAGGGACAGGTGTCGGTAAAACCACATTTGTTAGACAGATAGCTTACGATTTGGGTGTCACAAAGGGCCTTAAGGTAGGCTTATTGATGCTTGAGGAGAACGTGAAGCGCACCGCCCGTGGTTTGATGTCTATTGCAGCATCTAAGCGGTTATATATGAATAGGCAGGGTGTCTCTGAAGAAGAGTACAAGCAGGCCTTTGATAAGACATTAGGGACTGGACACTTTATTCTCTATGAGCATTTTGGTTCCTTAGATGGTGATAACCTGTTAAGCAAGATACGCTATATGGCCGTGGGAGAGCAGTGTGATTTTATTATCCTTGACCATATATCTATTGCTGTGTCTGGTTTGGAAGGTGACAATGAGCGAAAGCTAATTGATATTCTGATGACACAGTTACGCTCTTTAGCTGAAGAGACGGGAGTAGGTCTGATTGTAATTTCACATCTAAAGCGTATTGATGGTATGCCACATGAAGAGGGGGCGGCAACATCCCTTTCACAATTACGTGGATCTGGAGCTATTGCACAGCTGTCCGATACCGTTATTGGTTTAGAGAGAAATCAACAGGCAGGTGGGGAACAAAGAAATAGGGTCCGTATTCGTGTCTTAAAAAACCGCTGGACAGGAGAGACAGGGATTGCGGGTTATCTCTTTTATAACAAGGCTACAGACCACTTGGAAGAAACCGAACCCCTATCAGTAGAAGAAAGAGAGGAGGCAGAAGAGGATGGTAGTCCTTTTTGATTGACAATGCTTTTATTTGATATCGAAAGTAACGGACTTTTAGAGGATATGACAGTTATTCACTGTCTATGCATTTCTGATGGACATAAAAATATTATTCGTTACGGTCCAAATAATGTAGAAAAAGGAATTAAGCGATTACACAATGCCATTCGGACAGGGGAGGGGATATGTGGGCACAACATCATAAACTTCGATATTCCCGCCATTCAGAAGTTATATCCCTGGTTTTCTATTGATAGAGCACAGAGAAAGAATATTGTAGACACCCTGGTATTGGCCCGCTTAATATATTCCAATATTGGTGAGTCTGATTATGGTCGTTATAAGGCAGGTAAACTGCCAGGAACATTGATTGGCTCCCATAAACTGGCGGCGTGGGGGTACCGTTTAGGTGTCTTAAAAGGTACCTATGCGGAAGATACCGAGGATGCATGGGCTGTCTTTAATGAGGAAATGTTGGACTACAACGAACAGGATGTTGTTGTCACAGAATGTCTTTATGATAAGCTGCTGGAACAGAAATATTCACAGACAGCTATAGAGCTTGAGCATAAGATAGCATGGCTTATGGCACAACAGGAACGCAATGGTTTCCCCTTTGATGTACAGGGGGCTATAAAACTGGAAGGTGTCTTACGTGCCAAAGCAACAGCACTGGACGAGGAAATACGGAAGATGGTACCACCTATTCCTGATAAAGTCTTTATTCCTAAAAGAGACAATAAGACCCTGGGGTATGTGAAGGGTGTTCCTATTCAGCGTTATAAAGAGTTTAACCCGAACAGCAGACAGCAAATTGAATTTATTGTTTGCAAACATTATGGGTATTTACCAGACAATGTGGAACTCTATGCGGAAGATGGGCACCTTAAAATGGATGAGCAGACCTTTAAGTATCTAAAAGGTGACAAAAAGGCCCCTAAAGAAGTACAGGTGCTTGCTCCTTTATTAGAAGAACAGCTGATGATTTCAAAGCGTTTAGGGCAGTTAGCAGACGGCAGTCAGGCATGGCTGTCTCATGTGAAAGCTGATGGGTGCATTCATGGGCGTGTTAATCCTAATGGGGCGGTAACAGGAAGAGCGACACATTCGTCACCTAATGTTGCTCAGGTGCCACATAATGGGGCTCCTTATGGTCAAGAATGTAGAGCACTGTTTGGGGTACCAAAGGGGTGGATACAGGCTGGGATTGATGCATGTGGCTTAGAGTTGCGCTGTCTATCCCATTTTTTATACCCCTATGATGATGGCAAGTATGCTTATGAGGTTGTTCATGGTGATATTCATACAGCGAACCAGAAGGCAGCGGGGCTGGAGACACGAGACTCCGCAAAGACATTTATCTATGCATTCTTGTATGGTGCAGGAGACGCAAAGATAGGAAAGATTGTTGGTGGCGATGCTACAGAAGGTAAGCGTCTAAAAAAGAAGTTTTTGGTAGCTACACCCGCCATTAAGAACCTTAGAAAGGCTATTGAGAGTGTCTTAGTTAAAGAGACCTATCACGGCAAGATTACCAGATGGAAGCGTCATTATCTAAAAGGCTTAGATGGCCGACTATTGCATGTGCGGTCTATTCATTCTGCTTTAAATCTTCTGCTCCAAAGTGCAGGGGCACTGGTCTGTAAGTATTGGATAGTACGGACAGAAGAGCGGCTGCTGGACAGGGGATTAAAACACGGTTGGGAAGGTGACTTTGCGCTGATGGCTTGGATACATGACGAGCAGCAGGTGGCCTGCCGAACCAGACAGATAGCAGAGATAGTAGTACAAGAAGCACAGCTTGCGATGAGAGATACGCAGGCGTTTTTTAATTTTAGATGTCAGCTGGATACAGAAGGCATTATAGGTCATAACTGGGAGGAGTGTCATTAAGATGAAATATGAAGATGTTAAAGTGGGACAAAGGGTACGCTATAGGGGAAGTATTAAGTGTGTAATAGGTCATGTAGGTACCTGTATGTATAAAGCACCAGATGGCTGGATTGCAGTTGAGTTTGATATAAGTCATTATGATTTACATACGTGTGACGGACACTGTAAAGAAGACCATGGATGGTGGTGTAAGCCATTATTTCTGGAACCTGTAGAAGAAGCGATAATTGATAACAGCACCCCGTGTGCACCGCCACCTGTAGATGTGACAGCGAACGATAGGGGGATGTCAAATAACCAGGGAGATGTACACATAGCAAGATTGGAGGATGTTGTAGAAACGTTTTTCACAATAGGTGTTTCAAGACAGGATATGCTTGAATTATTCAATGATATAAGCAAGAAGCATTTTTTAGAAAAACAGCTTCGGGATAGAATTGCAAAAATAAAAGACAAGGTAACAAAATGTCAGAACTAATACAATTTTTAAAAGAGGTTCATATGCGTTCTCCAGCATTGCAAAGTGATTTTGCCAGGGAGAACGCCTTTTTTATTGCCGAGGCAGCATCACGGGGGCTAATCTCTTCTGTCATTGAAAACACAGCTTGTAATTATTGGACAGTAACAGAAAAGGGTTTATCTCTGATGTCTTATGGTGGAGGGGGTGGCTCTTTACGCTTACATTGATTTTTGATGCGGATATGCTTGTCTTTGAAAGTGCCTCCAGCGTAGAGACACCTGTCAACTGGGGTGGAGACCTATGGACTCTTCATGCTAACGCCTCAGACGCAGAAGCCCAATTTGAGGACAGGGTGTCTCTTATTGTGGACAAGGTGTTAAACCATATGGACTATGAGGGTGAATATAGTCTGATTATGTGTTTTTCAGACCCAAAGCAGAATTTCCGAAAGGAAGTTTTAAGCACCTACAAAGGGAACCGTGCTGGGAAGTTAAAGCCTGTTTGTTATGGGGCGGTTCGTCAGTGGGTGGAAGATAGGTACGACTGTGTCTCTTATCCGACCCTGGAAGCGGATGATTGCGTGGGGCTCCTTGTTGATAAGTATAAGGGGCATGAGGTACACATTTCGGGCGATAAAGATTTTAAGACAATCCCTGGTGTCTTTTTTGATTTTCTACATGATGAGTGGTTTGAGATTTCAGAAGAGCAGGCTTATAAAAATTTCTTAGCACAGGTCATGATAGGAGATGCTGCCGATAACTATAAGGGTTGTCCTGGTATAGGACCAAAGACAGCAGATAAAGTTTTAGAAAAATATGGGGTGGGCTGGAAGACAGTTGTTGACCAATTTAAAAAGGTGGGGTTGTCTGAAGGAGAAGCACTTCAGCAAGCACGGGTGGCACATATTCTAAACAAAGAGGAGGAGTATGACGTATGCAAGTACAAGGTTACGTTGTGGAACCCAAACTAACCGTCTATATGGTGAAACCTAAAGACACTACATACATTTATCAGGCACTGCATGCTTTTACAGAGTGTGCAATGAAAAATAAATACTGTGCACAGTTTTATTCTGAAAAGAGTGCTGAAGAAGCTATGAGGGTTATGGCAGTAATGCGGTGTCTGGCAGCCTTTCTATATAAGGGAGACGTTGTGGGGTATGTAGGGTATACCATCGAGAACCCATGGTGGATGAGTCAAGAAGTTTTTAGAGAGCTTTTTGTCCTTTGTGTCAGCCCAAATTTTCACGGCTTTGGGCGTGTAGCTGCAAAGTGGATGGAAGAGACAGCAAAGTTAAACTATATACCACTTTTAGAGACAGCAGCTGCCCTCCCAGAAGATCCCCAGTTGGCAAAGAACCTTTATATGAAGAAGCAGGGGTTTACTTTAGAGTATCCCTCCTTTGTGAAGATTTTAAAAGGGAGTAAAAGATGACAATTAATGAGGAATTGAAAACCCCTTATGTTTCCCCACAGCTGATAGAGTATCTGGATGGTGTCTTTAATACCGAAGGTTTATTGTCTGGGTTTCCTCTTACCATGGACGCTGAACGGCAGATAGGGTACTTGCAGGGCGTTGTGGCTGTAAAAGAGCATTTACGGTCTGTAGCTTTTGAAAAAGAAGAGGAGGACTAATGTGCTTATGGTCTAAAGTAAGTATGCCAAAGATTAACACGGCAGGAAGGGACATTCTTCCGTATACACAGACAAAAGACCCCGACTCCCCTATCTTTGGTGGTAGTCAGGATTATAAGAAGAAAATACGGGGGGTGCAGGAATTAAAGATTGATAGAGATGAAGACGATGATGACACCCATGAAAATTATGGTACGGGCTGGGTTTTATAAAGCAGAAAGGAGACTTAATGGGTAGCGTAGGTAAAGCAATTGGAAAATTAGTAAAGCACGCTGTACGGGGTGTAGGTAAGGTTGTTGGTGGCGTTACTGGTGGTCTGTTTGGTAGACAGAAACAGCCAGATATTAATGTAGAACAGCCAGCACAGGCAGCCGCACCCGCAGCACAGGAAAGCGGCCAGACAGATGTCAATATTGATACAGCGGCCGATAAAAAGAAAAGAAAAGCAAAGGGCAAGAAAGGTCTGATGATCAATGCAGGCGCCAATGCTTCTGGTGGTACCACAGGGACAGGACTGAATATCTAATGGCAGAGACACAACGGACAGAAACAGCAAAAGCTCTTTATGAGCGCTTAGTGTCTGAAAGGTCTCCATATGTAACCAGAGCAGAAGAGTGTGCAAAGTATACGATACCCTCATTGTTTCCTAAAACGGGAGCAGGGGCGTCTACAACGTTTGACACGCCGTACCAGTCTGTAGGGGCACGAGGGGTAAACAATTTAGCATCTAAATTGATGTTAGCCTTATTTCCTCCTAATGCCCCCTTTTTTAGGTTGTCTCCAGGCCAGGAAGCACAAAAAGACTTGGAAGCGAAACCTGAATTAAAGACACGGGTAGAACAGGTGCTAATGCAAAAGGAGCATCAGCTGGCGGACTATGGGGAGACACATCAGTACAGGGTGACCCTTGCTGAAGCCATAAAGGTACTTATTGTTACGGGGAATGACCTTTTGTTCCTACCACCAAAAGAAGAAGGAATGAAGCTGTATAAGCTCAATTCTTATGTGGTACAGCGTGATGCCTTGGGGAATGTTATTCAGCTTGTTACTTTAGATAAGATAGCCTATGCCGCCCTCCCAGATGACATTCAGTCCTTGGTGGACGGAAAGGGGCAGACAAAGAAGCCAGAAGATATCATTGAGGTTTACACACATGTTTACCGTGAAGATGATAAATTTTTGTCTTATCAGGAAGTAGATGGGCAGACAGTCCCTGGTTCAGACCAGTCTTTCCCATTATTAAAGACCCCGTGGATACCATTGCGCATGGTAAAGGTAGATGGGGAGTCTTATGGACGGTCTTTCGTGGAAGAGTATTTAGGGGACTTGAAGTCTCTTGAAGGACTTTCTAAGGCCATTGTGGAAACAGCAGCCATTGCGGCAAATGTCTTGTTCTTGGTAAATCCCAATGGAATTACAAGGCCATATAAACTGTCTAAGGCACAGAGTGGTGAGTTTGTACCAGGCAGGAAAGAAGACATCCATGCCCTACAGCTGGAGAAGTATGCGGACTTGCAGGTAGTTAATGCTACTATCCAGAATATTGAGTCACGGTTGTCTTATGCCTTTATGCTTAATAGTGCCGTGCAGCGGAACGGGGAGCGTGTCACTGCCGAGGAAATTCGATATGTAGCATCTGAACTGGAAGACACCCTTGGTGGTGTCTATTCTATTTTGTCTCAAGAGCTCCAATTGCCCCTGGTAAGGCGCATGTTGGCACAACTGGCTGCAACAGGACAGATGCCTGATTTACCAGAAGACCTGGTAGAACCCACGATTACTACAGGGTTAGAAGCCCTTGGACGTGGACACGATTTAAATAAGCTGACAACATTTATGCAGCTGATTGCCCAGAACCCCGAACAGGCAAAAGCCATTAAGTGGAATGAAATGACCCTTATGGAAGCTAATGCGCTTGGTTTGGATGTATCTGGTTTAGTCAAGACTGAAGAAGAAATGCAGCGGGAATTACAACAACAGCAGATGGCCGAGATGGCTACAAGAGCAGCCCCACAGATGGCACAAGGGGTAATGAATAATGGGCAGCAACAAGGAGGTTAAAAATGGATAATGATAATACCGTCCAGGTGGCGGATAGTGACAATGGATCTCTTTATGGTCCTAATGCGGTCACAGGGGGCGCAGAAGATGCCCTTAAAGGACACGAAGATGTAGAAATTAAGACATCAGATACAAAGAATGTCTCCGTTAAAGAAACGGATGATGAAGGCAACAAAAAAGAAACGAAAAAAGAAGCTGACAAAGAGGATACCAAAAAGTCTCCAAAAGGTGACAAAAAGGACCCTAAAGAGAAAACAGTTGAGCAACGCATTACAGACCAGAAACAGGCAGAAGAAGATGTCATTAAAGACCTGACTGCTAAAGGGGTTGATTTTGATGGAATGTCTAAAGAGTATGAAGACAATGGTGAATTGTCTGAAGACAGCTATAAAGCCCTGGAGAAAGCTGGGTATCCGAAGAGCGTTGTGGATGCTTACATTGCTGGCCTGGAAGCAACGGTAACGGCATATAGGGATGCTGTCTTTGAAGCCGCAGGCGGTGAAGATGAATATGACCACATTGTGGCCTATGTAGGTGGATTGTCTAATGCACAGATTAATGCATTTAACCATGCGATTGATGCAGGAGATGTGACACAGCTGTCCGTCATGTTTGAGGGGTATAAAGCACAAATGGAGCAGAAGTATGGTACAGCGAACCGTACTGTTCTGGGTGGTGGTAATTCTGGAAAGGCGCAGGAGGGATATGCATCGAAAGCAGAGATGGTAAAAGCAATGAGAGACCCCCGCTATACCAGAGATAAAGCATACACAGAAGAAGTACAGCGCAAGACCATGCATTCAAACTTCATTGGCTAATACTATTTTTATTTTGATTTAGGAGCATATTGCTCCTCTTTTTTATTGTAAAGGAGAATATTTAATTGCCGAACGTAACTGTAGCAGAACCTGGTAAAGTCCAGGGAGGGACAGACTCCCTTGAAATGTACCTGAAGGTATTTGCAGGAGAAACGATTACAGCTTTTGAGAGAGCTTCCGTAACTAACGGGAGACACATTTTGAGAACGATTTCCAGCGGAAAATCGGCACAATTTCCTGTGTTTGGGCGGGCATCCGCTGACTACCTGAAACCTGGTAAGTCTTTGGATGATATCCGTAAGAACATTCCTGGGGCTGAAAAGAACATTCTGATTGATGGCCTTTTGACCACATCCCAGATGATTACGGACATTGATGAAGCCTTGAAGCACTATGATGTCCGCAGCGAATACTCCAGACAGATGGGTGAAGCCCTGGCGATGGCCGCAGATGGGGCTGTCCTTGCAGAAGCCGCTAAGATGGTGGTAGCCAACAAGGAGAACATCACTGGTCTGGGTAAAGGGGAGATTATGCAGCTGACCACAGCAGCAGACATCACAGAAGCCTTTGGTAAGGAACTGGTATCTTCTCTTCTGAACGTCAAAGCGAAGATGTCCCAGAACTATGTTCCTGCATCTGACCGCTATGTGTTCATGACCCCTGTGGGCGTAAATGCCCTTGTTGCGTCCCTTGTGGCCATTAATCGTGACTATGGGGCAGTAGCAACCATTACGGAAGGAAATGTCCTCCGTGTGGCTGGTTTTGACATCATTGAAACCCCGCACCTTACGGCTGGTGGTGCAGCACAGAATGATGGTGTACTCCAGGGGGATGGTCATGTATTCCCCGCAGCTTATGCAGCTAAGGCGGTTTACATTGCTATGCACCGTTCCGCAGTGGGCACCGTTAAACTGAAAGACCTTGCACTGGAAAAAGCACGCCGTGCTGAATACCAGGCAGACATGCTTGTGGCATCCTATGCTATGGGTCATGGTGGTCTTCGTCCTGAAGCGGTCTTCATGGGCGCAACGAAGTAAGACACAGGTAACAGGAGGGAGCCTTAAATCCCTCCATTATAGGTCAGTAGTTTAATGGAAAAATGGTGGTCTCCAAAACCATAAGATGTGGGTTCAAGTCCCACCTGGCCTGCCATATTTAAAAGAAAAGGAGTAATAGATGACAGAATTAGATGCTGTAAATGAAATGTTGGGTGTCATTGGGGAACCCCCTGTGAACACATTGGAAGTGATTGAAAACGTTGATGTAGCAAATGCCTTGCGTATCTTACACAAGACAAGCCGCTATGTGCAGTCAAAGGGGTGGGTCTGGAATACATGGACATCTTATCTTTTTAATCCTGATGTCTATACAAATAAAATCAGGTGGTCTGATAATATTTTATTTTTGGTAGGGACAGACGGAACTAAATATGTGCAGCGTGATGGGTATATTTTTGATGTGGACAATCAGACAGATATATTTGAACAGCCTATAGAAGCCACGGTTGTCCTTTATATTGACATCGAGAACCTCCTTGATCCTATTGCACACTATATTGTAGCTAAAGCATCCCGAAAGTTTCAAAATGAGACACTGGGGGATGACAGCTTAGATAATTCTTTAGGGGAAGCAGAACAGGAAGCATGGGTGGCGTTGCAGGAATACGAGATGCAGATAGGTACCTATAATGCCAATAGAATGACCTATGTACAGCAGTTACAGGGGAGGTAAGATGAGCAGAATATCACAGACAGTAAAGAACCTGGTAGCGGGTATTTCACAGCAGCCAGCATTATTGCGTCTCCCCGAACAATTAGAGACACAGGTAAATGGTTTTTCTACTGAAGCTTCTGGGCTGCAAAAAAGGCCACCTACATGCTATATTGCTGACTTAGGTATCCCTTTTGCTAACCCAGAGCCACTGGTACACATTGCAAACCGTGATGAAGATGAGCGGTACATGATGATATTTGATGGTACAGGGGTGTCTATTTATGACCTTCATGGTAACAAGAAGACAGTCAAGTATGAGGGGAACGCACAGCAGTATTTAACGGTGTCTAAACCCCGCACACAGTTGCGGCTGGTCACTATTGCGGATTACACATTTATTGTTAATAGGAACTATAAAGTGACAATGGGGGATAAAAAGGTGTCCTCAACATGGGATGACCATGCTTGTCTCATAAATATTAAATCAGGGCAATATGGGCGCACCTATACCATTTTTATTAATGGAGAAGATGTTGCGTCTTTTACAACACCTAATGGGGATAATGCAGAGGATGCAAAGAAGATAGATACCAATTTTATTCGAGACCGCTTAGCAGAAAAGGTACGAGAAAAGGGTTGGCAGACACAGCTGGTAAACTCTGCATTTTACATGAGGAAAGAAGATATACACATAAACTCTTGTTCATGTGATGATGGCTTTAATGGTAATGCTCTATTTGCTATCTTTCATTCAGTACAAAAGTTTACAAATTTACCAGTGACAGCTGTACAGGGATATACGGTAAAGGTTATTGGGAACAGTGGTTCTGATGCAGATGATTATTATGTATCATATGACGCAACTGATAATGTATGGAAAGAATGTGCAAGACCTGGCATACTTGCAGGGTTTAACAATTCAACTATGCCTCACACATTAATCAGAAATGCAGATGGGTCTTTTACTATTAAAGAGGTTTCCTGGGATGAGAGAAAGTCTGGGGATGATGACTCAAACCCCCACCCATCTTTTGTAAACAACAATATTAATGATATCTTTTTATTTAGAAACAGACTTGGTGTCTTATCTGGAGAAAATGTTATCTTGTCACGTTCTGCCTCCTTTTTTGACTTTTGGGGGGCATCAGCAGTAGAAGTACAGGATACAGATCCCATTGATTTAGCGGTGTCTGATAACCAGGTGTCCATTTTGTACCATGCGGTACCCTTTTCAACAGACCTGGTGTTGTTCTCCCAAAACTCACAATTCATTTTGTCTGTAGATGGCGTCTTATCCCCACAGAATGCTTCTGTGCCACACACTACATCCTTTGCATGTGATGTGGCGGTTGCCCCAAAAACGGTGGGGAG
>UMFA01040896.1_pt1 | contig 51020 bp, 89 predicted proteins | sample 1964891 | NCBI WGS metagenome assembly UMFA01 (sample SAMEA4836034, study PRJEB28245) | human gut metagenome | biome: gut microbiome; material: fecal sample | place: Denmark | collected 2008
AGCGTATAATAATTATAGTCTTTACTACACGATTTACGGTAGTAACTCCCTTTAATATATAATAATATTTTTATTTAATAATATAATATATTAATATATAAGCGTATAATATAACCCAAACATGTTTACAAGCATATAATTCTATACGCTTGTATTATAAGCTAGAATATACTATACGCTTATAATACAAGCGTATATATCTATAAGCATATAATTATGTTACAGTAAATTGTTCACAAATTATTTACAATTGAGGTATTGACTTCTTCTCGGAAGTATGATATAATCAATTCGTAGACAGAAAAATCTATGGAATCATATGCTTTAGAATTGATTAATCGCATTTGTAATGCGATATAATAACGTCGTTGATTAATTTTGAGGTTAAAATTGGTTGTGATTAGTTGATTTTTGGTTTTCACGGTTGTTTTGTTCATAAATTGTTTACAATTAGGGGTATTGACAAACGGAAAGAAGTGTGGTATAATACAATCACAGTCGAAAATGACAAACAAAAATATTTCATTAGGAGTAAAACATGGCAGTAGAATACATTATTAACGAAGAAAAACGAACTGTCGTTGCTATGCTCAAAGGAACTGAACTTGACGCGCATAAGGCAATTATGCGGCAAGTTGGAAACGCAGAGGAAAGTTTCTTTGGATTCAATAGCAACTGGACTACACTAATTCCTGATTCTTTCACAGGAAAAGCAAAATGTGACCCGCGTGATGACTTTAGTGTTGAAGAAGGGAAGAAACGGGCAAAGGCGCGTTGTATGGAAAAGTATTACAGAGCAAAAGACAACGCAATTAAAACTTGGTATAAGAACGCTCGTGTTAAGATGGGACGAGTAGAAAAACTTGTACATGAAATTGATACAGCTAGAATGTTCAAAGAAAGAAAACAGAAAGAGAACGCTTTGAACAAATACAGAGAAGCGTTGGAAGCTGTGGAAGAAGCTAGAGCCGAGCTTGAAAAAGTTATGTAATATCATTATTGATATATTTTAATAATTAAGAAAATGAGGTAAAATTAATGGCAGTTGGGTTTAGCTTTCAAAAAGCAAAACGAGAAAAGATTTGGGTAAAACTTCTCCTTAATGGCCCGTCAGGTAGTGGTAAGACATATACAGCATTGCGTCTTGCTACTGGTATGCTTGGCAAGGTTGGTGGAGCGGGAATCGCGGCTATTGATACGGAGAATGGACGTATTCGTTATTATGCTAACGAGTTTGATTTCTTCGACTTGCAGCTCGGTGAACCGTACACTTCTGAATCTTATATCGAAGCAATTGATGCGGCAGTTGACAATGGATTTAAAGTTCTTATCATTGATAGCTTGAGCCATGAATGGAAGTGGCTGAATGAAGTACATGATAAGATGCCAGGTAACTCATTTACGAATTGGGGTAAACTTAAACCGCGTCATGCGGCTTTGATGGAGAAAATTCTGCAATCTCCTATTCATATTATTGCTACTGCTCGTGGCAAAGATGATTATGTGATGGAAGATAAGAACGGTAAGCAGATTCCTAAAAAGGTTGGAGTTGGTTCACAGCAGGAAAAGGACATTGAATACAACTATACTGTAACTTTTAATATCGACCAAGAAACTCATGTTGCGTCCGTGGCAAAAGACAATACGCATCTTTTCGAGGGAAGATATGATAAGCTGACAGAAAAAGATGGTGCTAATCTTGTAGATTGGGCTACTTCTGGCGAGGGCGAGATGCCTAAAGAACCCGCTGTTAAACCTACGTTTGTAGCGACAAGCAACACTGATGATTTGGACGCGAAGATTATTGAGTGTAAAGAGTTGTTTTCTTCAAAGATGGCAAGCGGCATTTCAAAGGATTTCTTGTATGACATCGTAAAGAAGCATAACGCTGGAAATAAGAACTTCACCCAAATCAAAGATATTGAAGTATTGAAAATTATTATGAATGAGATTAAAGAGGTTTAATTAGATTATGAGTTTGAATATTAGAGAAACTTACGCAAGTGTTTTTGATATTGTTCCGAGCGAAAAGTATGTTAATTGTAACTTGAGCACTGGACGTAAGTCCAGAGAGGTTACGGATACTGGCGCTCCTAAGTATATAAACTCAAGTTGGAGAGCAACGTTTGTTGGTAGCAAGCTTAATGAAGCAAAGGCTCTCCAACCGAAAGATAGAATCAAGATTAACTCCGGAACTATTACTCACGAAAAGAGCAATAAGACTGGTGCCGATGGAAAGCCTCTTTATTTCTATAATGTCACTATCTTTGATTTTGAAAAAGTGGATTCTTCTGGTACTTCAACTGCGCCACAAGCCACTGGCGCAATTGATTCCGAGGATGATTTGCCGTTCTAATGTGTAATTGTGGCGGGGAGAAAATAAACTCCCCGCCTATTATTTTAAAGGTAGTGGTTTATTGATTTTACTTGAACAGGAAATGATACATGACATAGTTGATGATATGGTATGGTCGTTCTCGCGTTTAAATAGTTTTTATAACTGTAAAAAGGGTTGGTATTATTCATACATATTAAAGAGGGCCGACCAAGAAAATTTCTTTTCTCAGTATGGTACATTTGCTCATTCAGTGTTCGAGAAATATAATAACGGAGAACTTGAAATATTTGAATTAGCTGATTATTATAAAGATAATTATTCGGATAATGTTATCGAACCAGCTCCGCCAAACAAATACGTTGATTTAAATGAATCGTACTTTAATAAAGGATATGAATATTTTTCCAACTTCGATGATGATGATAGCGAAGAAATTATAGGCGCTGAAATTAAATTCGAGTTTAATATAGATGTTCTTGGTAAGGAAAGAAAGTTTTTAGGGTTTATTGATAAGGTTTCCAAGGATAAAGACGGATATATTGTAACAGATTATAAATCTAAGGGGAGATTTAAGAGTAAAGAAGAACTGCATGATTATACAAGACAGTTGTATATTTATGCGATAGCTGTGAAAGAAATGTTCGGGGAATATCCTCATACACTTATATTCAATCAGTTCAAAGAACATACGCAAGAAATTATAAAGTTTAACGAAGAAGATTTACAAGAAACAATTGATTGGATAAAGAGCACCATTAAGTTAATTTACGACGAAAAAGATTTTTCAGCAAGTCCAAATGACTTTTTCTGCGCATATTTATGTTCTTCAAGGGATGAATGTGCTTCAGATAGTGGTTGACAACTTTTTCGTCTTGTGATATAATAAGGACGGAGTAGGTATATGGTAAGTAGAGAACAAATTGAAGCGGCAAAAGCAAAATTGGGCGACCAAGCATTTAACATTATGGCCGGTGAAATCCCACTTGAAAAGGTAAATTTTGCGAAACTTACATGTAAGTCTCCTTTCAAGGAAGATGATGATACTCCGTCCGCGCACTGGTATTCTGACGGTAACTGTTTGAAGTGTTTTGCTACTGGAATGTCGATGGATTATATTGATTTTCTGATTCGATATAAGGGCAAAACATTCGCAGAAGCCGTAGAAGAATTGTTTAAAGAGGCGGAAGTTGAGTATAATCCAGACGATTTTAAGTCTGATGATGAAGTTGATGTTTATAAGAACTTTAAATTTGCCAAAGACGAGCCTGCTAATGATAGAAAAATCGTTGAAGCATACCTAAAAAGGCGTAGAATATCTCCACAAACACTTGACTTTTGTAATGTGAAGCAAGACGGTAGCGGAAATATTGCTTATCAGTTTTATGATGCCGATGGAAAACTTATTCAAACTAAGTATAGAGTGTCATCGTCAGCGAAGAATACAGATACAAAATGGCATTGGCAAGTTGGTTCAAGTAATTGTGCTTTACTATATGGTATAAATAAAGTTAATCCGTCACTCCCGTTAGTTATTGTGGAGGGACTTAATGATAGATTGGCCTGTGTAGAAGCAGGATATACAAACGCTGTATCTATTCCAGGTGGTGCGAACGACTTAAACTGGATTGATTTTAACTTTAATATACTTGAAAAGTGTAAAGAAATCATTCTGTGGTTTGACGATGATGAGCCTGGACAGAAAGCAATAAGAGAGTGTGTTAAAAGGCTTGGTGTTTACCGCACAAAGACAGTACAAAATAATTCAACTGTAAAAGAAAAGATTAAAGAGTTCTTTGGAACGAATAATATAGATAAAGTAGACGCTAATAACGTTCTCGCGGCTTGTGGTAAAGAATATGTTCTTAATATGATTTCCAATGCCAAAATGGAAGATAACCCGCGAGTACAGCACCTTATGGACGTTGAAGAAGTTCAAATCAATGATTTGCCGAAGATTTCTATGGGTTTCAAGGCAATGAACAAAATATTTTCCGGCAACTTTGAGAACTCTTTGACAATCTTAACTGGCAAGTCTGGTAATGGTAAATCTAGCATTATTAACACTATGTTTGTAGCGGCTCCTCTTGAGGCAGGAGAAAAAGTATTTATATATAGTGGTGAGATTCCGAACGGAATACTTTTAGCCAACGTTCTAAAGCCGCTTGCTTCTAATAGACATATTTTGGAGTATGAGAATAAGGGTGCTCCGAATGGATATGGAGTAACGAAACAGGCTTCAACTATAATAAAGAAGTTCTATCGCGAAGAAATCTTTAACTACAATGATACGAATGAATTTGATACAGATTCAAAATCTATTTTACAAGCTATGGAATACGCATATAAAAGATATGGTGTTAAGAACTTTGTAGTAGACTCTTTGTTGACAATTGACTATTCACATGAATATGGTGATGATAAATACGAAAAGCAAAAGAACTTTGTTATAAGCCTGAAAACATTTACAAATACATATCCTGTTCGCGTAGTTCTTGTTGCTCATAGTAGGAAGCTGGCTCCGGGAGCTAAAGAAATTGGTGGAGACGATATTGCTGGTTCGAGCGATATTTTGAAGTGCTGTAATAGAGCGTTTAGTGTTGAAATTCTGTGGGACGACCCAGAGGGGTATAATACATTAGTTCGGTGTATTAAAGACAGAGAAACAGGTTATAGCGATAAAGAAGTAAAATTGTATTATGATAGAAAAAGTTATCGTGTATATTCAGATAAAGAAGAATTAAACTATAAATATAGATGGGAAGTAGCCGCAGAGAAGAACAATAGTATTACATACCCAAAGGAGTTATTGCCTAGACTTGTTTGTAATATTAAGGAGCCAGCGGTAGCTTCAGAAGTATTAGGAGAAATTAAGAAGTGAGTAACGACCTTTTTATATATCATCTTCATAGCGATTATAGTAGTTGTACAACAAATATAGATTCAGTTACAAAGATAAATATGTACGTTGACAGAGCTAAAGAGTGCGGAATGACAGCTTTAGCTTTTAGCGAACATGGTAATATATTGAATTGGGCCACTAAAAAGTCTCTTATAGAATCAGCTGGTATGAAATATGTTCACGCCATTGAACTTTATATGACTGAAACGAAAGAGGAAAAAGTAAGAGACAACTATCATATGATTGCTATTGCCAAGAATTGGGATGGCGTAAAAGAGATAAATAGGCTTGTTACTATATCAAACAATAGAAAAGATGGACACTTTTATTATTCTCCAAGAATTACACTAGAAGAAATGGAGAATATAAGTGATAACATAATTTTAACTACTGCTTGTCTAGGAGGGCCACTTAATGACGGCACGGACGAAGTAAAGCGCAGAGTTATTGATTATTTCGTTAAGCACAAAGATAGATGCTTTTTTGAAATTCAACATCACTGTGTAGACGACCAAGCAAAATACAATCTCTATCTCAAAGACTTATCAAATAAAACTGGGGTTCGTTTGATAGCGGGGACGGATACACATTCTTTGAATGAAAAACTGGCCAAAGCGCGTGTTATTCTTCAACGCTCTAAGAATGTGTATTTTGAGGGTGAAGATGGTTGGGATTTAACATTTAAAACATATGAAGAATTGGTAGAAGCATATCGGCGGCAAGGAGTATTAGATGAAGAAATAGTAAAAGAAGCTATAAACAATACTTGTGTTGTCCGAGATAGCGTTGAAGAATTTATACTTGATACTTCTCCGAAATATCCAAAACTATATGAAGATTCAGAGAATGTATTTAAAGAAACAGTATATAAGGCGATTGAAACTCACCCATACGCCTTAAAGAATCATTCAAAAGAAGAACTGCTTAAAAGAGTAGATGCGGAGCTAGAGGTATATCATAAAACGAATATGGAAGATTTCATGCTTTTCCAAACATATGTCAGAAATTGGGAGCATGAAAACGGAGTGTTTGTTGGCCCCGGACGTGGTTCAGTTTCTGGTAGCATTATAGCTTATCTTCTTGGAATCACGGAAATGGATAGCATAAAGTTCAATCTTAACTTCTTCCGATTTGCTAATCCTGATAGGCAAAGCAACGCTGATATAGATTCGGACTACTTTGACCCTGACAGAGTTAAGACACGAAACTTCTTGTTGACAAACGATATTATCAAGTCGTCTGAAATTGTGGCATTTGGTACAGTTGCTGTTCGGGGAGCTATTGATTTTGTATGTAAAGCATTGGGTTATTCGCTTGATGATGCTAGAGCTATTAAAAGTAAATTATCGGTGAACGATAAAAAAGAAGAATTTGCTGATGATAAACTTAAAAAAGAATATCCAGATGTATTTGAATATGTTGATTTGATTGCTGGTACAATTGTTTCCGTTGGTACACACCCCGCCGGGGTATTGTGTGCTACAAGAGATATTGAATCAGAGATAGGATTATTTACACTTTCAACTACCGACCATCCAGTTTCTTCTTTAGATATGTACGGACTTGACGCTGGTTGGTGGACGAAACTGGATTGCCTGGGCTTGGATAACATTGGACTTATAAATGAGACTTGTAAATTAGCTGGAATTGAGAGAATTAATCCAGACAACATTGACTTGGAAGATTGGGAAGTATGGAAAGATATTCGTGAAGATAATTCATGTATATTCCAATATGAATCCGATTTCGGTGGACAACTATTAAGGCAATTATTTTCTGACGAAACAATTAAAACAATCAGAGAAAAGGATAAAACTGTATCTTATCTTGATTTATTTACATTTGGAAATGCTTTAATTCGTCCATGTGGAGCTTCAATAAGAGAAAAAGCCTCTAAAGGAATTTTTAATGATACTGGTGTAAAAGATATTGATAGGTTATTAGCTCCTGAACTTGGCTATTGTATTATCCAAGAAGATATAATGAAGTTCCTTATGAAATTCTGTGGTTATAGTCTTACAATGGCTGATAAAGCTAGGAAAGCAATAGCAAAGAAAAAGGGTACTAAAGAGCTTCTTCCAGAAATTCGTGATGGTTTTATAAAAACTTCTAAAGAAAAGTATAACTTATCTGATGAAGATTGCGATAGAATAATAAATCCGATATTACAGTGTGTGTTAGATGCTACATATTATTCGTTTGGCAGAAATCATTCGGCGGCGTATTCATTTATAGGATATGCGTGTGGGTGGCTTCGACATTATTATCCACTTGAATTTATAGCTACTTGCTTTAATGTTTGGACCGACAAAGAAGATAAAACAAGGGTTGTATATGAAATGGCAAAGCGACGCGGAATAAAGATATTTCAACCACAATTTAGATACTCTCGTTCCAATTATTACATGGATAAAGAACATAATGCTGTGTATAAAGGAATAGCTTCAATTAAGTTTTTAAGTCCTGATACCGCAGAATACCTATTTAGTCTGCGTGATGAAAAATATAATGGGTTTATTGATTTTCTTTCAAGGCTAGACACTAAACATATAAATTCGCGACAAGTTGAAATTCTTATCAAACTTGACTTCTTCAAAGAATTTGGCAACTCAAAATTCTTATTAAACGCATATCGTTTTTATAATACATTTGGTATGTCAAAAACAATCAGCAAAGAAAAGTTTGGAGATACCAATACAATTGAAAGTATATTCAAACGACACAGCAGAGAAACAGCAAAAAAGTATGTGGATTTGGATATGAAGTCTATCCTAGAAGAAGTAGAAGAATATTTAAAGGTAATTCATTCAGAAGATTTCCAGATAATTGATAAGATTCGTTGGCAAAATGAGTTTGTTGGTTATATAGATTTCAGAACAAACGAAGAAGAAGATAGAACAAAGTTATTATTGCTTGATGTTCGACCGCTTAAAAGCAAGAAAACTGGTAAAATATGGGCATATTCATTTGAAACAATATCAATTGGCAGCGGAAAGAAGTCAGAGGTTCTAGTTTATCCAAATATATATGAGAAAAATCCTGTTGTAAGAGAAAATGTAATTAAAGTTAATCCTTATGCGCTTTCTTCGAGAGAATTTAACGGTAGAAAATCGTGGTATCTTAGCAAATATGAACAAATTATCATGTAAGTGTTTGACAAAACTAAGAATATGTGGTATAATAGTCGCAAAGGTGAGAGAACCGGAGTAATTATTATGTACGAAAAAGACCAGCTATGTTTTAGTTGCGCTAATGCTTGTGGAAAATGTTCATGGAGTTATAATCTTGTACCTGTTGACGGGTGGACAGCGAAGTTTTCTATACTCCCAAATGAAGTTGAAACGTTCAGAGTAATAAAATGTCCGAAATATGAGTTTGATGGATTGTGTTCTCGGTGTATTTACTTTGATGAATCGTATGAAAACCCGTCAGAATGGTACAAACAATGTAAAAATAATAAAAATTCTCAAGGTTTTGGCGATTGTTCTGGATATAAAAATAAGTATAAGTAATAGGTGATAATGTGACAAAATACTTTGTTACTGGTGACTGTCATGGGCAGTACAAAAAGTTAGATGTATTTATTAAGAAACAAAATCCAGAAGATGAATTGTTTATATTTATTCTTGGCGACGTTGGTTTAAATTGGCACTTGAAATACGATTTAGATGATGAAAAGAAAAAGTATTTGTCTAAATTAAAGGCTACATTTATCTGTCTCAGAGGAAACCATGACGCGAACCATCAAAAACTTGAGTGTTATAGGACGAAAAAGATGTTCGGCGGAATAGTCTATTATGAAGATAAATACCCAAATATACTCTTTACAAGAGACGGCGAAGTATATACAATAAATGGCAAAAAGATATTTTGTTGTGGTGGCGCTTATTCTGTTGATAAGTTCTATCGTTTAGTACATCATTATGTTTGGTTCGAGGACGAACAGCCGCAAGACGAAGATAGAGAGTACGCCGCCAAACGTTTGTTTGAAAATGGCTATGAAGTTGACTTCATATTTACACATACTTGTCCATACTTTGCTATTCCAAAACATTTGTTTCTTCCAGGCATTGACCAAAAGACCGTCGATAATTCAACCGAAATATGGCTTGAATCATTATGTGATGCCGGACTAACATTTAAAAAGTGGTATTGCGGTCATTATCATGCGGATGCAGAATATAATGGAGTAACATTTATGTTCAATGATTTTCTGCCTTTAGATTTGTAATATATTAGGAGAACATATGATAGTTGCAAGTATTACTAATAAAAATGACGAATATTATACACCGGAATACGCCATAAGGCCAATTCTTAAATATATAAACGCTAATTCAGTAATTTGGTGCCCGTTTGATACAGAAAAAAGTTTGTATGTAAGACTTTTTAAGCAAAATGGACACAAAGTAGTATATACACATATAAAAAATGGTAATGATTTTTTCAGCACAGAACCACCTGATGGATGTAATTATATTATAAGCAACCCTCCATATTCTGTCAAGGGAGAGGTATTACAGAGGTTGTTTGACATTGGGATACCGTTTGCTATGCTTGTAGGTGTAGTGGGGCTGTTCGAGTCTGAGAAAAGATATAATATGTTTAAGAGCAACGATTTTGAAATTATGTATTTCAATAAGAGAATATCATATATGAATGGCTATGAAGAAAAGCCCTCGATAAACCCTCCGTTTAGTAGTGTATATGTTTGTCGTAATATGCTTCCTAAGCAAATATGTTTTGAAGAAATAAAGAAGTAAATTTATTTGACAAAGTGTAGCGTTGTATGATAATATATAATTACATTGTTAATATAGGTGGACAAATGAATCTGTTAGTTAAAACACTGTTATACGTTTCAACGATGATTATGGCACTTTTCTTTGTAGTGGCAGCACTTGAGACGGGTTTATTTCCGACGTGGTTTGTACTGCTTACTTATGCATTTTGGACGTTATCTTTCGTATCAACCTTTTCAACGAATAAGGAGTAGCGCATGATTTCAAGAGGATATAAATTTGAACTTGACGATGATGAATATGATAGACTTGAGACATGGTATAATGATTTGCTAAAGAGACATAATAGCAGTGGTTATTTTGGAGCTTGTGGTGGCGGACTGACTTTTAAGATTATTCCAACTTCAATTGGTGATGTTGTGACAGTAGAATGTCTTGGTGAAGAATTTACCGTAAGAGGTTTGTAAAATGGTTAAAAAAGAAGAACTTTATGAATTTTTAGATTCAGCAGAAGAAAATTGCCATTTTGATGATGAAAATTTTGTACCAAAAATAAAGACGTTTATTAAGGCACTTTTTGACAAAAATTCGCCCGAAAAGCCGCAAAAAGTACGTTTTTTGCCGAAAAAGTGGCAAAAATGCCCCAGTTGCGAACGTATCATAAAAGTAAACTTTTATTGTCCTTTTTGTGGCCAAAGAGTGCGTGAAAGGCACTATGAATGGATAAATGATAAATTAACATTCGGGCCGACAGATGGATGGGGAGTAAACACATAAAGTGTAGCGAAAGGGGTTTCAATTATATGGATAAGGTTATTGTATTTAGAATTTGCGACAACAGCGACTGGCAAAAGGCAACTTTCACTGATTTGAATGAACTATATAAATATTTGCTTACTAATATCAGTCTAAAAAGTAATACTGAAATTATAATTAGGGAAAGATAAAATGAAATTCTTAGAAGATGATGGCTATATAGAATATCAGTCCAGATGCGACTTACCGTATGGAAAATACAAATCTTCATATAATGGTTGTGGGTGGATAGCATTCTATAATCTATATAGGACAATTTACGGACAGCCAATGGCTGAAGAACAACTAGAACGAATCCATAAGATGTTTAATAACACTGTGGATTTGTGGGGAATCTTTGGAACGTCATTGTTCGATATGCTAAAGCATATGAAGCGCCAGTACGATAACAATAAGATAAACGCAAAGTTTCGGATTATGCGTTCGCATTATTCTGGTAATTTGCCGCGACATGGCATTATTTATTACTTCACTGGGCACTCACTACATTATGTTGCTTTTGAAAGAGACGGATGGGATTTTATTTTCCATAACGTAGAGAGCAAAATCGTTACAAAGAGTATGGACGAATTTGAAGATAAGTACATCAAGTTTAAACATTATATATTATTGGAGCTTGAAGAAATCTAATAATGTATAAATATGCATAAATAATGAATAAATATACATTTGGAGGTAAAAAAAACAATGAGAAAGTATAAGATTCGGGTTGACACTAAGAGCGATATTACTAAAATTATGAGCATTATTGACACCGCTGAGGGAGACGTATTCCTGCTGAATCAGGGCGTTGAAGATGGAACGGAATTTCGTGTAAACGCAAAGAGTCTGCTTGGATTTACACTGGCCGTTTGTGAGTGGCCCGACAAGTGGCTCAAGTGTGACTCCGATTTGTATACAGCTTTGAAAGATTTTGTTATTGCTTAATCATGGATTATGAAGAAGTAATTTCAAACTTTCTAAGGCTCACGTCTAATATTGAATCGGAATATCGTGTCGCTTCTGAACTTCTTGAAGAACAAAACCAGTTGACGCAAGATTATCTACACAAGTTAGAACTTGGCAAACTGAATGCTGTTGAACTCACCAAAGTTGCTAAAAGCATCCAAGAGAACAGAAAAGAGCGCAGAAAGCACAAAAATGATATGGAGTATGCGCAAATTATTGTTGAATTTGTACAAAATCCACAAACAAGAGAGGTATTACATCAACTTGAAGCCACTCTTGGAAAGTTGCGAAAGATGAAGAAGCAAAGGCAATACAGAGTTTATAGATTTAGAGTAATTGACGAAGAAGATTTGGTGGAACAGACATGAAAATTTCAGAAATCAAACTTCCTCGTGGTGAACGTGCTGTACTAACCTATCATATTGGTGGGGAGGTACAGTACGTTATTGCTACGAATTTACTTGACACAACTTGGTATTGGCGATATAATATAGAGGACGGGAAATTAGTTAAGCAGAAGCAAAAGGCGCATAATCCTAAAGAATTAGAGGGATAATATGGGCATATTTTTTACATTATTACTTATTATAGGTGTTTTAGCACTTATGTTTGGAACCAGCATGTTTGTGGCATGGTTGATTTGTCTTGTATGGAATACATTTTTCTTTACAATGGTTGGGTTTTCACTACCGTTTTGGGGAGTGGCGTTACTTATATTTATATTCTTCCTGTTTTTAAAACCAACTTCATCAGATTAAAGGAGCGGAAACATGTATAAATTTATAATTGAAGTCCCCGATGACGAAGAAATTGACATTGATGACATCAAAGATAATCTGATGGAAGCAATGGAACAGTCAAATATTGAGGATTATTCTATCAGTGGTAGTCCCGCATGATAAAAATAGATAACGACTGGAAAGGTTTTCTTGATTTAGAGCAACAAAAAGAGTATTATAAGCGACTAAGAGAGTTTTTGGCGGTAGAATATAAGACAAAAACGGTTTATCCACCGTCTGATTCTATCTTCAAGGCTTTTGAAATTACATCTTTATCGAATGTTCGAGTGGTAATCATCGGGCAAGACCCGTACCACACGCCCAACACAGCAAACGGGCTGGCGTTTTCTGTTAATAAAGGATGTACAATACCACCATCTTTGCGCAATATTTATCAAGAAATCAATAACGAATATGGCTCTCATTTGTTAAAAGACGGGGATTTAACGCCTTGGGCCGAACAAGGTGTCTTTCTGTTGAATACAATTTTGACAGTTGTACAGAAAACGCCAGGCGCTCATGCTGGTAAAGGGTGGGAAATCTTCACAGACAATGTAATTTCATATATAAATAACGACAAAAATCCAAAAGTTTTTCTGTTGTGGGGAAAGTTTGCCCAGAAAAAGCGTGAACTTATTACAAATAAGTTACATTTTGTGTTAGAATCAGCTCATCCAAGTCCGTTTTCAGCATATAATGGGTTCTTTGGAAACAATCATTTTGTAAAAACAAATGAATTTTTGCGTGAAAATGGATATAAGGAGATAGTTTGGTAATGATTTGTTATAATTTTACATGTCCATTATATCCAAAGAATGGCAATTGCGCTTGCTATGAAACGTGTAAAACGTTTTACTCAAAACCAATCACTATAACATATAGTAATAAAACAGAGAAAACGAATATAAAGGGAGTGAATAGCTATAAAATTTGATAAAACCGATGTGTGGGGGTTTGAACATGCGATTCGTGGTATGCGTAATCCATTAGATTCTCACGCGAAAAGCGATAGTATTTTCTCTCCGACGGTAAAAATTGGCGAAAATGATATGAATTTGGCCAAGAGATTGATAGCGGGCGGCCCTGAACACCGTAAGTTTTTGCGTCAAATTATGGTTTCTGTTGATATAACGGGAAGTTTATTTTGGTTCAAGGAGTTCGACACATATAAAATAGGCACTACTGCAAACAGCAGTAGCACCATGCACACTATTATGCGCAATCCAATTACAATGGATAACTTTGAAATGGATGATTATTCACATATGTTATCTTTGGATAAGTACAAATGCGTTCATGGTGATGAAGCAGAATTTGTTATTGACGATGCTTGGGAAGATATTATAACCATTTGTAATAAGTTGCGGGACAAATATCTTGAAACAAAGGACAAAAGATATTGGAAAGAACTTATTCGTATTCTTCCAGAATCATGGCTTCAAACTCGAACTGTCACAATGAACTATGAAAATCTGTATAGTATTGTTCGCCAAAGAACAGGGCATAAACTTACGGAGTGGGCAAAGTTTATTGAATGGGCATCTAGCCTGCCATACGCCAATGAATTTTTGATGCCTTAATACTTGACACTGTGGCGTTATATATGGTATAATATAGGTACAGTAAAGGAGATGGTATACACGATTGATAAGTTTGATGGTGAATATGCTTTTCTCAGCAACTTTTATGAATCGCCCATAAAATATAAAGGCAATATTTTTGGAAGTGCCGAGGCCGCTTTCCAAGCACAAAAGTGTCAAAACTCAACACTAATCAAAAGTTTTTGTAGGCTATCTCCATCTGAATCCAAACGCAAAGGGCGGCATGTAGCTTTGCGTAAGGATTGGGAGGCTGTTAAAGATGGTATTATGTATGACATTGTTCTTTCAAAGTTTTCTCAAAATGAAACGTTGAAGTACAAGCTGCTTTCTACTGGAAGTGAGGAGCTGGTAGAGGGTAATTGGTGGAAAGACACATATTGGGGTGTCTGTAACGGTGTGGGTGAAAATAAATTAGGACATATTCTTATGGAAGTTCGTGAAAAATTGTCCCAATCTGGTTGACAAAAGTGCGCTTTTATGGTATAATATAATAGTAGTCATAAGTAATACATCTAAACAACTCCTTTCTAAAGCCGCCAAATTCGGGCGGCTTTCTTGTGGGCGTAGGAGAATTGGCATATCCACTACGCTAAGAACGTAGCTTTTGTGGGTTCGAGTCCCACCGCCCACACCATTATTTTATTTATAGGGTGAAATATGATGAATAAGAACGGTATATCAATTCCAGATAAATATCATGGATATTATACTGATGATATTGATGAAGCGGCTTCAATATTAAGAGAAATTTTTTCAGGATATAATCATAAAAATATTCGTGCTGATTTTACTTTACACGTTCCAGATAACGATGAATATAATTGTAGGTTTTCTGACAACTTTGATGGTGTAGACTTTGGTTCTTCCGGCTCTTGGGCTTTTTATGATTTGAAGATTGTTTCAACTTCTCCATTTGTATTCGAGGCGGATGATGCCTCAATTATACCATATATTGTAGGTGACAAACATGATTAAGTCTGGTACAAGTGTTCTATTTCATAAATTTCTTATTGAGATTTCTGAGAAATATCATTGTAAACCGGGTGATATTCGGTTTGATTTTGTATATAGGAATGACAAAGCAGAATTTAATATGAAACCATTATGCTATGGAGAAAGGTTTGATAGAGTTCAGTCTAAATATGACACAAGAGGATTCTGGATGATGGGTATTATATACATCGAAAGAGCCGAGCCACTTATCATCGAGAAAGACGGAATATATTTTAGAGTATATCCAAATAAAATAGGTAAGTGAATATTAGCGCCGATAACTCAATCGGATTGAGTACCGTTCTTCTAAAGCGGGAGTTGGGGGTTCGAGTCCCTCTCGGCGCGCCAAATATGCTGGTGTGGTGAAATTGGCAAACACATGAAATTTAAGCTTTCACGGATATTACCCATGCGGGTTCGAGTCCCGCCACCAGCACCATTTTAATGGAGTGATGTTATGAGAAAACATACAAAAGTAAAATTTAATTCTGGTATTGGGCGATATGGTGGCAGAGCTTTTATGGAGGCTCTGAAGAAAGAAAACGCTTATACTAAAATTAGAGTTGATGATTTACACCCAAATAATGCATATTGTACGAGAAATGCTTGTTTAAAGAAAACGTATTCAAATCTTGTGGTTGTAGATAACCCGAACAAAAGGCCAGTATGGTATCTTGGGACTGTATATGTGAAATCATTAGAGCCTTTTGTTATATCCTGTGATGGCAGAAGCTTTGTGTTGTATTATTAAAATGCTTGACAAAACCAACAATATATGATATAATATATATAATGTTTCCCCGTAGTCGAATGGTACAGACAACAGACTTTGACTCTGTGTGTTGCTGGTTCAAATCCAGCCGGGGAAGCCATGCGATAGTAGTTCAATTGGTAGAGCGTCAGATTTCCAATCTGAATGTTGCGAGTTCGAGTCTCGTCTATCGCTCCAAAATATGTTCAATGCGGACTTAGTTATACTAAGTCCTTTATTATTCTAATATAAGAGTAATGAGCAAATAAATCTTTAAATAGGATGGTAATATCTAATGGAAGAATTTATTTGCCCTGTATGCGGATATCACACAAAACAAAATACAGACTATGAAGCGCTTATTGAGACGATGAACGTAATTGGTAGAGCCGCTGGTTATCCAGAGTACAAAGCATATTGCGAGAATTGTCATAACACATTCCCTGTCGTAGATGATTTGTATAAAATTGAAAAGATTACAAATCTGGACGGCACAACCAAAGATGATGAAAGAGCACAAAGCAGAATCGGACGAAAAGTAATTATTGGCGAGCTTGAAATAGGAAAACGTTCTGTGTTGCCTTATTGGCCCGACTTTAAAAAGTATCTTCATACAACCACAGTTGTAGGTGTAGTTTCAACTGCCGACGGTGGTAAAATTATATTTGATACTTTAAATTCAATTTACACCCTCGTTCGTGTCGAAGCCGAAAAAGATTGACATATAATGGATGTTTATTGTATAATACATTCATTAAGTCGAGGACGGTAACGCATGAACGAACAATTTCTCAATAAATTAATAAATGCTGATTGCTATGAAATTTTACAAGATGTTGAGGATTGTAGTATTGATTTAATTCTTACTGACCCGCCATATAATACAACAAATTGTGGATGGGAATGCGCCATTGATATTGATGGACTTTTTACACACTACAAAAGGATTATTAAAGACAATGGCACAATTGTTATGTTCGGTAATAATCCTTTCACAGCAAATGTAATTGTAAGAAATCCTGATATTTACAGGTACAGTTGCGTTTGGGTAAAACCAAACGCAACAACACCACATTTAGCAAGGGTTCAACCAATGCGTAGATATGAAGATATTATGGTGTTTTATAAGAAGAAGAATATCTACAATCCAATTTTGTCAGAGGGCAAACGGCCATACGTTTGGAAAAGCAAACGAAGTGGTGGTGAAGCCGCCAGTATTTCATACAAAGAAGATAAGGAAATTATAAATACTGGACAAAGATTCCCGACAAATGTGTTTGAATTTAATCAAGAGAGAGGACTGCATCCAACACAGAAACCAGTAGCCTTGTTTGAATATATAATAAAGCTATATACAAATGAGGGGATGGTTGTATTGGATACATTTATGGGAAGTGGTACAACGCCGATTGCCTGTATTAACACAAATAGAGTGTTTATAGGTATTGAAAAGGATAACGATATTTTTTCTACTGCGGAAAAGCGAGTTGCCGAAAGACTGAAATTGCTTGACAATGTAGAGTAAAATATGTTATAATATTTGTAGTGAGAACAATCACAGCAAAATTTTTATTGGAGGCAATAGTCAATGGATTTTAGAATCGTCGGGGAGTTTGATGGCACACCAGCTAAATATGAGGACTTCTCAGCAAAACTTCTTGAGCCAGTATGTCGTAAGTTTTTCAAAGACGACACATTGGTTGTGGTTTACAATCATCATTTGCCAGAAACAGCTTTTGATGATGATGAACTCAAGAAAACTTTCTCGGACTATATTTCGGCAAATCCAGAAGAAAACAAGAACAAAGTATTTATCGTGAACTGGGCATGGCACCATCAGTGTGGATTTTCCGATATTCGTGACTACATGAATCAGTATCAGGTTGCGAATAATGATGCCTGTGCTTTTAGAGCAGACAAAAAGTACGACAATGAATACAATGCGAAAAACAAAAACGGAGTGTCTTTGTCAACATGGAGAATCCATAAAGATGGATATTCTGTTATATATTTCCTGTGGGATGCGTTTCATGTTGTATCAGAGAACGCAAGAAAAGAGTGGGAAAAAGAGTTCCTTGTGTTTGCAATCAATCAGTTTAACTCAGGAGTTTTTCTTGAGAAATATGGCGAGATGACGGACGAGGGAAGCAAAGACAAACGTCTTGAGGGACGAGTGTTTACGTCCATTGAAACGATGGCAAATACTGTGGCTGGTGCTAACAAAAAAGATATCATTGAAGAAATGCTGGACAAAGCACCTATCAAAGAGGTTGTTCTGTATTTAAATCAGTGCGCTAATACCGGGAACGTTAGAGGCGCTAGGCAGACGAGAAAGCCTTTGTTTGTCACAAAAGAACAGGCAAGAGATTGGCTTCGTCTTTGGGCTGAGAAGAAATGGCAGTATTATGTCATGTTTGGGCGTAAATTCTCTATCACAAGAGATATCAATATTGCGCTTAGGCCAGACAAAGATGAAATTCTTATCAGGGCAATGATGTCCGACTTCAAGCGCAAGTTTATTAAATATGCTCCAATTTTGGATATGTTTGACACTCGTGAGTTCCTCAATAACAAAATCGGTAGTCATTCCGAACTGAACAAGTACAAGCCCATTCAAAGCGGAATGAAATTATCGAAGTATTTGTCAGACTTCTTCGATGATAAAGAGTTTGATATTGAACTGTCAAAGTTTATCCAGAACAAAGAGGTAAATTCGACAGTTCATATCAGCATCAATCCGATGGATTATATGACGGCAAGTGTGACGAAACACGATTGGCGTTCTTGTCATGCTCTGCATGATGGAGAATATGGGCTTGGATGTTTGAGCTATATGTTCGACGAGGGAAGCCTTATCGCTTTCATGGCGTCTGATAGAGAGTACGCATACGACCTTGACTGTAACGGAAAGCCGTTTATGTGGAACTCTAAGTCTTGGCGGCAGATGATTTATGGCTCTAAGAAAGATAACATGTTTATCTTTAGTCGCGAGTATCCTCAAAAGTATCAGAACGAAGCTATCACTTCAGAAATCCGCAATCTACTTGAGCGTAATGTTGCTGAGTTCTGCGACATTCCTCACGTTTGGGTAAAGAAAAATAATGGAGCGAAAAACTCTCGTGGTACGGTTTATGAGAACGCTCGTGACGCAAAACATTATGACGATATTCCGTCAAATCAGACTGTTTTGATTCGTCATAAGATGAATATGGAATTTTCTGGGCCAATTGTCATTGGTTCTAATCCAAAGTGTCCTATTACGGGACTTCCACTGGATGGACGGAATCGTGTATTCCATAAATCTGTCCTTTAATCAACACAGATAGGAGAACAACAATGAAGATTTTAGATGGAGCAACACGCCCCAAAATCTTTGTGGACGATTATGTGTTTGATAAGCTATCAAAATATGCGAGAGCTATGACGCAAAGAGCCACAATCATCTGTGACTGTGTTGTTGATAAGGATGGAAACGTTGAACTTTTCGACGCGAACCTTATTGAACAGACAGTTGACTACATTAAAAACTCCTCGAAGTATGAGGAATTTAACAAATACATTGGGTATCGTGTAGATAAAAAGTATGGTACAATATATACTCAGTGTATGATTCGCAACACACTTGGTAGTACACACGATGCTTTTGACGACAAAGATTTTTCTTATTTTGAAAAGCTGTGCGAAGTTACAGATTGGCTTATTGTCGGAGAAATCACAAAAGAGCCGAATGGTAAAGCGTCATTACATCTGTGGTATCTTGACTTGGAAAATCGCATAGCCTTTGGGTATTGCGACCCAGGAACTGTAAAAGATGGGTTTGATGCATCATGGGAACCATGTTCAGCAGATTACTACGATTATAATGCGATTCTTGAAGAAGTCAGGAAGAACTGTAAGTCAAAAACGACTTCTTACAGTAATTATAACGCTTATGGCAATAATTACGGGACAAGTAAATACGGTGGTACAACATACTCATCTACTCCTGCTACACCGCCGCCAAAAAGTGAACTAAACAAAACCGACCCCGATATTTCAAAGATTGTTTGAGGGTTGATATGGCATGGACGAATCTAAAAAGATTAAAACCATATATGACTTTCAAATGGCGGCATATCTGATTTTAAATGGGTGTAGAATAATCAATGTCGAAGAAGTATTTAAGGACAAGAAAAAGCGATATATCTTTTACTTTCATAACGATTCAAGAGTCAAACTTCTAATGGGAGTATATTACGATTATCGCGATTCATTATATGGAATCAGGTCTGATGTTCTCGAAAACCATATCGTTCATCAATCTTCTTCGAGAAAGAGCAAAGGAGAAAAACAATGAAAGGATTTAACTTCGACGGCTACAAACTAATCGTTAAAAGCCGCGAACGCGACCTTGTCGAATATCTTGGCCGTCAAATTCCAAAGGTTTATGGCGAAGATAATTGTATCATAACCGACGACTATATTTTCGCAAAAGGCACAATTCCCGTAATTTTGTGTGCCCATATGGATACAGTTTTCAAGGTTGTTCCTGAAACGATTCTGTATGATGAAAAACAGGAACTTATTTGGTCGCCACAAGGTATTGGTGGAGACGATAGGAATGGTATTTATACTATTCTGAAAATTATCAGCAAACGTAGTAAGGATAAACTTCCATATGTGTTATTCACGACACAGGAAGAATCTGGATGTATCGGTGCGCGAAAGGCGACAAAACCGTTGAAAGCGCATGCTGATGGCATCAACTTTGCGATTCAAATTGATAGACAGGGTTCGACAGATGCTGTATTCTATCGGTGCAAAAATCAAGAGTTTATAGATTATATATGTTCTTTCGGGTACAAAGAAACACCGGGTTCAAGAACAGATATTTGTGAGTTTTGTCCTGATTGGAACATTGCGGGCGTAAACTTCTCATGTGGTTATATGCATAATCACACAGAAAAAGAGATTGTCAACGTAAAAGATATGTTCCAGACAATCGAAATGATTGAAAAGATTCTTGATGATGAGGGGACAAAGAAAAAGTTCCCTTTCGAAGTGAAAATCGACAGAAAAGGAGAAAAAGGCGCAGGAAAAAGCGTCACTAAGTTTCTGGACGATACTCAAGAAGATAATGAAGTAAAAAAGTATACAACTGGAACATTCCCCGCACAGCCAAATAATGACGATGAATTATTGTTGGCAATGTTTGGTGAAAAGAAATAAAGTCTTGTTTTATTTGACAAGACACCCGTTCATATGATATACTATATATAGTGGATGGGAAACTTAATTAGTGTCCGTTTTATTCACATAAATTTTATTAAACAAGGAGACAAAAACAGTATGATTAAGACGAATAACGATTTGAAAGTCGGTATGGTTCTGACGGTTAAGAATGGCGATAAGTATGTCGTCATTGCGGATGACGCTGGTCATCACGATGTTATCAACCTGATGAACGGTAAGTCCAATGGGCTTGAAATCGGCACTGGTAAGATTGCCGTGTGCGGTTCTACCAAGGGCAATCGTGACGTTGTGAAGATTGAGGAATTCTCGGATGCTGTTCCTACGCGCAACCGTCTGTCCGAAGCTCTCAAGTTTATGACGGGTCGTCGATTCACCGAGACTCTGGTGACGGTATGGACTGCCGAGGACCCGCGCCTGACTGCGGCAAAAGCCAAGGCTGAAGCGGCGCGTAAGGCTCTGGCAGACGCAGAGCGCGAGGTTGCTTATTATAGCTAATTAGCTATAATAGAATTGTTAGAGCGGGCCATTAAGTTGGCCCGCTCTAATTGCTTTATAGGTGTAATATGAGTAAAATAACTGGGAATATCGACGAAAAAGCACTCCCCCTGGTTGATTTCTTCAACAAAAACGGATTGCCCACATACATGTCTTGTCAAGGGCATAATAAAACAAATATGTCAATGTTTTGGATTGAATTTGATAAATCTATAACAGAAAAAGACATTATTGACTTTCAAAGAAAACACACAAATGAGTTTGGCGCATTCTGCTCTTGTGGAAGATTTGTGATACGAATTTTAGCAACTGGTAACAGTGATAAAGTCGAATACAGATATCAATATATGGCAGCAACAATTGAAGCGGCGTATAGCGATTTAAAGTCTTGGCTTGCTTGACATAATAGGCGCTTATATGTTATAATATTAGTATACTAAAAGGAGGGTAATCTTATGAATCTTGTGCTGTTCAGTTCTTTCTATGATTCCAAAAACGTTCGTGATTTTATCCAGAAAAAGTCAAAATCTGCCAATCCTAAAATCTGCTACATTCCATCATTTACAAGTTTTCATGGTTTACAAGCAACTGGCATTTATCATTCTTTGGAGAAAATGGGTTTTAGCCCAGACAATATCTCTATGTTTGACGTTGGATATCTTTTTGATAAAACAAAAATTGATTCTCTGAAAAACAATGACGTTATCATTCTTGGTGGCGGCAACACGTTCTTGTTTCAATGGCTTTTGCGAAGAAACGGAGTTATGGGTATTCTTTCAGAGTTTGCTCAAAAAGGCGGAATCATCATTGGGGAAAGTGCTGGCAGTATTATGATGTCAGAAACTGTTGAAATTGCGCGGTTTGCTGATGAAGATATTGTTGGCTCTGACAATACAGATGGGATTGGAATCGTAGACTTTGAAATGAAACCGCACTTCGGTTCTTGGATGAAACGATTTTCTGATTTCGTAGAATACAGCAAGAACTCAAATCAAGATTTGTATTGCCTGTTTGATGGTGGATATATCATTGTTTCTGATGACACAATCACACCATATGGTAATTTTATTCTTCTCCGAAAGGGTGAAATGGTAGATTTCAATATTTCTAATGAAGAACAGCCGCGTTGTATGCCTGTAAGAAAAAGATATATGAATGGGTTTGGTGAACTTGTATGACCATAAAGTATGTTGTTGGACAAGAGCTAGACGGAATTGTACAGCCGTGGGTTGTTGTTGATACAGAAGAACAAGCCGAAAATGTAGCTATTACGATGAATCGTTTGTATTTCGGCGAAGCACAGTTTAACGCTATAATGTCTAGTGAACATGCTTTTGAGACGTTCGCGACTGACGCTGGGTTTACCTATAATACAATCGAAGTTATGGACGAAGATGACACGGTTGATTCTGTGATAGGAACAGTCGTAGAAGAAATGGCGGAGTGCGGTTTTATTTATGAAGAATAAATATGCTTTACCATCAAAAGAGGCTTATTTAAAAGCGAAAGAAGATACAAAAGACTGGCAAAGGTATGAAGTATTTTCGCATCGTGGTTATATTGAAAACAATAACGAATTATATTTCTTTCTCAAAGGAAAAGACAAGATAAAAGTGAATTATGCCGAATATAAGTCGATTATCCAGTTGACAGACAGCGGTGAAAAGTGATATAATAATATATAGAAAACCTATATATAAATCTATGTGAAAGGCAGGATTGGTGACGTTGTACAAATGGCAAGCAAAAGGCGTTCTTCGTAGCGGAATGGTTCTTACTGTGAAGTCTGTTGAAGAACTTACAAAAGAATTTGGTGATATTAGTTTAGTTCCCGGAGGTTTCTCTAATGGAATGTCAAAATATTGTGGAACCAAATTTCATATCACACCTGAAATTAAAGAAGTGATTTGGCAAACTGCTAATGAATCTGGATATATTCTTTTCAAAAAAGATGGATATGCTTTTACCGCTGCTATGCTAAAGCCAAATAAAAAAGAACTTTGCGAAGCCGTAGAAGCAACTACACCGAAAAAGCAAGACGATGTTGTTGAGGAAATGTTGTCTAAAGTCGATTTCGATTTGATGAAACATTTCTTTGCTCTTGGCACATGGGGTAATTTTGGATATAATGACATAAAAGATGACATCGTTAAAGAATATCTGGTTAATTGGGCCAATGCTAAGAAGTGGCTTTATCTTGCCATGGGACGCAATCTATCTGTAAAGAAGTCTGTAAAGGTAGACAAGACTGAGAGAGATATGGCCCAGTTAATTGACGAACTTTCACATGAGTTCCCTGTATATGGATTTCATTTGAGAAAATTTGAAGTTGAAGATGTTATCAAGAATAAAATCTCTTATGTCCCATCTTTTTACTCAAGATATACTGATATTTGTAAAGTTGGGATGAAATTATCTAAATTTCTTTCACAACTTTTGAATGACAATGCTTTTGATATTGCTTTGTCGAAAATTATGCAGAACACAAAGATTGATGCCACTGTTGAAATATCAATCAATCCAATAGACTATATGACGATGGCGATTCACAAACATCGTTGGGCGTCTTGCTATGATATTTCACAGGGTTGTTATTCTAACTGTGCTTTTTCTATTATGCAGGACAAGGGTTCTGTTATCGCATTTAAACATAACGATAAAGAATATGATTACGGTTTTGAGTTAAAAGACAAACATTTTAACTATAAATGGAATAGCAAACAAATGCGAAATGTATTGTTCTTCGACGAAGAAACAAAATGTGTTCTTAGTTGTTTAGCACAGGGAAGTGCTGATGACATATACTATAACGCGATTGATTCTTTGGTACAAGAACTTTTCCAACAAAAAGAATATGAAAAAATACCAAAGTACAATGGGAGTTATACTTATAACAAGAACTTCACAACGTCTGTGAGCAACGGTAGATACGACCATATTGGTGATGATTATAGGTATATTTTGAAACCTGTCGATTCTCAACTTCCGGCAAACATCAAATTTGGTGTGGCAGAAATTAAAAATCCTGCGAATGGCGAAGTTGTAACATCGAAAACGAAAATGAAGTGACAATATGACAAAAGAAGAATTTGCGGACTTTATTTGCCAAATTGATTTTCAAAAATATTTGTTTGATTGTCCTATGAGCGAGATTTACAATGAGGAACTATCACATAAACCAGTATTTGAAAGAGGATGGCTATGTTTAAATGGGACTTTCTATGACAAGTATGAGGACTCAGTGTGTTTTGAGGATAAGCTTGCTATAAAGTTTAGGTGGGGACACATATTTATTTATCCAAAACAAACCGTTAAGTCCAATTCCGACACGCTTACAACATCGTCTAATATTTCTTGCGACAACACGATAAAGATTTGCTGGGTTTCTAACTGTGGCTTAGGAGACACCACTCCTTTCAGCACCCCGGTTACTATTAGATATGACACAGTTCCAGCAACCAGATTTACTGGAACACCGGCCAATTTTACATATACCATTACAGGTATAACACCAATAAGATAGAAATAAGTCAAAAGGAGGCATATAATGGATTACTTCATATCTGATTTACATTTCGGGCACAAGAATATCATTGAATATGAAAAACGTCCGTTCAGAAGCATTGAACATATGAATGACGAACTTGTAAAACGATGGAACAAAGTCGTAACAAATGAAGATACTGTATTCTGTCTCGGAGATGTTTCGTTCTGCGGAGCAGAATTGACACGGAATTATGTAAGTGCGTTGAATGGCAAAAAGATTCTTATAATGGGGAATCACGACAGGATTAGGAAACCAGCATGGTGGATAGAAAAAGGGTTTCAAGAAGTGTATAGATTTCCTATTATCTACAATGATTGGATTGTTCTTGGGCATGAGCCTCCTGTTTATATGTGTGATAGTTCACCATATTATTTCATGTATGGACATGTTCATGGAAGTGAAATGTACAAAACTATCACTCGTAGAAGTGCCTGTGTATGCGTAGAACGCTGGGACTATGCCCCTGTTTCATTTGAACGGATTTCTGGATTATGGAACACGATGGAATGAAGTAAAAATTTGACACGATTGTATGTCATGTGTTATAATATATGTACAGTAAGGAGGGCAGCTAAATGATTGCGGATGGGATTTATCGAGGCTCAGATATTCCCGAATCCATACAACATGAAATATGGAGCTATGTCAAAGACACCAATAGAACTATTACACATTCTAGGCATCAATCTGATAATATTGTAGAGAATTATTTACAGCATAGAAACTGTTTTAAAAGGCGGTATAATTCCAACGATATTACCAAAGAGTTATTGTTAAACGGTGAAATTACACAAGTCCATATTGAACGTGGTATGATTTCCAAAGCAGTTTTCTGTTGTCCTTATAGTGAAACGAAAAATTTAATTGTAGTAATTGGTTTTTGGTTTCGTAAATTTCCATGCCTGTATTGTTTAACAGCATATATTAATTTTAAATATGGATATGGGATTTACACTAAGAAAGAAAAGAGGGACAAAGAGAATGTCAAAGAAAGAGATAAGGGAGTTTGAACAATCCAAAAAGGTGCCATACAATCAGGTGTTGCCTTACAGTGTGGCAAAAGTTGAGTTTGGGGCAAGCAATAACTTTGTAAGGATTATCATTCGTGGGTTTAAGGTTGAGAAAAACGGTGATATTTGTATCATGTACTCTTGGCCTACAAGTCCACGCAAAATCGAAAAGATGTATGACTTGAGCCAATCCATGGATACAGAAATTGAAGTGATTGGCGTTTACGCTTGACACGACACGGTTCGATATGATATAATAATGTCATTGAAAGGAGTGACGATATGTATTATATCGCATGGAAACATCGTGGGCCAGCATGGATAAAAGATATTGATTTTTCTCATGCTTACTTAACAAAAGAAGAAGCATGGAGTCATCATAACGATATGTGCTATGATGATTGTGACTTCAAAGTATGGGATGAATCTTCTGGAAAATTTGTGTCCAGAAAGTAACAGTAGTGTATGCCAGCGCCTGAAGTAATGTGGATACAACAGGCGCTGGCAACCATCAACAAGAAACCGTGCAGGGATTAGAAACTGGGGATATTCGTAACAGAAATTAAGCAAAAGCGCTTGACAAAGTCGCCATTTTATGTTATAATATAAACACTGAAAGGGGAATAATTTAATGTTTCACGCAGCATGGAAGAACAAAGACACTGGTATAATCGAGGATATTGACTATGAAAATGGATATTCAACGCTTGAAGAAGCACTTTCTCACGGCAGGGAGAAGCAGTATGAAAACTGCAAACTCATAGTATTGAAAGTTACAAAAATTGCCGACTAATAAACGTCGATTTGTTTGACACATAACAAGTTCGTATGATATAATCTGTTCGTAGCTTAGAGAAGCAAATGTGTGTAAAATTTAGAACAGCTTGAATATAAGAACTTGTAAAACACATAAATTTGTTTGACAAGTTATGTGTTCGTATGATACAATAACAACATGGGAACAGGAAAACAAAAAAAATAAATTCTCACCTTACCTTTTACTTGTTCCCATGTTTTATATGGCGCTTTCTTCTAAAGGTTAGGAAACCCGACTCTCAATCGGGAAATGGCCTGTTCGATTCAGCCAAGCGTCACCAATATGGCGTGATGGACAAGGGCAAGTCGCTGGATTCTCAGTCCAGAGGCGCATGGTCGTTCCATGCTCACGTCACCAACATGGTTCGCTCGACTAGCGGTCTAGGTCGCCGCCCTCTCAAGGCGGAAACGCACGTTCGAATCGTGCGCGAATCACCATATGGTTGCTTGGACAAGGGAAAGTCGCCCGCTTCTCAGGCGGGAGGCGGTGGCTCGTATGCCACCAGCAATCACCATTTACCCATTACACAAAGTGCACTGTGTAAAATCCTTACCATTCACGCAAGTGGGTCGGCTGTTCGGTGTTTTCCAACTGAGCAGTAGTGGTGGGTTGAGTGAGACTGGAAAACTCACAAGAGGCTTGGTTGTTTGTTTCCGGCCCAGCACAAAAAAAAGGAAGAAACTTGTAGCCCGGAAGTTTGGTGGGGAAGTTCCTCACGTTTTCACAGGGCATTTGAACACAAACGGCGAGGTCGCTCCTCGCTGGGTATACTTTGCTGGCGGGACAACCATTCCCGCCAGCGTTCTATGGCCCCGTAGACGAATTGGTTAGAGTCGTCGCCCTTTCAAGGCGAAGTTTGCGAGTTCAAACCTCGCCGGGGTCACCATTAATAAAAAAAAATGACACCTAATAAGTGCCGCTCAATCACTTACAGGCCCAAAATAATTATTTGCGGCGGACTCTGTAAACTCTCACATGCTCGTGTACTCAGGCAACTACGCCACTAGGGTGAGCGGCACTTATTAGGTGTCAAAATATATAAAAAGGAGAATGAATTAAGTAATCAATATGGTATTAAAAGAAGCATTTCACGCACAAAACGTACTCAACAACTGGATTTCGGAAATTCAGTCTATCCTTTCGAAGAAAAAGCTTTTCACAAAAACAGTGGAAAAGCACCTGAAGTCTAAGGCATATTCTGAAGCGGAAGATGAAACAGTCGAAGCGGTAAACATATATGCTCAGGTGATGCCAAGAAAGTCTAACGGGGAACAGTTGACAGCACAAGAACTTCTGGATTTTGCCATTGTTCTTCTAGGCCATCGTGAAACCCTCGCCAAAGCAATTTCAGACGTAAAGAAGAACTTACCCATTGACTTGGATGTTTCTGTTCACATGGCAGACAAAAAGCGCACAATGGCAAGATATCTTAGCACTATTACGTCTATTACTTCTGAGGAAAACACATCAGAAGCAATTGGATACAAGATGGATAATGAGGGTAAACAAACAACCTATCGTTATCCAGTCGAAACAGTCACAACGATTAATTTTGACAGGAATAAGTTCCGCGAACAACAGCGTAAACTTATGGCCGAAGCATCAGAGATTTCTGCGAAAGTAGATTGTCTGATGGTTACAACAGAAGTCCCCTTTGAAAGCAGTTTTGATTTCGAGGGTTCTCTAAATGATGCGGTAGAGACTTACTTCGCAACCGCTACGGGCGCTGAGAAGTAACTCCCGCCACAGGGCTAATCGCCCTGTTTAAAAGCAAATTGTAGGATTACTATGCCGGTTCAGTCGCAGATGAACTATAATGCTGCGAAAATAAAAAGTTTCATATTTGCCTAGAAATAGGGAAGTAAAGACTTTAATTTGCTAATCAGCAAAAAGAATGAAGAATCCGGCCCCAAAAGGACTGGACATATTCCTTTGAACATATTGAAAATTCGCCACTGATGATGGCTCTAAAATTGTTCGATATGCGCATCGTAACACGTCATTCGTTTTTGCGTTAGCTCAAAACCTCAACAATTCTACAACACGATAAACACGAACACCGTTTCGCCAATTTTCTTATAATGTTTTGTTTTGGAAAACATATATTTATTATTGTAACATCTGTTTCAAATAAGATATGAATAAGTTTTGCTTTCATAGCATTATTTAGGATTATTTTAAGAGAGATAAAATTGGCAGAAAGTTCGCAATTTGCTTTTAAACAAGTCGATTAGCGTTTGGAGTTGAAAATATGACAAAGAAAGAATCAAACAGAATATTAAACGACCTATTTGAAGTAGGGGAAAAGTATCTTATCGAAGAAGTCTATGAAATAATTCACAATAAATATGAATACAACATAGATATTATATCGACAGATAGTGAGCTTAACTGTTTTCATACAAAAATGCGTGTTGATAATGGTGGCGAAACTGTTATTGACGATGATTGGCAACCATACAGAATGGCTTATCAAAGTGACGGGCTTTTCATATCACAGGCTCAAAATAAATTTATATTTTACTTGACAGTAAAGCGTAATGTATGATATAATATGAGTGTAGTTAAGGTAAAGAGATATAACGCGGAGTGGAAGTAATGGTAACGGCTGGGTTCATGCCCCATGCTTTGGCGGTTCGATTCCGTCCTCCGCAACCAAACGGTTTCACAAGAGCGTTCCGTGATTAAAAATGCTCGTACTTCACACGAGGGTTATGGGCGGGGCCTCATATGGATAGGCCAAGGAGCGAAAGCAATACCTCTGTTCGCTGTGTAGTGTGATGTATTACAGCGTAGCTTAATGTAGAGCAGCACACATGGGAGTGTGCCGATGCTGGTTCAAGTCCAGCCGCTGTATCTAGTGCCTGCAAAGGCATCACATCCCTTTCTTTCTCTCTATTTCTTTGTCTCAAAAATCCGCCGACTAAGGATTCTTGTGCGCCCCTTACACAAGTTTTGCGAAAGCATGAGGTCGGCAATTATTTTTAAAAGGAGTTTCTTGTGTGCCTGAAGAAGAAAGAATCAATCGAGAACTTGATGGATGTTTCTTCCGTGTTGAACGTGACGGAAAATGGCAAAGCATTTGTTTCTCGGATTTAACAGAGATAGAACGTGATTCTGTAATGAAAGACAGAGACGAAAGATGGTTGAAATCTTTGTGCAGACATCTTGCTGATTGTCTTAGAGGAATCGGAGATGAATTTGATATCATAAGTCAATAAAGGGAGAAATCGTATTGCCAAAGGGTGTAATAGCTGAATATCCATATAATAATTTTTACATTTATATTGTATTTCATAAAAAAGAAGGCAGAAGATTTGCTGTCTTGTACCCAGCAGATAAATCATCTGGATTGAAAAGAACTACGATAAGTTATGCCAGATATTTAATGTCAGTAAAAGAAGGCCGCGTGTTGGAAGAGTATGAGGAAGTTGACCACATAGATAATGATAAAACCAATGACGAAATAAGCAATTTACAAATCCTAACACGTTCAGAAAATGTTAGAAAAGAAAATGCAACCCGTGGGCTTAAAATGGCTGTGTTGAGATGCCCATATTGTGGAAAAATTTTTATTAGAGAAAGGCGACAAACGCACATAGCAAAAGGAGGTAAAAGAACGTTTTGTTCAAGAACATGTAATTACAGTTTTAGAGCAGTCGATAAAGATGAAATAAATAAAAGAACGGAAGAAAATATTATAAAGGAGTTTACTATTTATAATTATAAGCGCCCATCACACAATGGTTAGTGTACCCGTCTTATACGCGGCGGTAATCTTAGGGATTTCTTGGTTCGATTCCAAGTGGGCGTACCACCACCAATAACAATAATAGTTTTTCTTCTAATGGACTATTATTGTACATAATGTTATTTTATTCTAAAATTAAAAACAATGTCGTGATGTTCTGCGCAACCATTCGTAGTTTTGTAGCGACAACTTTATATGCTTGCTTGGGAGAGTCCGGTTTAATCCACCTGTCTTGAAAACAGGCAACTCGCAAGGGTTCGTTGGTTCAAATCCAACAGCAAGCGCCATTGTGTAAATGTGTCATAAAATTTCAAGCGCTTTTCGTTGGTATACTCCTGTATAGTATCATTTACACGATTTGTTTTCTTCTTGAAGCAAAAACACTCCCGTGATGTTCTGTGAAGCAGTTTTGTAGCGGGAAATCTTTTACAGGAGGAATCTTAAATTAAATCTATAAAAGAATTATTTTGTAGGCATTCTTGGCAATTTCTAAAGGAGGTTGAAATATACAAGAACGATTCTTCCTTGAGGCCACACAAATCGTATATGGTTTACATTTGTCCAAAATGTTTGGCCACGAAAAAGATTAAATTGTAATTCAACAAAACCAAGCGAACAGCTCATACCTCCTTATATTTTATTCTCCTTTCTTGGGTTTATCTATAAAACGCGTTGCCTGTACGCATGTATTCTTCACAAAAACGTTTTTGCTTCAGCGAAAGCCAGGCTACCATCTGAGTTTTCATCGAAGCACATTGGCACTTTACAGAATATAAATCATCGAGTGGAGAGAAGTCCTTAAATGTTCGCAAAATCTCCCCAAGTTATTGGCCTTGGGGTATATATTGGAACGTAGTCCAATGGCAGAACAATCGCCCGTTAAGCGATAGGTTGTGGGTTCGAGTCCCACCGTTCCAGCCATCCTCGCTAACCAAACAACCGCGCAGGATTCCCCTGCAAATCGCCGTATATTCGTATTGGCAAACCTAGTGGATTATACTAGGCATTGACGGATTTTGTAGCTGGTGTTTTGTCCGTCTTTAATCAAAAATCACACATGATTGGTTATCCTTTTGTGTGTGAATATACTGGGGTGTAGCGCAGTTGGTAGCGCGCGACATTTGGGATGTCGATGCCGGGAGTTCGAGTCTCCCCACTCCAACCACTTAGGCATTTATTATACTCCTTTCAGCAACAATACCCGCTAGGATTTATTCTTGGCGGGTATTGTTGTATCATTTGACATTTGTGCCTTTCATATGGTATAATATATATAATGAAAGGAAGTGTACAATGATGAAAGAAATCAAAACGATGTATTATGCGAATACAAACAAAGAATATCAAAGACAATATATGAATATGGTTGAAACGATTCTTGAAATCGGTGAAAGAGATTCGTATGAAGAACACGAATATTTCTATTATGCTTTTTACAATACAATGTATGGGGCATTTCGTATTTTGATTGACAAAGACAATCATAAGCCGTACACGGTTACAGCTTTTGAAGATACATGGAAAAGATTTCTTTCTTCAGGGGTGATTAAACATGAATAAATACAGAGTGTCAGTCCTTACTACAAACGGACAATTTATGATTGGTTCATCAAATGGTACAAATGAACTTTCTGCTTTGTCAACATTTATGTATCGCGCAGGATTATCACACGATAATTTCATCGAAATACAAATGGTTCGACAATATGAGGATGGAGAACTCGATTCAAAGATGATGGCTTTAAATTGTAAGGGACAAGTAAAAATGTATCCTACAATAAAAGATATGTTTACTTTGAAAGGTGATGTGTTATGATTTATAACGAAAAAGATATAGATTTTAAAACAGTGAACGGAAAGTTGTTTGCTTTTGAGAAGAAAAATATCAGTGCTTCTTTGCCCAAAGGCGCAATGATTATTATGAAACAAAAGTTCGATTGGATGAAATATTTACAAGAAAGTTCAAGACTAAAATATAAACATGAGGGGCAATGGACTGCTAGCCAAATTGATGGAGTAGCAATCGGATTGGCATGTGAACATTATCCATGGGGGTTTCATCTTAAATCAGACAACGTAAGAATTAAACTCGACAACGCAAGCGAGAATTTCATAATTACAATGTGTGTGGAGGTACAATAATATGGAATACGAATACAGAAATGTATATGGACATATAGAGGTTTATCTTCATGGAAAATTTATATTCTCCGCCGATACAATTGAAGAAGCGCAAAAGGAGTTGAATATTTAATGACACAACAACAGCTTGAAGCGGTTCGACTAATTGTAAAGAACTATGATGTGGATGGAATACGACACAACCACGATGGTAGTGTTGTAAGCTATTATGGTGGAGTTTTATATGATTATTCAGATGGTCGTTTTTGTATAGTAGATAGGAAAATTTCAAACTATATATCTGGACTATGGTATTATAGTATATTCGACGAACCATCAATTCTTGAGAAGTTGAAGAACAAAGAGCCATTTTTACTAAGAGATATAGTCGATAATAACGAGTATTGTGAAGCATATTTTTATCCAAAAGCAAAAATACATTGTAGGGCGTCAGAATTGGTTTATGTAGCTAAATACTATGTGCGAAAGAGATGGTTGATTGATGACGAATAAAGATATTATAGTGCTTTCAAGAAGTGGCCTTTTAACATATCTTATGCAACACGATATTAATAAACCATTTCTTGTGCTATCCATTGTAACTCCACTTGATAGAAAGCCAAGAATAACAAACCCTAACGCAATTGTAGCAACAGAGTTCTTCTACGATGAAGAAAACAATATGGGAATGTCAAGAGAACAGGCAAAGAATTTTGCCAATGCTGTAAGGAACAACAAAGATATTGTTAGCAAAATTCTTGTTCATTGTGACGCTGGAATATCTCGTAGCGCTGGAACGGCGGCAGCAGTGATGAAATATGTTACAGGAGACGACTGGCCTATATGGAACAGTTCGTTGTATTGTCCCAATATGCGTTGTTATAGATTTATGCTGGAAGAACTGATGGGAGAGTACAACGAAACAGAGGCGCAAGAGCGCGAATGGGTTAGCATAAGATTATATAAAGAAAAGCATTGTTTGTAAAGGAGAATTATTATGAATATCGTTGATAAAATTCAAACTGGTGATTATGTTATGTTCTATGCCGATGGTAATATGAGCAAAACATATTGGGGTATTATGTCAGACGACAATAAAATCATTTCATTGAGCGACGGGAAAACGGTTGATGCTGATACCGTTGGGATTATCAATATTTGCCCATCTGATAAAATGGACATTCGTCTTTGCCCTGTCGAAACATACCAATATGTTCCTGTACGAACGAAGAAATAAGGTGACATACGATGAGCGACATTAAAATCGGTGACATCGTAAAAGGCAACGAAATGTCTGGTATTATGTACGGAGTGACAAATACAGATTCTGTATGCTGCGTTATTAGAGAACTCAATAACGATGAAATTACCGTTCTTGTACTGAAAGCTTATAAGCAATCATACACCGGAATGGTATATAACGTAGAAAGATGCTACTTTGAAAAGATAAGCTATGTGCCATCAGATTTTCAAAAATGGCTCATTAATGAGTATAGCTCTTGGGGTGTGGATATTGATGGGATTTGTTTTAATGGCCTTTTATGTCTAGAACTTGATTTTGCGTCTGAATATAGTATAGAAATCCGAAAACAAATTAAATTTGATATGCCTAAGACATTTAAAGGTAATAAAGTATATAAAATCAGAAAGGCAATTATATGAATATTGGCGATTATGTCAAGATAGATGATGGTATTGACGGAATTGTAATTAGTAATAGAAAGAAAAATTACAGAAATGATACAGTTTATTTGGTGTTGTATTTTTCTGAATACAACCTTGGTTACAAATGGAAGCCTATCAGTAAAGATATATCAGAGCATAGACTAAAGAAGTGTAATACTGAAGATATAAACGGCGAGTTATTGCAAGCATTTAATTTCGTACATGAAATAGTTAGGTATAGATGTGATGTTCCAGAGTTAAGAATCTATAACATCCCCGTTATACTATATTATTCTTCTGGGCTTTATCTAAAGAAAAAATTGTTGCGGCATTTACATGAAGATGTTCCGTTCCCAGACACAAGATATAAATCAAAATGTCTACCCGGTTACGTTGCATATTACAGAGATATTTCAAAAAATATTTACAAAGTTCGCTTATAAACTTGACAACGTACATCGCTATATGGTATAATATATATATAATGAAAAGCGGGCTATTTAAAGCCTGTCAAATGGAGGGTTTATAATGAGAATCGACCATCTTGAATTTGTAAGAGACTATCTAGGCGTTCCAGAAGAACAGTGTCCAGCGTTTCTTGTGCGATATCGAAGCGTTATTGACAGGCTGATTGGGCGATATGGAATCCCGTTGTCCGAACGTATGGCCAGAGCAAAAACAAAAGCGACAGTACCGTATAAATACGGTAAAGACGATTACGAAATGATGTTGCTTCAGGACTTTGGTAAGTTCGGCGGCACAGAAAACGCTCGGCTTGTTGAAAAGTTTGGCGACATTGTAGTATATACTTTTGACGACATCACACTGAAAGCTGATGCTGATGTTTCAGTAAAAACGAATGTTATTCCGGCTTCTTCGCAAAGTGCTTTGTCAGGAATTGAATTTAAAGCAAAGAAGAAACAGGATAGTATTTCTATGTTGTTTGATGTTCGCATCGAAGAAGATTAAAATATAGTTCAAAGAAATGATAAGGGGGAAGCGATATGGATGTGTATTATGTTCCATGTGATTGGAGCGCAAAAACATATGGCCTTAATCAATTTAAGGCATATCGTGGCAGAGTCGAAAAGAAAGTGAGAAATTCTATGTTCGACTTTGAATATATCATTTCTTTGGTTTTTGATTGTGGTGACACAACGAAAATAATTGCGTGTAAAGATGAAGTCTTTACTAATTACGCAGAAGCAAGAGAATGGGGAAACTCAAAGAGAGAAAGATTGGAGAGAAAGTAATGAAAGTTGTAATGGAACCAAAGTACGCTAAATACAAACACGGGGACAAAGTATACTTTGTCCCCACTCCAGCTTCAAGAATTATCAACCTGAAGATGTTTGAAGTGTATGAGGCCACTGTATATCAGAGCGCGGCACGCACTGAAAACGGAGCAATTACAGGCATATACTATATGCTTGAAGTAATTCGTGGACATAATGACCCGCAGTATCTTGTAACGACAGATTCTTATATCTTCAAAGATGAATACAGTGCCGGGCTATATGCTGTTGGCGCTTCCAATTTTGCTGAAAAAGAAGTAGTAAATATGAAGTAAAGGGGTGTTTGTAAATGTGGATTTTGTATCTCATTCTAATTCCTATCGTTATTATTGCTTTCGCTGGTATTATACTCAACTTTACAGCGCCCAAAGATATATCGAAAAAGAAACCAAACAAGATAAAACATAAAAGTGCTAAATCAGATACGCCAGTAAAGGTTAAGCCTGTCATGGTAAAACCAAAGGCAAGGCCGACGAGAATTATTGACCAAACAATTTCATCTTACATGGGTAAGCAATTAATTCGGTTTCCGTTCTATATTCAAGAGAAACAAACATTTTATTTGTTGAATAACGAAGAAGATGTAAAAACATATTCTGACTTGATGAATCGAAAAATCGTTTTGATTGATTCTATGAATGGATGTGTTCTATTCATTGTAGGAGGCGTTGTGTAATGTTTATCACAGTTATGAGTTTGGCCGCAATTGCCACGCTGATTTGCTATGCCTGTATCGTTGTTGGCGCACGATTTGAAAGGGATGACAGTCCATATGACGATTAATATATTACCAGGAATTATCATTCTTATTGTAACAGCGTTTCTAATCTTTGTTTTACTCTCGGCTGTTTTGGGTGTTTATCTCAACCTTTTCAAAAAGAAAAACCCAATATTTTGGGAATGGCTCAATAAATATTATGACGCCGTCAAAGCATATGAAAAAGTAAAAGACGATGCTGTGTTTTTGACAGCCAAAGTTGAAGCATTACAGCAAGAGCATAAAACGCTTGTACAACAAAATGAAATTCTTGTTATTCAGCGCGACCATCTACTAAAATATATTGATGAATCAGAAGCAAAAAGAGCAGAGGAAGTTGCTGAAAATGGATAAGATATCTTACTGGTATGAGCCATCGTACACCAATGAAAAAATGTCAAATGCAATTTCAAGAACATACATTCTCCCAAAACTTGGCTCTTTCAAATACTTTGATTGTGAGATTGCGTTTTATCCAGACGTAACACATCGACAGGTATTCGTTACATACAGAAACTGTTTGATTTATCGTATCTTAAAGATTACGGTATTTACATATGACGAAATTGAATGGGAAAATCTTGTACAAAAAGACATTATGCGCACAAGAAATAGACTGATGAAACCATCAAGAGATGTTCTCGACAGGCTTTTCTATCACGATATTATATACGAGATAGACAAACGATTTGTTTTATAAAACCCTCCACAGGCCACAACATGCTCATGTGTTGTGGCTTTCTTTGTATAAAATCCATACAAATAGTTGACTTTAGCCTGTGTAGTATGGTATAATATATATGTAAAATAAAACGTATTCATTGTGTAACTCAAACGGAAAATATATAACGACAGGTGATAATTATGACTAAGAAAGTATACACATACAAGCAAGACAAAGACAACATTTCTTATTGTTTGTTGTGCGGACAAATGTATGAGTTCCCATTGTTTGGGTGGTATAAATGCGGAAGCACTACAATTTATTTTCGTTATTCTTTTGTAGAGCGTAGAATTTATCTTGATTTCACGGAAGAAGATATGGCATTATATCAATACGCTGACGACTATGATATCTCAGATAAAGTAGTTGTATTACAGTTCGAGGAAAAAGAATGGTATGATGTTTGGAAGAAATTCCCAAAGGTAGCAAAGAACTTTAAGTTTTCAAAAGATGTTGCTTTGAAATATCTTGGGATGTGGAAAGGATAATACAATGCATAGAACAATGATTGAATATGATGAAGTTGGCTATGAAGATGTAGAAATGTTCATATACAACACAACTACATTGTTTGGGGCGTACTATGGAGAACTTGGAATGATGTTCTTTTATAGAAACGATGGGTTAAAGCGTTGCTTTGTCGAGTCTTATCCAAATGATGATGTTGACAGTCCATCTAGTGCCATATTCCAGTTTGAATATTCAGAAGAAGAATATGAGAAGCTAAAGAAACTAATGCCAAATAACTACAAAGATTTTCAGTTCGATGAAGATATGTTACTAGAGTTGTTGATAGGGGAGTGATTTTGATGTTTTACGATGTTGGAAATCTTATTAAAGATTTAAGAGATAGTGAATACATAAAAGAAAGAAGCTATGGCGACATTTCTTCTTTCAATTTTACACCCGGCGCTTTCTTTGGAAAAGTATGGGACGAACAAACTACAAAAGCTCGTGGACTTTTTATAGATACACGACGCGAAACCATTGTAGCTAGAAGCTATGATAAGTTTTTCAACATTGGAGAGCGCGAGGAAACAAAACTAGAAAATCTGAAGAATACACTTCATTTCCCTGTATACGCCTATGAAAAAGAGAACGGTTATCTTGGAATATTATCCTATAACATAGCAGAACATGATTTTATTTTTGCTTCAAAGTCATCATTGGACAATGACTACGCAAATAGATTTAAAGATATTTTCTATGAAACTATTACTAAAAAGACGTTAAATAGACTTGCTATGTACCTAATGTTTACAAAAACATCGTTGGTATTTGAAGTAATTAGCCCAGAAGATGAACCACACATCATAGAATATCCAAGAAGAAAAATTGTACTTCTTGATGAAATCCCCAATGAAATCAATTCTAGTCCTAGGCCATATAATCACTTAAAGTTGATTGCCAACCAAATGGGCTTTGAGTGCAAGAAACTTCGCGCCACGCTGAACACTTGGGAAGAATTTGAATCGTTTGTAAACGATACATTAAATTCAATTCGCGAAGTTGAGGGATATGTGCTTGTAGATTCTTGGGACAACATGTATAAAATAAAGACAAAGTTTTATATGACGTGGAAGCATCTAAGAAACGTAACAAAACGTGTGGACAACGATAAAGAAATTCCAAAACAAAAATGGCTGACTTCTCCGATTATCAACGATTTTTACAACTGGCTTGTAGCAAACAAAGAAATTATCCATGATAAGGATATCATAACACTTCGTAGAATGTTCTATGGTGACATGGGAGAGGATTATATTGGCGTTTATTGATTATGGCGCTGTCGCATTCAAGAATGGAGAATGTATCCAGGCCGGTATGTTCGGAGATATGAAGCGCATGGTCGGTTGGAGAGATGAAACGTTAGACGGGAACCATTTCTCTTTCGTGGGTGACTTTGACTTAACAGTATGTTTTTACAAAACACATATGACTATTCTTGGCGAGGGAGAAGCAAGAACAGTTTATCTAAATGACAACTTTATAGGTTGGAAGAAATACCGTACTGTATGTTTTCCAGATAACAGTAGTGAAGTAGTGGAAATTGTTGTAACTCCAAGACAGAAAAACTGTTATACATTTAAAATGGAATACAAAGGCGATAAATATAAAGTAATATTTGGATATGGGATTGACTATGATTATTGGATAAAAACAGGAATATTTAACTATTATTGTTGCCCAGAACATTTCTTTAAACACACATTGCCTAGATTCTTCAAGGAAATTCCATATAATATTCAGTTAAAATACAATATATGGGAGAGGAAACGTGACAGAGAAAAACAAGAAAAAGCAAGAAAACAAGAAAAGGCGTAACTTTTGGCCAATTTCACCAATAACAAGAATTAAAGAAAGTAAAAAGATATACAAAAGAAACAAAATTAGAAAAGACGACGGTCAATATTAAAAAAACATGAAAAATTAAAAATTTTTCTATTCAAAAGGGTGTGCCTGTTTGACGGGCATGCCCTTTTTGTGTTATAATATAGATAATGAAAGGGGTTGAATATTAATGGATTGTTTAGAATGCGTATATTTCAAAACAAGAAAGAAAAACATCTACTACAAAGCAATGAATGTTTATGGCAATGACTTATTAATGGAAGTTTTCACCATGAACAAGGGGTATGAAAGAAAAAAGAGATTTACATTTAAAAACTACAAAGAACGCAGAAAAGAACTGTATGAACGGATGTATCAAATTACAAAGCAAGAATATGATGAAGCCGAGAAAAAGAGAAACGATTTAAACAGCAATTATATTGCGTATTTAAAAAGTAAAGTTGGAAAAATCGTTCACACCACGATTAATGGCAAAGAGGGATTCATGTTAATAAAAAACATTTATCCTATTGGTTCAAAGGCCAATCTTTATTATATCGGGAACTTTATTGACTATGGATTTTTCACATATGAAAATGTAAGGATTGAGTATGAGAAAATCCTACACGCAAAGAATTGTACAGAGCTTCTGGACGAAGATATTATTGAAATGTTGAAAGGAGTTGAACATAATGATTCTTAACGAGCAACTTAACGTAATCCCAAGAGATATTAACATTACCATCAACCTATTTCATAGGACGGGCGAAAGCGATGTGTACTTTATTAGGAAGTATAACAACAGAATGACAGTGGATGAGATAAGCAACATACATGACAAAATGAAAAAAGTTCAGTTGCGCTATGGCGAATATGAAGTAACAAAAGTCACGGTAGAAGATTCTAAGACAATCAAAATCATGTGTATTTATCCTTGAGAGGTGGTAAGAATGATGGATTATGCAATGTACATGAATCTTTATACAGGAGAATTGTTTACACCAGAAGAAGCTGTTCGCATCTTCCGTGAAGAATATGATGGAGACGACGACACAAACTGCGTTGAATTTGAAGATGTTTTTGAGGGAGTGAGAAATTAATGAGAACGTTTAAGTTCCAAAATGTTGATGTTGTAAGTGTTCAGGGCAAAGGTTGTGCCATCGTGGTTAATAAAGGCGAGTCTTTTTCTTACCTTTATTCTATCCGAAAAATTAAGAACAAAAATACACACCTAATCGTTGTACCAAATAGCTTTATCACAGCGCCTACAAATGACGTAGCAAAAGAGTGGAAACGATTTGCTGAAAATATCGTGTTTTTGATTGAGAAAGTAAAGCCAGTCATTGACATTGAAAGGCTCTCTGAAATCATTACAATGTTTGGCCCTTACAAGGGCATGTACTACAAACAAAAGGAATACGCTAAGTTTGAGGATATTCTTTTGTACCTCAATCTTCTTGAGCCTACAAAGCATTACAAAGAAGCGCCGCGTTTTGTTTTCCCGGAAGAATATAAGACACATTCAGAAGTCTATACGTTGAAAGGAGCAAAACAATGAACCGCAGATTGGTAAAGCTACGCACACTTGAACCCGGCGACAAATTCCAGTATGCTGGTAGGAATTACATGGTTGTTATCCCTACGCATGAAATGAAATATCTTACAGGAAACGCTTTTGTTTGGGTTGCTGATTTGAAATCTGGCGACTTGGTTTTTATTTCAATTGATTCGGCGGTGATTACTTATGCCAACTGAAAAGGGAAAACTTATTCTTCTTTGCGGAATACCTGGAATCGGGAAAAGTACATTCTCTAAAATGTATGAACCGTTAAAACATCATCTTGTTCTTTCTTCGGACGACATTCGTAAAGAGTTATGGGGAGACGAAAGCGAACAGTCTGGAAACCATGAAGTGTTTAAACTTCTTTATAAGCGCATGTACTATGCGATTTGTAATGGTATTACAGTTGTTTTTGACGCCACAAATGTAACCTTAAAAGATAGAAAGAAAGCTATCAAAGCATGTCCAAAAGGAGTAGAAAAGTGGTGTATATATTTTGTGCCAAACGTTGAAAAGGCCAAGGAGAACAACAAGAAACGCGAAAGAATCGTACCTGAAAATGTAATAGAACGCATGGCCAGACAATTTGTAGTACCTACGCATGACGAGGGTTTTGACAGAATTTGGAGAATGGATGGTTCACAAGTAACGGAGGAATAAATATGTATGTGCTAGAATCTCAAGACAAACACTTTTTGTTCAATGATTACGATTACATAAAAAGCGACCTAGATGATGGATATTCCATCAACACAACATCAATTAAAGGCGATGCGAAAAAATATACTCTTGAAGATGGAGAGAAAATGGCACGAAGAATTAAAAACGCTTATGGGAAGATTTTTAGAGTATTGAGATTGGAGTGATATTTATGACATGGGTAATGTTTGGATACGACAAAGAAACAAAACAGCCTATTGAGAAGTTTGTAAACGCAAAAGACATGGACGAAGCGTTCTTTAAATCACAAATGTTGTATGGAAGTACAGCATATTTTGTAGGAGCGCAAAGAGTGTAAATTCCATATATTTTCTATGTAAAAACGCTTCCGCAACCGCTGGTTGCTATTTATATTAAATCTATAATAAAAAGGAGATGCCACAATGAACACTACAAAGTGTCGAAAATACGAAGTTATCAAAGAATCAACCTACGTTTATCCAAAGTACAACATTAGAATCCCGATGAAAGTCGGTGACAAATATGTTGTGGTTGGATTCACATATCACAAAAATGTTCTGTGTTACATTATTCAAGATGCCAACGACATTACGGCGACAAAACTTCCTATTCCTGAAAATCACTTCAAAAAGTATTTCGGAATACATATGGAGGAAACAACATAATGGACAAGTTCTTAAAATACTTTTCATGGTTTGCTTTTGTCACAGTTATGACGTGTTGTGTCATAGTTCTGTCATTTCATTAATAACAAATTATAGCCGCGAATATGATTGATTCGCGGCTATATCTATAAGGAGGGTTTATTATGTATAAGCAAATAATTCCCGGAATATGCGTCAGACATAAAGATACAAAAGATTATGGAGTAGTTGTATCAGCAAAATACAATGGTAAAATGCTTTGTGTATTTAAGCACTATCCAAGCGAATCAAAACATGTATATTCCTATAAGTTTCGGCGCTACTATAACTGTGAGGTTGATGTTGTAAATCAACTTGAAGCCATAAACAATCTTGGTATTGATTTTGTATCTGACATGCAATTTCTTTTAAGAGTAAAGATTGATTCATTTATGATAAACACCAAAACATTTAAAAAGACATGTGATACATATAATGTTGGCTTATTTGAGTTTATGGACATAAACTATTTATCATTTTTCAAGTTCTATGAATATATAAAAAGCAACGTTATGTTGGAAACCATCGAACGTTGCGCACTTAATCTTATTAGGCTTGAATTATCGAATCTAATATATACTGAAAGCCACCGAGTATATGAAGCAGTTATAAGGGCAGCATACATTGAAAACAAGCTGGACAGATGAATTTTAAAAATAATGCCCTAAAATCAGAAAATAGTTATGTATAAACCCCAGCGCTCCTTGACGCTTATACCACTTTCGTGGTATAATATATATAGTGGATAAGGGAATCCACTCAAGAGTAACGATGGCACGCAAAGAGTGCTATCAATAAGCTATAAAGGAGTTGTAAATTATGATGTATCTTATTCCAACAGACAACATTGAATCACTCGACAAAAAGATGGCTCGACTTGAGAGAAAAGCGTCAAGCCTGAATGTAAATTTCAAGTACGAAAAACTAAAGCCAATTATGAAAGACACTGACATTGAGAGTGTTAAGGTTGAATGTATTCCAGTCGTCGTTGAATGTAAAATCCATTATGAGAACTGGGTTGTTATTGCGGTTTTAGAGCATCAACCGTATGGGAATCTAGTACATCTTGTAGAGGGCGAATGGAGGCCAGGCAAAGAGCTTAAACTTCCTGAGAAGTACAGAACAGCACAATCTTATTGTGACCACTGTCACACAATGCGTCAAAGAAATAAAACTGTTGTTCTGTATAACACAGAAACAAAGGAATTTAAACAAGTCGGAACAACTTGTCTGAAAGAATACACGTTTGGAATTGACGCGGACATGATTGCTGCTTTTGAAGAATGCACAAAAGAACCAACGGAATTTATGGGATTTACTTCACACTCCAAATGGTATGTAAACATGAAAAATTTTCTTTCTGGCGTTGTGGCTACTTCGTCTTTGTACGGTTATATTTCAAAGTCTAAGGCAAGAGAGATTAACGAAGATAATAACAAGACTACTGTTGAAGCTACTTGTGATTTAACCATTCGTCTTATGAGCTGCCAAAGCATAGAAAAAGAATGGAAAAGCGTTTATAAAAGCGACGACACAAAGACATTTGTAGACGAAGCACTTGAATGGATTCAAAATATGGACGCAGATAATAATTCATATTTTGAGAATCTTAAAGTTATTTGTTCCAATGAACTGGTCGAGCTTAAACATATTGGATATGCCGCAAGTTTGATTGCCAGTTACCAGAAGCATCTTTTGGCCGAGAAGAAAAAGATAGAAGCCGAGAAGCAGAATGAAATGTATCATTATTACAGAAACGTGGGTGATAAGGTTTCACTTCAAGGCAATTTAGCGTGTGTAGCAAGTTATGATACGCAGTTCGGTATGATGTATGTTTACAAAATGATTCAGTCTAGTTGTATATTTGTTTGGAAAACAAGCAAGTATTTAGGTATAGATGATTCTGGGAAAGAGGTAATAATTACAGGAACAATCAAAGAACAATCTGAATTTCGTGGCGTTCGTCAAAATATTCTTACAAGATGTAAGGTTGAGTTTATTTAAAGGGAGGATTTAAAATGACAATCAGAGATTTTACAGAAGTTTATGATGAATGGTTTGAGGGGGAAAAGATTAATCATAAAGCAAATTCATATAATAATTATAGTTATGATTATGATTATTATTCAGTAATCGAAAACTACTTGGATGAAAAAGTAATAAAGATATACCATAGAGATTACGATGACATGTTAGTTGTAGTGTTTTGAGATGAAAAGGAGGATTTAAAGTGAAGTCATTAGAACACAGTATTGAATTGCGTATCCAGTATTACAACAAAACCTGTAAGAACAAAGGATTCAAGTATGGATATCTTGCGGTTGAGTATATGTATGGAGAATGTCGTCTATACTATTGTTCCGCTGAAGATATTGAAAAGAATTGTTTGGGCGGGTTGTTGGCCAACGGAACAAAGAAGCATGTGTATGAAGTGATTTGCGCGCTTGATACAATGTTAAATTATCAGTCTTAAACAGGTGGTGAATACTGAATGAGCAAAAGAGTCTCGACAACAAAAATATATGACATATTGGTTGAAAAGAAAGAAACAACGTTTTATGCAAATGATATCATGCTTGAGATAAAATTGAGCTATGAAACACTGGATGCTTGCTATAACGAAAAACCTGTTTCTTATATTTCAAATTTAGGCGGTTTCTATGGCGTAAAAGCTACAAGTATTTGTGACGAATATGAAAACTATTTTGTATTCGGATATAGGACGTTTGATGAAAGCATGCTAAACAAAGGAATAATGACTGCCTTTGTAGGGCATATTCACAGTGTTTTGAACAATCACTTCAGTTCATATGTTTCTGTTATTCATTCTCTCAATATTATTTCTGAGAATGTAGCAACGAAAAACGGATTTGTAGATATTGAGCGTTTTGTTGCTGGTGGATGTGTGTTTGTAAAATCCAATAAGTATTCTTGCGCTCCATATTCCTCTAAAAACAAAATGATAATGAAAGATGATTTCTTATCAAAAGAGACAAACCGTCATATCGAACGAAGTCCATATGTCACTCGTAACTTTATGAAAGAACCTTATCCATACATACAAATTTGTTTGGATGAATATGACGAAGAACAGTTTAGGATTATATATAACAATATTGTCCAGATATTACTTAATAGATATGTGGGCTTTTACTTATTTTTAAAGATTCGTGACAAAGAAGAAATATCAGGTTTTAAAAAAGTTCCAGATAGGTTTTTAAGAACACAAAGTTCATTCAATACGTTCTATAAGATTATAGACAATAAAACTATTATTTGATAGGGAGAAATAAATATGCTGATATTTATTGTTGTCATTTTGTTTATCGTGGCAAGTTTCGCACTTTATGTTTGGAACGACAAGAGAATATGGACGTCCGATACGATTGAGTTTATTTCGTCCTGTATGGCTGTTATTGGAGTTGTTTCTTTCGTGGTTTTACTAATCACATATTTTTGTATTGCTGTCACCGCCGATGCTGACTATGCCAGTAATATTCAATGTAGAGAAGCTCTTGTTTATCAGCTTGAAAACAACATGTACTCAAACGATAATGAAGTTGGAAAGTTTGAACTGTACAGTCAAATCAAAGAGTTCAATGAGGATTTAGCTGTTGGTAAAACTATGATGAATAATGTCTGGGTTGGATGCTTATTTCCTGATTACTATGAAAACATAGATTACATCCCGTTTGAGATTGCGAGTGATTCCAATGAGCCGACAGTATAAGGCTGGGGACAATATTGAGATTATCAATAAGTCTCTTGGCATATCGCCGCGAAAGAATTGCATATTCCTTAGATATATGGACGATAGATGCCTTGTTTTAGACAAGGAAATTCCAGACAATATTAGGTGCTGGGTTATACTTCTGAAAGATATAAGGATGGGTTCGGCTCAAACAAATACATTCTCTGATAGAGAAAGAGAAGCGGCAAAGAACATATCGTTACTTTGTTATGACAGCATTGAAGAACTTGAAGATGGCGAATTGCTCGCATATTATCATTTACCATATTGTGACCAACATATTATACATGACACTATAAATAGTGGGTTACATAGTATTGAGGCAATCAGAAAGTACATAGAATTAAGAGAGGAAAAAGATTTCGAAAAACGTATTAACTTGTATGTAGTCCGTGAATAAAGAAAAGGGGTTGTTGATTATGACAGTAGAAGAAATTTCAAAACTTTGTGATATTTCTGAAGTAATGAGAGTGGATAAAGTAGTCAAGTGTTTTGATTGTATGGGAAACGAATTAGGTGACAGTATGATTTTTGATTACAGTGTTCCAGATACCTCTTTTGAATCCAACAAGAACAAAGACGTTTTTCGCTTGGCGGCAGATTATGATGGAGACATTACAGCTTTGTACACCGACGGGAAAACAGTATTTTTAAAATCAGCAGAAATAAGCATTGGAGAAGTATCAACAGAAAACCTCAATATTTTAAGCATTAACAGTTCCTCTTATACAGGAACTTTCTGTAATCAAAGAGACGTCGATTATACTGCTATTATTTATGTAAATGTAAGAAAGTATAGAGACGAAGAAAAAGCATTAAATGAACTTTATGAATACACTCAGGGTATTGCGACAAGATTTGATGGTGTTGTAAAGTTCGTTATAGAATTTACAGATATATCATTTACAGACCCTGTTAAAAATAAATATCTTAAAACAAATCTCGATAAAAGTTGGGAAAAGAAAATTGTTAAAATATGCGATAACGAACATGAAGTGTTCGTAAAGATTTTCAACCCATAGTTTTCTATGAAAGGAGAATCTTAAAGTTGGTGTTGAAAAATATAACCGCAGTTCTATGTGTTTTGGCTATTATATCATTCTCTGCCCTGCTTGTATACATCAGGGAAAAATACAATGATTATGTTAAATGCCTAAAAGAAGAACAAGAGGGTTTCGTAGTTGTTCATTCTTCTCTTGGTATAATAAGAAAACTTTACAAACAAGGTTTATTGACGCTTAAATCAACATGGGTTAAATATATTACATTTGAGCGTAGAAAAGTGTTTAGTTATACAGATAAATCAGGAACTAAATACTGTATCTTCCCCGACGGTGTTATATGTTTTGTTTATCTTCAATTCCTTATCAAACTTGAATCTTTCTATTTGAAAGATGATGCGAAACGCAACGCAAAAAGAAAATACAGACAAGAAAGTGAAATGCTATTGAATGTTATACTTGACGACATTCACGAGCAACAAAAAGAAGTAAACAAGAAAATCATTGAGGCCAAGAACGCGTGCCTACGGCACTTTGTCAATACTTGCGGCATTGAACTCGTACCTTCGGTACTCCGTCCATGCTTACGCATGGAACATGAGGACAAAGACTCACAAACCAGAGGCACAGTTTGACTGACTGTGCCTCTATGTGGTATAATATATATGATGGAAAATGAGATGATAAATTTGAAGTTTAAAGCAGGCGATATCATATATTGCGATATGGACCACGGTTCTGTCTTTAGCAGAAAAATGATTTACGTTGGTGAAGATGACTCCATGAAAGTTTGTGCGATATCAAAAAGTATCATGCCATCTCACACATTGTATATCAGTTATCATTTTACAAAATCCAAACAAGCTCATTTATATTTGGCTGATAATTCGGACAAGTTTTACAGTCAAAAGGAAATTGAAACCGCAAAGATTATTTCCAAATTAAGATATGATGTTACAATTTGAAGAAGAAAGTCTGGAAGCATCCATTCTTAAATTTTTAACAATTTATACCGAAATAACACGTTGTAAGTTTTACATTGGATAAGGTGGTGAGCTTAATAGATGGATTCTCAATTCAAATCGGGAGATATCGTCGCTTTCAAAGACGGACGTTATTTTCATAATTGCTATAAACATTTTTTGGTGCTAGGAGAAAGTCGTAAAAAATTAACAGTTTCAACAAGATATGTAGATTCTTATCATATGTGGAAATTTATAACAGAATATAAAGAAGATTTTATAAAAGTAGACGCCTCCTGTGCCAAATTTTCTAATTATGAAATTCAGTCTATAAATATATTATCTACACTCATGTATGACATAATCGACGATAAACTCCCTGTTTATAACAAACATATATATTGTAATCACATTAAAACACAGTGTCTTTTAGGGTTTATCTCGAAACATGAATTTGATAGGCCAAACGAAACGCGAATATCAGACTATATAAAGTCATTATGTTTTAGATACTTTGAAGAATATAGTTCACAGTTCTTTCAAGGATACTTCAAAAAGGAGGACGAATAACAATGGATGCTTTCGTATTTATGATGTGGACGGCATTTCTTGTATTGAACATGATAGACTTAACGCTCAATCTCAATCACTTCCGCACAGAACGTGTCTATCATTCAGATAAGATTGCCTATCTTATTCTAACGTGCTTAGACGGTTTTCTTATTCTCGGCTCTATAATCATTTTAACTTTCAGTCTTAGCCGCATGACGTAACCTCGTATCTTCGGTACTCTCTACATTGTGCCTAGAAAGCGTTTTATCCTTTAGGAATATAAATTCATTACTTATATCTTAAAACGTCTTATAGGCCCCATGTAGCTCGCGTGAGAGCATGTCTGGAACAAGTTCAATGTGCAAGCATTGACAGAGCATTACAACTTAGGTGTTTTCGCCCTTATGTTTATAAGGCGAAATCGTCGCGAAACATGTGAGCAATATAAAACCATGTACGACAGCATTGAATGTTAAAATGTATACAGATTTAGGTAGTATTTTACACTAAGAGAGGGGTATATTAGAGAATGAAAGCTAAAGAATCTATCTTCATATATAGATATCGGAGAAGTATTCACGGAAAGCAATGGTGTCCATGCATCATAGTCGGAAATAAATTTCCAGTAGAATCTCATGTATTAATTTGTATCGAGGAGAACGGGGAACAACGTTACAGATATAGAACGGTAGACACGCGCGATTTATGTTTGGCTAAGAATCAACATTGTTTTCCAAATCTAGAACGCGCGCTAATGGCCTGTAAGATTAGATATGATTACATCGCTCCGCACGGCGCTTCGTTTTGGATGGATTTTAAAGAGAGTGGGCTTTGGGACTTGTTTGACGGATATATTACAGGAAAGTATAAAACGTTACACGATATTGAAGCAGCAAAAAACGCGTTTTTAGTTCCGACATATCAATATAAGTTTTATTTTTAATGGCGGTGATAACTAATGACACCTAATGAAGCAAAGATTGGTGTGTTTGTTCGTGGTAACAATTCAAGGCGATACTTTTATACAAACAGCAACATGACACTTGGAGTTGTTATTGAAAACGAAGTAGAAAATGCAAAAGATATGTTTCGTGTTATGATTCTAAGGCATAACGAGTATCCGAACAAGAAGTATGGGCAATATAATGTGTTGCCTGAATACTTTGATGTTGTAGATGTCTCTGAAACCCGTGCCTCCGGCACTCTGTCTGGAACAAGTTCCAGAATTACTTTAACAGATGAAGAAAAACATATTCTTGATTTAATATTTAATAAAAGTTTTGATATAGATGGGAAATACAATGTGAATGGACATTGTTTTGTGAGGAAATATGGTGCTATTTATGCCCTTGCATCTGAGAATCACGCTTATTATTCAACAAATAAGATTATGCCTAACTTGTGCCATGTACTTGAAAGGGTGAAATTTTAATGGAAATCAAAAACCCAAAGGTTGGAATGTTAGTATGTGGTGCTCCGCATTCTGGATATAAATATAAGATTACAAATAAAGATATGACACTAGCAATTGTAACAAGAGTATATGAAGTCCCAGTCAGTTTCAATATCTTATTGCTTAGGCACAACAATGAAGAAATTATGAGACGGTATATATATAACGATTTTCATGTTTGTGCTAATCAGTTTTGCCCCGTTGATATTAATACAACTCGTACCTACGGTACTCTGTCGGAGACAAGTCCCCGAATCACTTTGTCTGAAAGTGAAAAACATGTACTTGATATTTTGTCAAAGAAGTGTATGGATTATGAAAATAGATTTAATGAGCCTGCTATTGATATGGCCAATAGATGTGGTTTAGGTTGGGTTCTCGACAGAGAATATATGCTGTACGACTTAAAAGAACCTTTATTTACTTATTGAACGTAATTGTTCCTGCGGAATGCTGTGAAGAAGAAGTGAGTTGTTGTTGTGTGTTGTCTGTATTTCAAGCTACAAGCTAATTATATCATATCTTGAAATAAATGTCAACACCTTAGATGTAAACAAATTATGAACTTTCTTCTTTCTTTCTTTATGGTAGTTACTTAGTTATTTCTTTCTTTCTTCTTTACCCGCTTGTATTACAGTCTAATCTGTAATAAATATCTTTACTACACGTTTAGGCTATACTATACGCTTGCAATATAATATTAATTTATAATTTATTATATTAATATATATTTATATATAAGCGTGTAGTTCTATAAGCTAGTA